>Ga0307515_10006459_pt1 | contig 23460 bp, 29 predicted proteins | sample 17_EM_MG_FD_194513 | JGI IMG/M metagenome (GOLD analysis project Ga0307515, IMG submission 194513) | Populus trichocarpa ectomycorrhiza microbial communities from riparian zone in the Pacific Northwest, United States - 17_EM | ecosystem: Host-associated > Plants > Roots > Unclassified | place... | reverse complement strand
AGTCGCGTGTTCTCGACCATCGATTTGGTTCTCTGGCTGACACACCGTTCTTCGACAGTTTACGCAGATGGCGCGGTCTGCATCTCCATCCTCGTAGGTCGTAGTTTAATCAATTTCGGCCTGTCGCTCACCCCCTCTCCCAGCATCCGCCAGGCGATGATCAGTATGGATATGAGGATTCTGGAGAAAGGTGGCTGCCCGTGCACACCGTCGAGTCAATCGTAAGTCGTCTCGGTATCTCGTGGTCACCGCCTCGAACTGACGCTTGACTCAGTTGTTGAGCGTCATCTCTCTTCTGTCCTCCGACCGCCCTGAAACTGGTAGCCCCGCAAACGTTGATGCTGCTGTCGAGGTCCGAACCAATCCAGAAGGTGTGTGAAGCCTCTAGCCCGCCCCTGTCGCCCGCACTAATACCGCTCGTCTGAAGGATACAAGAAGAAGGTCCGACGCCTGGTCCGACGCAGTGCTGAGGAGGCGTACGATTAACACTGCTGTATGGTATATAGGCTGATGGCGATATCGCCGTACATGATGGTCACCGGTGGCGTTTGTCCTATGACTGCTCACGATAAGGTTCTTTTGCATTCACCATAATTCCATCCTCCTATCCATAGTACATTCCACATATTCCATTCCTGTTGCGGTGTGTGAGATCGAAATGAAACGGTGTTTGTCGAACGATAATCTGTGCTCGGCTGTGAGCCACCAGACGCGAACTGATCACTCGGGGAACGGTGATAGCCTCAGCCCCAGCCCAGCTTCTTCGCTTCACCACCATCTCGTTCGCCGTTCTGCCTCGCACATGAGTCGCTGATTCGTGACAGAACTCATACGAAACGACCTGTTCTTTGCACCCCCGAGCCATGTCCAGGACCAGTTACCATGACGGCGAATCACACGAGAAACGGATTTCGAAGCATCGAGTCTCAGACGACGAAATGTTCGAGTGCGTCTCATCATCCTCTCCTCGTTTATGTCTGCTTAACCTGGGTTCCAAGTTATGTGCTCCGAGTAGCGTGAGTCCACCTGACGATCTGGTCTTCGAACCAAGAAAGAGGCTGATATCTCCGAACACCCTCTCCTTTCGACTGCGCGCCCGTTTCCGCTCCGTGTACCACAGATACCTTGGCTATCTAATCCAACCAAAAACCCTCGCCGCTCGTTATGACCCTCATGCCGAAGCCCGTGAGCGCGAGCGCGAACGTGAACAGCCCAGGATCTCGTCCCTATCCAGCTCGATATACTCGATCGGAGATCTCTTCAAGGATTTGAGAGAGGGTCCCAAAAGCGCAAAGTTTCCGAAGGATCTTGTCAAGGTGTTGGAAAACAAGCTTCAGCTCATAGCTATGGGGAAGGATCCTGGGTGCGTTGTGACCTCCAGCTCGCCATCCCGACGGAAAGCTAATGTGATGTATATATGCAGGTACTCGGACCAACTCGTTCGACGGACAATGGCCGTATTTTACGGGCAGGTAAAAGATGATAACTTCCGCCGGCAAATGAAGGAGAACCGCAAGATAGAAGACATCATCTTAATGTTCGCCACCAACGCCACAAATGTCCTCAAGAAAGACCCCTCTCTCGCGGGGGACAAGTGGAAGAGTGAACTGAACAACCAAATCGCCCTCTTCGTCAAGCTCCTTCGTGACTGTTTGCGTGGACTGAGTCATGTATCCCCTGAACTGACACAACGACTCGATGCCTACACCACCAAACTTGTACCTCAACAACAGTCCGGAACATCGTACAGTGATTCGGGGTACGATTCCAGCTCGACAAACAGAGATCGTGATTCGGTCGCTTCTCCGAACAGGATAAGCAGGAACATCGCCGATATGCCTCTGGTATTGACTGTGGCGAGGCTGTTCAAAATCCCTGAGCACGCTCTGCAAGGAGAGGTTGACCAGATAAGCAAATTCTGTACCGAGAAGGTAGTTTTTTTTTTCCTTGTCCGCGGATCGCGCTAACGGATGGACCTTCCGTCAGGCTGCATTGACAGACTTGAAGGTGAGTCGCGGTAAATGTGAAGTGAACTGTTTCTCACGGCGGGTGACCAGACATGTCTCAAGAATCTCAACGCTGGTTCTCCCTTCCCTGGCCGTCGGGAGGACTTCCGGTCAGAGGTTGCATTCCAACACTGGCGAACCCTTGAAACTTCCCATCTTTCCCAGCTCATGGTTGTCATGGTGAAGTTCAACCCCGAACTAGCAAAGTCAACTCCGGGAGATCTCGGTTCCTTCCAACAAGCCTCCAACGCAAGACCGACCTCGGTATATTCGGTTTCCGGGAATAACTGGGATTCTACGTACCACCCTGGTGGCAGGAATCCTTCAGTAGGCAGCAAGAATCCACGCCTCAGCGTCTTTTCTCCAGGAGACCTTGAAGGAGTCGCGGAAGACCTTGATGCCGACGAAGACCTACCCCTCGGTCATCACTACACCTTCATCCCACCGAACCCTAAAAAGTTCTACAAGCGGCTCCTAGAGTTTTGCCTTATCGCGGATCTCGAGGCTATGCTTTCACCTCATGTAGGTGACGAGGACGAAGTCTCGCTGGGTATTCTCACCGAAGCGCACATTGAACTCATCAACGAGTGTGCGCTGAGGTGGAGAATTGGCCAGCCATACCGGGTGTCGTGTTTCCTGGAGCTGATCAGGCAGTTTTACGAACGAAACGAAGTGCCGATTGAGTGTATACCCGAAGCGCTGGCTAACGTGAAGAAAGCACGACAGGAGACGGATCTGGACAAATGGCCAATACAAGATGTAGGTGCATGACTTCAAATCTCAACCTATCTCATCCTGTGTTTCCCTAGAGCGACTACCTTGCGAACGTGTTTGGAAGTTTATACTCCGTTTTCCTGGCCGCGATATACCACGCCATGGAGGCAGTCCCTCAACTTAAAGCGTCCGAGATTAAGCCGTACCTCCAGATACTCGAGTCCGTCCAGGACAACAACCTCCTGCAGCGGTTTGAGGTGGATATACAAGCTAGGGTAGAAGACGTCAAAGAGCAAGTCAAGATCTCCGCAGACGCGGGGTACCACAGGAAGTTCAAGGAGCTGGAGAGTCGACCAGGGGTCAACAGGGCTCTACCTCTACTCTTGATGACGGACGAGATCGAGAAGTGGGCAAAGTCGTTGGACAAAGCGTTTAAAGAGCCTATTTTAGGGTAATCCTCATGCTTCTCTGGTCTTGCGGTTCCATTACTGATACTGACAGATTCAGGAAGATTGATGTGGTTGCCTTGGTGGTGGACGTTGTCGTGCCGTTATTCCTCATGGAGCTTGACACGTCGTCAAAACGTTTATGGCAGGATTCAATGAACGGACCAACACCGGATGTTCCAATTGAAGATCTCTTTTCGTTGTATAGGAGGGCGAGAGTGATGATGGACATGTACCACGCTTTCTGTCCAAAGTCAGTCCATTCCGCCACCCACCCGATCGAACGTCTCTAACCACCCCAAAATAGCGGCGATGCTGAGTTTGATGTTGGGGGCTTCTTTGAGCCGTATGTTAGACAATGGCTAGTCAACACGGATGACAAGACAACGCAATGGGTCCAAGCCGTAAGTCTTTGAACTACCGCCAGACGTGTTGCTGGGTGCTGAACTTGATGATAGGCCATCGCTGCAGATAAGGTAATTGCCTCGGGTAAGACACCTGACAGATCGCTCATCCACACTTCCGACGCTAGTTCGAGACGGAGGGTGATGAAGGCCATAGCTCTTCGATTGTCGATCTGTTCGATTCGCTGCGGAGTCCGATCAATTTCTTGCAAGACCTCGAATGGTCTGATGAGTATCAAGAAGCTCGGTTCTTTACGAGTCTATCGAAGGTTTGTCGATGTCGATAGCGTTTATCGTGAAAACTCAACTCCATCTAGACAATCAGCAAAGCCATCGAAATCTACTGCAGAAACATTGAAGACCTCTTCATGGCCGAAATGTTCCCCCGACCATCCGACCACCTCCAACCACAGAAGTCTTCAGCCTGGATTGAGAAGGCCAAACAGCTGGCTTCGCAACCAGAGAACAAGAAAGTCGAACCGTTCAATTTCCTGCCTGAGACCTGTGTCAAGCTGAACAACGCTGATGCCGCTCGGCGTCTCCTGGATAACATGTACGGACAGATGGGGGCCGATAAGATCGCCGAGGTTCTGTCCAAGTCACCGCCCGTACCGGATAAGAGGGAGAGCGAGAAGTTCCTCTTTTCGGTGAAGGTTTGCTTCGCGGAAAACCTTGTGTCACTGGACTCGAACCCGTCAGCGTTGCTAGACACGTTCGTGACGCTGAGCGACGAGACCGGCAATAGACTCGCTAAGACGAGAACCATCTATGAAACGTTAAACCCGAGATGTATGTGATTTCTCCGGGGGTTGCCTGCGGTTCTCACACCGTATCCAGGGGACGAAACCTTCGATCTCTCAGTCGAAAACCCACTGTGGTTGATGGTCAGCATCCGTGATCGCGCTCTGGTCGGCAAACATGATATCGTTGCAAGGAGTTACATCTGCCTTGACCCACGGAGGTTTGGGGACCTTCTGACCCACGATGTCTGGATGGATTTGGATAGCCAGGGCCGAATACTGCTCCGCGTTAGCATGGAAGGCGAGAAGGACGAGATCGGTTTCTACTTCGGGCGGGCTTTCAGGTCACTTAAGAGGGCAGAGAGCGAGATGGTCAAGATATTCGTTGACAAGGTAGGTTTGGTTGCCACAAACGGTGGGAAGAGCACTCACCCAGTCACTTCACCAGATGTCACCGATGGTATCCCAGTCACTTTCTCGAAGTGTGGTCAAATCCTTAATCAAGCCCACCGTAAACACGGGATCATTGGACTACAACCGAGTTCTGGGAAACGTCAGAGGATTCTATACATCCGCCCTCGGAGGTTCCTCGACAGAAGTACAAGTCCCACCGCCACCCCTGGAGAGACCAAGAATACGTCCCGAGGAGTTGACCGACGTCGAGATCGAACAAGCCATCGTACCACTATTCGACTACTTTGACGCCAATCTGCAAACGCTGAACACGCACCTGTCTGATGCGACGAAACAGCAAGTAATGTCCAAGGTCTGGAAGGAACTTCTGATGACTATAGAGGGACTGTTGATCCCGCCGCTGTCGGAGCACCCGAGTGACATGAAGCCTCTATCCGACAAGGAGGTAGACATTGTGTTCAAGTGGTTGAAGGTACTGGAGCACCTCTGTTATCGTTCATCTACTGACCCGTTTGCGTCCTAGTTTTTGAGGGATTACCTTTATGCAGGTGGAGAGGGCCCTGTACCGCTGGAGGCGCTACAGAATCAGAAGTACCGTGACATCGTTTCAATCCGGCTGTACTACGACTGGCATACGTGCGTCTCGGACTTCCTACCGTCAGATATTCTATTGACTGACAATGCTCGGGAAAACAGAGATGCCCTGATGGAGGAATACGTACGGCTGATGCAGAACATGCTGAGATCGACCTCAACCATCAAGAAGAGGGCAAAGAGTGTCTACCACTCGAAGAACCTCGGAACGATAAAAAACAGGAAGAAAGAGAAACAACAGACTGCCAAGGAGGATTCAAATGGCGAGATTATCCTGAGGATTCTCCGGATGAGGTACCTATTTTGGGCTGAAGTCTGCGTCATTGGACTAATTCGACCCAATAGGAACGGAACTTCCGATTTCATTATTCAACAGCTGCGCACCCTCAGCAAGCTCCAAGCAGAGCAGGAAGCGCGGGAGAAGGCTAAGGAGCAGAGGAAGTTGAATCGTCCACGTCAAGACGGTCAGGTTGGTGGGATCCCTCCTGTTTCCCCTGTACCGCCTGTACCGCCTGTGCCGTCCAAGTAGCTCTCCTGGTTTCCTAGAAACCCTTTCATACTCCCGACCATACATACGGATTGATACCACTGTTTCGAGATTGTATTATGATATACCGTTCATCACTCGGACCCCGGAATACCGATGCTCGAGGACGGCTGTAGAGAGGGCATTCTCGATTTGGGGTCCCCGGCTATGCTTCTAGGAGACTGCCATCAGGTCTACATACCTGACGACGGAATTCTGGGCGGTCGGAACGCGGAACTGATGAACACTTGAGTTTTTGACCCAGGTCTCGTGGTTGATCAAGCACTGGCGCCTGGCAATGGTCCCAATACCGCCGGTTCTGCAATGCCAGAACTGACTTGAACCTTTCTGCGCTAACTGTTGGGGAACACCCCGGAGCTGTTCCTTATCTTCGCCATCTGGGATCATCACCAGGCAGTCTCTACGCTTTCCCACCCGAGGCATGCACATTTTGCAACCAGGCACAGAACCGCGGAGCACGCACCCAGTTAAACCGTTCTCGCGCGAGACGCACTTGGTTCTTTCGGTTTCAGAAACCTTTCGTGCCTTTTGTTATAAACCTCCGCATCACCTTGGTTGCCACTATAGCCGTGCTCGGTGAAGAGTACCCGCAAGTCACCGCGACAACGAGCTACGCACCCCATTGGAAGAATACAATCGGTTGGTATGTAAATAACTCTTCCCCCCCTTTCGTTCCTTCGCCTATACTTTTCTAAGGGTACTATTTCGGACTTCGGGATAAACTCACGTTTTGTTCAACGGACACACGATCAGCTGCCCGTGATGGTGTCACTTCGTTCATCCTTTGGACGCCCGGGAATGGAGAGTATAAATAACGGTGGTCACCTTGGATTCGTCCATATCAGCTTCCCTTCTCACAAACAGTCTCTTTATTCCACACTCTTTTCAGGATGTTGCTACGTGCCGCACTCGTTAGCCTTGCACTCTCGGTCTCGTCTGCCTTCGCAGACTTTGGTATCAAGGTCTCTGGAAACTCCATGACGGTTGATACCAATGGCGGCCTTGTTTTTACCAGTAGGTCGTCCCCCTCTGCCTGCCGTTCTGGGATTGAATGGGAAGCACCCTCCTAGTCAATTCGTCCAACGGTGACGTAACCTCGCTCAAGTTCAATGGAGTGGAGGCCCAGGATCCAGGCAGAAAGAGCCATATCGTAGGCTGCATTCAGGCTGAGTGAGGTCATCGGGTCTGATTGGTTGAACACAGAACTCGGGTCTCGGTTCTGCAAAATGTTCCTACAAACGCACCGGTGACAGTATGTATCCTCTGCACCTCCGAGGCTCCACACCCTCCCTGAAGCCCAATTATTTTACCCTCAGACGACGACTACATCGTGATCAGTTGTGTTGCTGGTACGCTCACGCAATACGTACGTATCTGAATGATCACAGAGCATGTTTTTTATCGCTCACCACACTTGACAGTATGTGGCCCAGAAAAATAGTCCTGCGGTCCACATGGCGACCTTGTAAGTGGACCCACGCGCGCTCTCCTGCTCCCATGAAAACTTCGTTGTGGAATAGCACAACAGAGGAGCCATCTATTGGATTAGTGCGCTTCATAGCCCGCCTGAAGAAGAGCGTTCTTTACGGCGGCCCCACCGAATCGGATATCCAAGGGGGGACTGCGATTGAAGGAAGTGATGTGTTTTTGGTCGGTGACCAGACGCGTAGCAAATGTTCGACTCTTCGGTTATTTTCTGTCTCCAATACTTATCCTCCTTCAGTCTACTCCAGTAAACAATTCATCGATGATCAAGTCCATGGTGTGCGGGGGACAAATATTGGTACATTCGTGTTCCTTCTGCGGAACATTACCACAACTGACCCGCTCCCACAAAGCTGCGTGGATGGTTATCCCTGGCACGGGCTATGAAACCAGTTCTGGTGGCCCTTTCTTCCGGTAGTTTCTCCCTTTTTGTGAATTTCGCCAGTGCTGATAAGAGCATTGAATTACCAGTGACCACAACAACCAAGGATGTGAGTGGCGATTACATGTTACCCTAATGGGCCTCACCCTTCCAAGCCGCTCAACAGGAGGTGTACTTCTGTGCGTGCGAAATATATTTTGATTCTATTCGCTCTTGACAATTCTGCTAAGGCATGAACTCTGCCCATGCCCAGACAGAGCGTAAGGTCTTAGTGTGCCGCAGATTTCACATGTTGAACCATTCTTGGGGTCTCTCTAGCTTTCCGCCAGGGTTTCTTCGGCCCATACGCTCTTTGGGTGACTTCCTCCGCGCTCTACCCCGATCCCAGACCATTAACTCACTTTCCTTATCTCGTAGTTCACTACTGGCGATTATCCAAGCCCGTTCGGTTCGCATTTCTTCACCCGTGATATCGTTTATTCTTGGTAGATCACTTATTCCTCTAGATACCGCCTTCTGGGACAATCTCGGTGTCTCTGGCTGGGTCCCTAAATCACAGCGCGGGTATGTCAAAGGAAGAGCGGACGACGTCCCTTCCTCATATAGCGACAAAATTGTTGTGGCATGGAACAACTCGAACGCCCAGTACTGGTACGCTCCACACATGGATCAAGTAAATCTGGGACTAACTTACCGTTATTCCTCCACAGGACCCGTGCCAGCAGTGACGGATCTTTCACTTCACCTCCAATGAAGCCCGGTACATATACCCAGACCTGTGAGTTGTTCAATGGAATGAGACTACGTTCCCTTTGATCCACGTAAACCAGTGTATAAGGGGGAACTTGCCGTCGGCGCCATATGGAGCGTCAATGTCGACCAGGGTTCGACAGTTACATCGGACATCTCGGACACATATGACAATGTAAGTCGTGGAGATTGCTCTATATTACGTTGGTTTGAACCATGTTTTATTCAGAAAAACGGAGAGCTTTGGAAAATTGGCGAGTTCGACGGCACTCCTGCCGGGTTCATGAACGCAGAGTAGGTGTGAAATTTATTGGGCAGAACAACCTCCGCTTACCAGGCATCAACTCCAGCCGCATTGAAACAGCCCAGTAGGCTCGTTGAGAATTTCTGATTTCCTAAACTCACAGACCACACAGTCCATCCGATTCGCGTATGCGGCCTTGGAAGACAACTTACACCGTCGGTCAACCTATCGGGGACTTCCCCATGGCGATATTCAAGGATATCGGGCCAGTGCAGATAAACTTCCGACTGTCAGAAAACCAGATCGGTGCACGAACCCTCAAGATCGCTACGACCTTCTCATTTGCTGATGGGCGGCCACAAGTGACGGTGAACAATTGGAAAGGTCCATTGCCTGGCGCTCCCCCCAGGGTCCAGGGTCGTGGTGTCACCAGGGGTACTTGGCGTGGTTTGGTAAGTTGCGGATCTTCGGCCCAAGGAGTACCGTACTGAATTCCGCTTAGAACGGAGAATACGTTGTCAATATCCGTGAGCCTACTTATCCCAGAGAACCCTGCATCACCACTAACCAACGATTCAATGTTCATCGATCAGCCTACGGTACCCTCGTCAGCGGCGACAACACTATCTTTATTAATGTCGTTTCTGGTTCCAACGGCAATCAGTTCTTGGTAAGACCATACAAACCTAAAGAGAAAAACATGATCCTAAGTTTTGAACCTAGTCGTCCAACTTCATATTTGACGCGATTTCGTTGGCCTAAACGTACGTTTATACCCCTAGTTGTCCCTTCTACATAGTTCCGGATGCTCGAAGCTATACGATATATGAGGGACACTTCGCGGACCAATTCCCGTTCCATTTCCGATGACCGAGCTAACCGAGATCAACTGTGAGACTCAGAATTTCAAAATAAGCGGAATTTTGACAGCTGCAGCTCTCGCAACCTCTCGCAATCACCATCTTGTTGCGAGCAGCAGGAACGGCATTTCTGGTTCGCTTCAAGGATCGTATGTACTATTTATGAACGTCTCGGAAAACGCGGTCGCATCACCCGCGGCTGCGGCTGGGTGAGAACAACTGGACTACCCGAGCATCGGCCCCCGGTTCAACCGATGATGAATCGATAACCTTCTGGATATCAGGGCACTTTGATGCTCGTGTTTGCTGGCGTCCTCCCGAATCGTGGGTTGTGCACGAGCCCCTACCTCCGCCCCCAAGGATTTACAGAGATCGACTGGCCTCAGTTGTGCCCCGGCGAATCCTCTCCTCGCTCTGCTATCTTTCTCACAGGCACAAAACTCTCAGCATGACCGCTTCTGACCCTGCGGAAACGACCGTTCCGGAACTTATCGAGGAGGTGGGCTTGGGGGAAAAGGGTTCATCGCCCCACGAAACGACGGAGGCAGGATGGCACATCTCGGACAACCACCAACAAAACCTTTCCTTCTCCGACGTTCATCCTGCAGATATTACCGTCCGAAATCTCGGGGTCGAAGTGGACGTCGCCGTTTCTTTTATGGATGCGTTCAAGGCTAAATACACCAAGCCCAAGGTCGGTGATGTAGAAGGTGATGCGGTGGCCGGTGTTCAGAGGAAGAAGATCTTGAGGGATGTTTCGGCTGATTTTCCTGCTGGAACCCTCACTGCCATAATCGGTGGTAGCGGGAGCGGAAAGGTACGCCTCCATTCCCATGCACTACAAATCAGGTCGCATACTCAACTTCTGAATAGACAACCTTCCTCAACGTTCTCTCTCATCGCATGCGGGGATCAAACCTTACAATCTCCGGAGGCTCACGATACAATGGATCCTCTGACCTTCTCACAGTCACCAGCGCCTACGTTACACAAACCGATGTGCTGCTTCCATCCCTTACTGTCCGCGAAACCTTAATCTACGCCGCATCCCTCCGACTCCCATCATCCACCACTCCTCAGCAGCGCAGACAGCTTGTGGAAGAGGTTATTCTCGAACTCGGTCTCAAGGAATGCGCTGATACCCGGGTCGGCGACGGACACAAGAAGGGCGGATGTTCTGGGGGAGAACGCCGGAGGGTTAGCATTGGTGTTCAAATGCTCAGGAACCCGAGCATCCTATTCCTTGACGAACCGACGACTGGATTGGACGCAACCAGTGCTTTCCACCTCGTCAAAACCTTGAAGCATCTCGCGAATACCGGCCGAACCATCATCACCACCATCCACCAGCCTCGATCGGACATTTTCTTCCTATTCGATAGGCTCACCCTCCTATCGAGGGGAAACGTCGCATACACAGGTCCAACGGACGAATGCTTGTCGTGGTTCGATGGGTTACTCCCCGGAGAGTTGAAGCCCCACGTCAACCCTGCGGACTACCTGATCGATATTGTCGCAGTGGATACCCGGAACAAGGAGGCGGAGGACGAATCACGGGCGAGAGTCAACAGGCTGTTGGTCGCTTGGAGCAAAGAATCCGAGGCCCGCTTTACGACAGAGAAGGCTCCACTGGATGATTCCCAGGCACCAGACGAGAGAGCGAAAAGACTGAAGCAATCAGCGCCATTTCTACGACAGGTCCAGGTGCTTACTTCGAGAACGTTGCTCACGACCATTCGTGACCCCTTCGGTCTCATGGGTTCATGGTCGCAGGCGATATTCATGGGACTCGTTTGCGGTCTTATATTTTATCGAATCCCCCATAACTTGGCAGGTATCCGTTCGACGCAGGCAGCATTTTACCTGTTGGGTGCCGGACATTCTTACCTCTTCGTCTTGTTTGAGATCTACCGGTTAACGCGGGTCGATATCCAACTCTTCGATCGAGAACGTGGAGAAAACCTGGTCACGGGTGTCGCCTGGGTTGTCAGTCGTCGTATCGCTCATGGAATCCTTGAAGACTTCATCGTCCCGTTCCTGTTTTGCTTCATCTTCGCTCATCTCGCTGGGTTCCAAGGCAACATTGGTATCTTCCTCGCGATTACCGTGTTGGTTCACTACATCGTGGTCAGCTTCGCGTTGTTCTGTGTCGCGTTGCTGAGGGACTTCCCGTGGGCAACTCTGATGGCGAATTTGTTCGCTACGGTGCAGACGTACAGTTCGGGTTTCTTTGCACAAGCGGCGACTATTCCGGTATACGTTCGGTGGATGAAATACATTTCCTACTTTGTGAGTTGAAATCCTTCGAATCTCGATTCTTGATACTCACTTGTGTACGTCTAGTTCTACGGATTTGGTGCGGCGTCCGTCAACGAATTCGCTGATCGTTACTACGACTGCCCGTACGGTGACGCAAGGACAGATCCTGCATGCATCCAATACCGGGGCTCGTTCATCCTCGAAAACCTTTCCTTCTCGGACGATTGGATCACCGTACCCCTTTGCGCCCTACTCGGATTCGTCGTGTTCTTCTTAATCTCCTCCTGCTTCATCCTCCAGTTCTGGACGGTCGATGTGCAATTCTCTGCTGCCCGGACACGGAACGACGATCTCGATGCTTCTGCAGGAAAGGAGATTATGGGGAAGAACCAGGATGGAGATGGGGTTAGGAAGGTGGATGTTGAATTGGATGATCTAGCTCTCGAGATCTACAAGCCTTCGCTTAGGCCCGGGAAGGGGAGGACTCTGAACGTGCTTAAGAGCGTTTCGACCAAGTTTCAGGCGGGAGAGTTGAACGTCATCCTTGGGCCTTCCGGAAGCGGAAAATCATCGTTGCTCAACACCATGGCTCGACGACTTCGGTCATCGCTACTTACGAGGTACCGCACGTCAGGCACGATGCTGTTTAACGGTGTTCAACCAACGGACAAGGAGGTGCGGTCGTTGTGCTCGTATGTGACGCAAGACGATAGTGCGCTGCTGCCATATTTGACTGTGCGGGAGACGTTGAGGTTCGCTGCGGGCCTGAGGCTCCCGAGGTGGATGGGCAAAGCGGAGAAGGTGAAGAGGGCAGAGGACGTGATGTTGAAGATGGGGTTGAAGGATTGCGCTGACGTTTTGGTTGGTAACGAGCTTTTGAAGGGCATCAGCGGTGGAGAAAAGAGGCGTGTCAGCATCGCCGTTCAGGTTCTCACCGAACCTCAAATCTTGATGTAATTTTGACACATCGCTTTCTGCGAAGAGTTGCTGATCAGACGTTACGCAGCCTCGACGAACCCACATCCGGGCTTGATGCCTTCACAGCCTCGTCTATCATCAAGGTGCTCGAAGGCTTAGCTCAAGAGGGCCGAACGGTGATTGCGACCATTCACCAGAGTCGGTCGGACCTGTTCCCTCACTTCGGGAACATCCTACTCCTTGCGAAGGGCGGGGAAGTTGCTTATTCGGGTAGAGGAAGTAACATGCTTCCATACTTTGCTTCCCTTGGACACGCCTGCCCTTCGACGACCAACCCAGCCGATTTCGCATTGGATATCGTCTCCGTCGACCTCCGTGAAGAGAAGAACGAAGCGATCAGCCGCGAGAAAGTGGGGAATTTGATTCGCCAGTTCGCCGCAGCTCAGGAATCCGAGAAGGTCGCGGTTCGGGATGGAGCAAAAGCTGAGGAGTTGGGATTCGCTGGTTTGGAAGGAAGAGATCCCACCCCGATGTACATTGCGATGCCTCTCTTGATCAGACGAGGTTTGCTTTGCTTCAAGAGGCGACCGGACTTGGCCGTTGCGCGGATCATGCAAGTGGTTGGACTCGGGGTCTTCGTTGCGCTCTTTTTTGCGCCGTTGAAGACGGACTACTTCTCATTCCAAAACCGTCTCGGTGTCGTTCAACAGGTCCTAGCTCGTGAGTTTTTTTTTTTTCACAATGTTGCTGGCGTGGGTGCTTATACCTGAGGATAAGTGTATTTTGTGGGTTTGTTGCAGAACGTTGGCCAATACCCATTGGAACGGGACGCCTTTTACAGGGTAGGGTGGAGCAGTATTCGTTGTACCTCTCGTCCGTTCGCTGAACTCTCTATAGGAACATGCAGACAGGGCATACTCTGTCAACTCGTTCTTTTTCGCATACCTGATTCTCGAGGTGCCGTTCGAGATCGTCTCGGGTCTCTTGTTCTCTCTTCTCCTTTTCGCTGTGAACTTGCAGCGAACGGTGTCGATGTACTTCCTCATCGCTCTGATTTCGTTCTGCGTGGTTAGCTGCGGGGAGTCGCTCGGGATCGTCTTCAATACGCTCATCATCGACAGCACTGGGTTCGCGCTGAACGCCACCAGTTCGTTGATGTCCATCGCAATCATTATGGCAGGTGAGTGTCTTATACGCTCGCCATCAAGTTTCGTGTTTGATGTGAGCGTGGCTAGGTGTCTTTTCTCTCGATATGCCTGCCTTCTTCAAGGGGATAAATTACGTCTCTCCGAGCAAATACGCTGCTGCTGCGATGTTTATCCAGTCGTTTACGGATTTCGAGTTCACCTGCACGGACGCGCAGAGGCTTCCTGACGGCAATTGTCCCATCCAAACAGGACAACAGGTCCTTGACCTGTTCAACTACCACACGAGCCTCGCCTCGAACATCGGGGCCTTGGTCGCAGTAACGGTTGGGTATAGGTTGATTGCTTATGCGGTGTTGAGGTTATCCAAGGCAGATTTCGGTGTGGCTAAAAAGGGTCCTGGGTCGGTTGAGGTTGGCAATTAGAGCCACATTCGCATTAAGCTTCTGGGATTTGTATTCTAGGGCATTTGAATAACACGATTCGGTCAGTGTCGGTGGGTCCACCTAGGGTTTGATGGATCATGATGTGGCACCTGTTCAAGGACGCGATCGGCCTATTGTAATTGAACCATTTCCCCTCACTACCACCAACACAAGAATGCCCGGTCCACGAAACCCGAAGCGACAGAAGAAATTTAACGCGGTGAAGGAGAAGAAACGAAAGGGATCCCCGATGTGCAAGGTGGAAGTTGTCACTCCCGAGGTCGACGGAGATGTGAAACAAGCGGACTTAGTACTACACAGTGTGGAGGAGAGGGGTACTGCCATCGCAACAGATGCAGAGTTGGAAGAGGTGGAGGGGGAGCTTCCTCGGGAACCACCGATTTACGATCCGGGGACAGGCCCCCGGGTAAAGTCGATGGACGAGTTTCTTCGGTCAAGTTTCGCTTCCGAGCCGACGTGGGATGACGAACTTTGTGCGGAGTTCGCGCAAGAGGAGATGTTGGAGATGTTGAGGACGGTTCTACCTGATGAGATGGCTTTGGTGAGTGACGAACATCATGGGATCATCCGCTAGCGCGATTTTAGACTCAAGTGGGCGGTGATGAAAGTGCGTGTGGTACAACAAAAGTCGACGATGTTCGCGCGTTTGTCCAGCGTGCTGGAGGGTTTTCCAGACGGGGGATGTTCTTCCGAGTCCACTCAAAGGCCTCAATTTGCCCAAAATTCCGCACAAGGTTTATCCAGAATTGGTGGCAGAGCAGGGGATCAGCGGACTCTGTAAGTGCTCTCTCTCTCTCTCCATCTTTATCGGCTCTGCGCTAGACTGCTTTTTTTTTTTTTTGCAGGTTCGACCGTTTGTTTTGTCCTCGCCTCGCTGAATTATCCAGAGGCTATTCGTCTGATATTTGGGCGGAGTGCGGGTGATATGGAAGAGATCACTTGGGAATACCTCAACACGGTGGGAAGCGACGAGCGGGATGATGGCGGGTTGTCGATGGCGCTGAGAATGACGAGGGTGGACGATTTGGGACTTGGTCAATTGCTGTTTCCATAATTTCTTGATGGATCCTGGTTTTATCATTCAAAAACTCTCTCACCCACCACGACCGTCCTCTCCTCCCCCCCTTCCTCCCACCCACCTTCCCTCTCTCTCTCTCTCACATGTCGGAACCATTCCCATGCGAGCAAAGGGAACAACGCCCAGGTATAGACTGGCCCGCTCTCAACATCGCCGTCGATGAGATGGTTGCCACTCTCGCTTTGGTACGCGACAATCCGCATCACGATCTGTTGCTCACAAGCTTAAACTCTCTCTCCACCGACCGCAGTTTACCGGAAACTTCGATTCGTCCAACGGAGATGACACCGCTCTCCTCTCCGATATAAACTCTAGAGCGCAAGGTCTTCGCCAGGCGATCAGTAAGGATGAAAAGCACACGTTGTCTCAAGAAGCTATCGTAAGGTACGTTTACGCATAACATAATCCCGCGTGCACATCCAACACGTGCCGGAACCGGCTGCAGAACCGAATTCACAAATACGGCAACTCCAAACCTTGTGCAAGTCACTGACGCCCACTTTCCCCTTTTGGTTCAGGGCGCTGGTGGCTGTGCAATTTGATTTACGTCATCTTCCTCACCACGAGACCGAGAGTGGGCTGAGAGTAAAGTCGATATGCAAGGTGTGTTTTATTCGGGCGAAACGAGGTGTTTCAATCTCACCGTCGAAAGGCAGCAGTCTTGTTGGTAGATCCATCCAGAAAACCCGTCAAGTCCGACGGCGTGCCGCAGCAACCGCCGGTTTCGACGGATCACTCTCCAAAAGTGCGTATTACCCCCACTGAAGAAGAATTCATCTGATCATCTTCCAGGAAGCCATTTACGATGGTTTGTAATCTTCTTTTCCCTTTTTAAACTTCTCCGTTTTCAACCTCGTTCCGTGCATCAGACCTTCTCTGTAGACTCAGGGTGGCTCGTGGTGCCAGGCGCGGCAAGGCTATTCCCTGTGCTCCGAACACCCGCACGGAACTTCTCGACCAGATAACTTCCTATTTATTATCTCCGGCCCTCGATGACACCACAGTATCCGCGGAAGATCGCGTTTGCTGGCTGATTGGCTCGCCTGGCGTCGGAAAGTCCTCTATCGCTCGCTCCTTGGTCAATACGCTCGGCGATCGTGCCGTCGCTTCATTCTTTTGTTCGTCATCCTCGAGGGACACCAGCGATGCAAAAAAGATAATACCCACCCTCGCCGCACAGCTCGCGCAGAGACCCCACTGGCAACGATTCAGAGACGCGCTGGTCAAGGAATTACCCGTCCAACGCGATTCCTCGAACTTGATCGGGAGGAGGGCGAGTCTGGACGCGCAACTCCAGAAACTCATCGTCGAACCGCTTGGCACCACCGCCTTGCTCAAACCCGCCGTAATCATCATCGATGGACTTGACGAGTGCGTCGACATTGATGAAGCCGCAAAGTTCATTGCGTACCTTGGTCGGTGCCTTGGGAAGCTGCCTGCAAATCTCAAATTCTTCATCTCGAGTAGGAACGATCCTCGCCTGCGGAGGGGAATGAATCTGGCCGACGCCACGTGCAAGGCGGGTAAAGACGAGTTTGGGTCTCCCTCTCAAGTCGTCAAGAGGATCGATCTCGATGCGGCCGAGTATGACGACACTACCCGACGCGATATTGGGACCTACCTTCGCTCAGGCTTTTCCAAGTATAAGGGAATTACCTCTCCTTCATCTTCGACAAAAGTCAAGACCGCCTACCTCGATGCCTTTGCGTTCCCACGGGAAGACGAACTCAGGCGTTTCGTAACTAAATGCATGGGCCTCCCGTTTATCGTTGCCAGCGCCATTTTCAAACACATCACGTCCAAAGACGCCATTGATCCAAGGGAGAGAATGAGGAGGTTCCTCAATTTGCGATTGACGGACGTGCCCTTCAATGGAAACGCCGATACCAAGATGCGAAGGCTGAATGAGGTGTACTCCCATATCGTCTCCGTCACGCTCGACGATGTACGAAGGGAATCTAAATCCGAGGAAACCCCGGAACTTTACGAGGAGGTCAGGATGGTCCTCGGTTGTTCCATGGTTGCTCAGCGTCCGTTATCTATCAATGCCCTTTCAGATCTGCTCGACCTTGAGGTATCAAACGTCCGAGCAGCCCTTGAACGGTTCCGTGCCGTTACGCCCATGCCCAGGGATGACAGCGAGGAGTTAAGTGCCTTCCACGACACTTGGAAGACATTTACCGCCGTTGCGTCTCGGAAACCGCCACATACTGGGTCAATAATGCCAACCTTGGACCTACGCGCCTATCTGGCAAAGATGACGGTTCGGACCCTAATGTATCTGGTGGAACACCTCCACCGTGCGTACGTTGACTATGGTCAGGCTAGGCTTGGAAAGGAAATCGCGGACACGATGAACAAGCCGCTGGGCTACTCTTGTTCATATTGGATCTCTCACCTTCAGCAGTTCCAAGCCGCGATGGAAGACGAAATCAGCGGCAGCCCACACACTCAAGAGATCTTGGAGGTTCTCAGGGCTTTCACGCTGGACGACAAAGGTCTGCTTCGGATCTGGCATAGAGCGGTCCTCGCTGGGGGAGCGGAGAAGACGGCCGTTCTGGGGTTCCTCCAGGTGGGTAGCGTAGCTATTTGACCTGAGCTCTATCGCTGACACTCTCACGAAGGCGACGATCGACGAACCCGAGGGAAATGAGATTTACCTTGCGTTTGACAAACGAGAACGGGCACCACTTGTAACGTGAGATCATCCTTGTTTGTCTTGCGTTTCCAAACCTCTGAATAACAATAACAGCTCCGAAAAGACGAGAATGGAAAAGCTCGTTGGGAGGCTCGACGAATTATACCGTCGTTTGGAGATGGTCGGTGTCAAATCGAGACATGAAAACGCTCCATGATTGCTTATACCCCCCTTCTTTACCCTATACCTTTTTTTTAGAAACGCGGACGCAGTGCTTAATCGTAATCCTAATACCCGCTCCAACACTTGTGTGTGTATTACCTTGCCTTCAGTGGATCGCTATAGTTACTGTACGTTACCTCCCCCCCCGCCTTGCTCCCACCCTTTGTAGATTATAGTTACAACCTCGCGTATTCCTTGACCCCCTCGATATTACCTCTAATTCACGATTTTCTTCCATGTGCCGGATCTAAACGAAGGAGATTGATAAGGCGGCTGGGAAATCTTGAAGACCCAAAGGTATTATGCACGAAACCGGCTCCTTTGTTGGCGGAGAAAGCAACCCGAGAAGGAAGCGCGGTTCTGAACAACGCATGGTAGTGCATACAATAAGTTGACGCCGGGGTACTTATTCGTGAGAGAGCGAGTTCGCAAACGGTGGCGCTTGGGAACAATCGTAACCCCGGGTGCGAACAGTGAGGCGATACCGAAAAGGTGAAACATTTGTGGAGTTAATTGGGCCCCGGACTCCCAGTGGCTGTCGGAGCCGGTAAAATTATTGAGTATAGGAAAAGCGTTGGGGGTGGGTGAAGGCGGAGGTGAACCACTGCAGGTTTGGCGGATTGATCGGACCCGGGCGGGTATGACCTCAAGTTGAACGCCACAGGAAGAGACACGGTACGCTAAGACAGTCCTTTCTTTTGAAACAGGAGAACGGATAAACAATAAAAGCGCGAAAGGGGTACCATTCTTGCGCGAGGCGTCTACACTGAACCTGTGACGAACTGAATGCCCAACGTTGCAAATTCCAGGCCAGGGTTGGAATTCATGAAAGACCCACTGCGGGGTGCGCCAAAGTGAAACGGGCCGCAGCGAGTGCGTACTTATCGGACCGCGTAACGTACTACCGATAGTAGATTCCCATTCCGACCGCGTTGAGTACCAAGTATACACAGATACAAAGGAGTTTTGATATGTGCGAGTTGGCAAGTACTACCCCACCGGACTGCCAGACCCTCCCCACGACAGATCCTTCGGTAACTCCCTTCCCTCCATAATCTCAACGACTGGCACGTGTCTCCTAAGCTGCGCGATCGAAACCTCTTTAGGAAGCTGATTGCTTGACGAATAGACTATAACAACGCGACGCAGCGATGTCGAGGCGCGCTTCTCACGACGGGAAGCAAACTGTGCCAGTGCAGTCATAAAACTCTCGGTGATAGCGCAATCCAAGAGTGCGAGGGTTTTGAGCGAGGGAGATATAGAGTCGGGCAACGGGAACAGGGAGGAGAGGGGTCCGCTGCCAGTACTGCTGATGACAAGGACCTCGAGAGAAGGGTATGACAATAGATGGAGCTCCGTGGGGTCCCATGATTTGCGGTATTTAAGGCGAACTTCTCGGATGTTATCGAGAGGGAGCAGAGGGAACTCTTTGAAAGTGCCCTCCCCTGGACTATAGGTGCCGTGGTGGTATGAGAAACTCCCATCCGGCCCGACCAACCGAATGCTCCTCGGGGAGATTTCATATTCCATGAAGGTGGGAGAAGATAGATTCCGAAGGTGCGTTCTGGAAACCCCGGACAACATGGCGGTCAGGGACACTTCTCGGTAGTCGCATTGGACTTCCAGAGCTGCGCCTCTCTGAAGTGCGATGTTGGAGATCAGCGCCCGACCGTCCGCCGCAGGCTCGCTGCAGATGATCGATAAGTGCCGAAGTCGGTTCCAGATCGGAGTTTGGCGCTGCGAATGACGGAGGGAAGGTTCCACAAATCTAATACAGAGCGTTACACTCTCGAGCAAGTAATTCTGCTCCAAAAAATCCAAAAGAGTGTCCACGTGGAAACCAAAGTGGCTATCGGCTAGGGTGAACTTCGTAAGAGTTCTGAGGCTGAGGATCGAAGGATATAGGGGAATTTTGTGCAGGGTGAGGTCCTTCAGCGTATGAGCCGCCGAAAAATCGAGGGGATCGATGTGTTGGCTCCAGTTGGCTTCCCCAGGTGCCCAGAGTGTCAGGGATCGGAGATTGGGCATCGACTTGGAAAACTTTGGAAGAGCCCGAGTCACCTCTTCGATGGTGGTGGGTCTGACGACAGACAGGGATCCGATGTTCTGGTGGTGAGGTAGCAGGAGGTCGAGGAATCTGGGGTCACCATTCAACTTTTTCATGCTGAGGTAGACCGTCAGAGGGGCCGCCTTGGCGCGTCCCAGACTCAACGCTGCCAAGTCCTTCCGTTCGCTGAATATCAGCGTCCAATTTTCGGGCGACGAGATGATGGAGTCGCGCCAGTACCGGCATACGTGAGTAAGTGGAACAATCGGTCTTGCGTCGACGTGATCCTCCCGAAAGGTGTATCGAGCGATGTAGGAAATGATCTCCGGAGGCAACCTGTTGACCGGCAGTGACGCGTTCCGCAGGGAGTGTATGAACCCCAGGATATCGTGGGCTTGGGTTTCGAGACTCTCGATCTAATGGATCGCTGTCAGATTCCACAGTTACACCCTGCAAGATAACGTGTGCGCGCACCTCGACCTCGGGTGAACCTGCGAGCGGAGTTGGAGTTTGCCGCACTCTGGAATACTCTACATCAAGCTTCTCGCCCAGCACGCGGAGTAGTTCTGGGATAGAGAGCTTTCGAGCAGCTTCCAGGGACATGGTGATGATCGGGCGGGGGGGGACGCGGGAGCGCACCTGACATCCGGGGTCCCCAATCCGGCCCGCGATCGAGCGAAAAACGCAGGGGGTAAGGGCCACAGAGCAGTTGGCGCGCTGTCTGGGAATGCTTTTGCGTATTGAGCTGTAGTAATATGCTTGTAAAGAACATTTTATTCCTATATACCAATGCAAAATGACCGATGGGTCTTGTTGGAACGGCGAAATATAAGGTGCCTAAAACGGACGGCTTGATCATTGCTACCCTTCTGCCGATCCGTGACGCTTCCCGACCAGTTTAGTCATCTGTTTGGTCCTTGCTACTGTGAACGGAATGTTTTTGGCTGGGATGGGGAGGAACACATCCCAAGGACGTTTCGGGGTCTCATCTGGGTTTTGAGGGTCGTGTGTCCCTGGGTGCGGGTGATGATCGTCGCGACTTTTGGGATTTATTTTCGAAATCGACCATTGGATGCGGCAGTGTACAAGGGACTTCATATCATGTGTAGTATATGTCGGGAAGTACTTAGGGAGTATCCGCCAGACTGCCAGACCCTCTTCATGACAGATCCTTCGGTAACTCCCTTCCCTCCCTAACCTCGACGGCTGGTACATACTTTCTGAGCCGCGCGATCGAAGCCACACTAGGAAGCTGCTCATCTGACGAGTCGATGATGACGACACGATGCAGCGAGGCCAATGTGCGCTTCTCACAACAGGAGGCAAACCGCACCAGTTCACCCACGAAACCCTCGGTGATGGCACAATTCAAGAATGCGAGGGTTTTGAGCGAGGAAGATGCGGGATCGGGCAACACAGTAGAGAGGGGTACCCCACTATCGGTGCCATCGATGGCAAGGACCTCAAGAGAAGGGAAAGAGGATAGATGAAGCTCTGCGTGGGTAGACCGTGTGTAGTGTTCGAGGCGAAATTCTCGAATGCTGTCGAGAGGGAGCAGAGGAAACTCTTGGAATGGGTTCTCTGAAATAGAGTAGCCATCAAACAAGAAACTTCCATCCGGCCCGACCAATCGAATGGTCCTTGGGAGGGTCTGGTATTCCATGAAGGTGGGGGATGATAGATTCTGAAGGTGCGTTACGGAAACCCCGGACAAAATTTTGATCAACTTTGCGTTACAGTAGATTTCTAGAGCCGCACCCCTCCGGAGTGCTATGGCGGAAAGCAGCGCTCGGCTGTCCGTCGCGTTGTGACAGGAGATCGATAGGAGTTGAAGTCGGTTCCCAATCGGATCTTGACGCCGTGAATGACGGAGGGAAGGCTCCTCAAACGCAATTTCCAAGCTTGCCCTCTCAAGCGAGTGATTCTCCTCCAAAAATTCTAGAAGGGTGTCCACGTGGAGATCGAAGCGACAGTAGACCAGGCTCAACTCCGTAAGAGATCTGAGGCTGAGGAAGGAAGGGTATAGAGGGATATCGGACAATGAGAGCTCCGTCAGGGTGTGAGCTGAGAAATCGAACGGATCAACCGTTTGAGTCCAGTCAGCGAGCCCGTATTGTGAAAGGTCCAGTGATCGGAGGTTGGGCATCGATCTGGGAAAGTTCGGAAGAGTCTGGGTCAACTCATCGATGGTAACGGGTTTGATTACAGATAGAGATCTGGTCTTCTGGTGGTGGGGTAGCAGGAGGTCGAGAAACCCGGGGTCTCTTTTCAACCCTCTGATGTTAAGGTGGATGGTCAGAGGGGCTGCCTTGGCGCGTTCCAGGCTCAGCACTGCCAAGTCCTTCCGTTCGCTGGATATCAGCGTCCAATTGTTTGGTGTCGAGATGATGGAGTCGCGCCAGTACCGGCATACGTGGGTAAGCGGAACAATCGAACTCGTGTCAGCATCGCACTCCCCAAGGGCGCATTGAGCAATGTAGGATATGATCTCTGGAGGCAATCTGTTGACTGGCAGCGATGTGTTCCGCAGGGAGCGTATAAACCTCAGGATATCGTAGGCTCGGGTCGCGAGACTCTCGATCTAAGGGATCCTTGTCAGATTCCACAACCGCATCCGAGTATGCCAGTGTATACACACCTCATGCTCAAGTGACACCGCCGAAGCTGCGAGGGGAAGTGTGATCTCCCGGACTCTGGAGCATTCCATGTCAAGCTTCTCGCCCAACACACGGAGCAGTTCTGGAATAGAAAGTTTCCGAGCAGCTTCGAGGGGCATGGTGATCGTGGTGGTTGTGACTTTCGATCAATAATGTCGCGACTGTGACTTTGGGACTCAATTTCGAAATCAATCGCACTGCATCAGTAAAATCCCCCAACTCTCTTCACACGTAGCGACGGGTAGTGGCCGGGTAGCCCCGGGTAGCTTCAGTAGAACCCATCAACGGCGCTTCAAGCCCATCAGGAGCGCTCACGTACCCGCTGCTTTGCTTCTGTCGATGGGCGATGATCATTGGCCGGTGGCCAGCCGCCGATCGAGAGTTGTCCTCAAAATGGAATTCGCTGGACCACCAACCTCACCCTGGGCCAGCGTGTGTGCAAGTCCAAACTCTGTACTATTCTC
>Ga0307515_10006458_pt1 | contig 23461 bp, 20 predicted proteins | sample 17_EM_MG_FD_194513 | JGI IMG/M metagenome (GOLD analysis project Ga0307515, IMG submission 194513) | Populus trichocarpa ectomycorrhiza microbial communities from riparian zone in the Pacific Northwest, United States - 17_EM | ecosystem: Host-associated > Plants > Roots > Unclassified | place... | reverse complement strand
AGCGGCGGCTTGAAGTGCTGTTCGACCGTCATATTTAGCTGCGAGTGCATTGACATCGGCTTTGGCCTGTAAGAGTCGATCTACCACGGCCAAGTGTCCTCCTCCAGCGGCGGCTTCAAGTGCTGTTCGACCGTCATATTTAGCTGCGAGTGCATTGACATCGGCTTTGGCCTGTAAGAGTCGATCTACCACGGCCAAGTGTCCTCCTCCAGCGGCGGCTTGAAGTGCTGTTCGACCGTCATATTCAGCTGCAGGTGCATTGACATTGGCTTTGGCTTGTAAGAGTCGGTTTATTACAGCCAGGTGACCCTGTTCGGCGGCAGCCTCGAGTGCTGTTCGACCATCGGTTGTGCCTGTAGGTGCATTGACATCGGCTTTGGCCTGTAAGAGTCGGTCTATTACAGCCAGGTGACCCTGTTCGGCGGCAGCCTGGAGTGCTGTTCGACCACAACTTGAGCCTGCAGGCTCATTGACATCCGCTTTGGCTTCTAAGAGTCGGTTTATTACAGCCAGGTGACCCTGTTCGGCGGCAGCCTGGAGTGCTGTTCGACCATCGGTTGTGCCTGTAGGTGCATTAACATCGGCTTTGGCCTGTAAGAGTCTGTCTATTACAGCCAGGTGACCCTGTTCGGCGGCAGCCTGGAGTGCTGTTCGACCACAACTTGAGCCTGCAGGCTCATTGACATCAGCTTTGGCTTGTAAGAGTTGATCTATTACAGCCAGGTGACCTCCTGCTGCGGCGACTTGTAATACAGTTCGATCCTGAAACCGTTCTTGTAAATTGCAGCCGTAACCCAAGAGCATCTGCACAAGAACATCGTGTCCAAGTGAACAAGAAAGGAAAATAGCTGTGACTCCTCCACAGTCAAGTTTAATATATTCCTCAATTCCCTCTTTGACGCGACGCACAGTCAACATAAAGATTCCTGCATGGCCGTTCCTCACAGCCCATCGGAATTGGGCCGCATAAGGGAGGTCATTGGAGCTGTCATCCAATTCCCAAGGAAGGGGCAACCGTCCACTCTGCGTCAAATCTTCAAATAACCTCCAAGCGCGTGCGTCATAACTGTGAGGCGAAAGATCAGAATAATGATTGATCCAATGCTCGGTGGCATATTCCAATAGTCGAAATTTCTGTTTTAGAGCATCCGATAGCTTAATGGTGGTGCGCGGCCCCAGAATTTTCCCAAAGTCGAACTGCGATGTAGGCTGCCAAAAGAGTCGCGCGACGAAACTCCAGACACGTCGCAATGCACTTGGCAACAGCGCTGCTATCAATTCAGAAGGTACAATATTGACCGCCTTCATTTTTGGCAATGAAGTGACTTGGGTTTCGAAGTCTGCAAGACTTAAGTATGTGACGCAAACGCCGCCGATCATGTTATTCGCTTCTCGCATTTCCATGTGAAAGCCGAAGCCTACCGCCTTAGAAGACTGCGAAAGTAGAAATTCAAACGCAGTGTAGTGAACGATCTGAATAACATCGCCATCCTCCGAATGTGTTACTGTGACAAGATTTCCACAATTCTGTAGCATTCTGGTTTGACTTATGGGAAACCGACGACGGCCTTGATCCCAAAGTGTGTCGCCGGGCTCGAATGAAATGGCTTCAACAAGCTCCTCCAAGTGCAAAGGCCGTCTTGCACCGGCAATCCAGTTGAGAACTTTTTTGGCAGTATCGGGCTTTCGGTGTTCGATTATCCTCTCCAGGATTCTGGCGTACGTTTCGTTTAAACCCCGAGGTAGCGATCGTAAAACCTGGCGAATATCATTGTCGTTATTTTCTTTGCAGATATCGTCAAGTTGCAATGCAACCCAAAGAAACCTATTGCCTTTAGCTTGGGTAAACTAAGACTGTCCGACCACGTAGTGATACATACATCCCTTCTGACTTAAGAACGAGAGTCTCCTTTATTTCCCCTATCATTGATAAGTTCCCTAGGATAAGGCTTCCCTGCTCAACTTTGTCCTTTAACTTAGCTTCAACAAAAGCTTCAATGTCCGAGCAGGTTGTTGGTGTATCTAGTGATATTTTGTAAAACGATCCCAGAGACTGAGAAATTTCAACTTCGTTACGACTGGATACTAGAACCTTAATGCTATCACGAATCCCCAGAAGGTTTTTTAACAGTAGCAACAAACGCCGTTTATCATGGTCGTTGCACTCGTCTAGACCGTCGACTATGAAGAATGTGATATCTGGAAGTTTAGCCGCCGGAATTAGTATTTGAAAAAGTTGGTCCTCCGTTGGTGGGCTGTGGACACCTCTATAGAGGTCCTCCAGTTTCCATTCAAGCTCTGGCGGTATTGTGAACACATTCAATATCTGCTTGATAAAGCTGCTTATCACAGTCCGTATTTCCAATGACCTGTGATTTGCAAAGTCGCAGAAGAAATAGCATATCATAGAGGACTTCTGACGGTGCGAAAAGATATAATCGATAATTCCGGTGGTCATTATAGTCTTCCCGGAGCCAGCTATTGAACGTTATTCTCTATCGCATTGACTTGGGCTGTATCACTTACGAATTCCATGATACCACAAACCACTGGAGCGGGTTTCCTGATACCATCCTTGAAATTCAGGAGTTTCTGCTACCCATTGGCCAGTACCCTCATGACGCAGAGACCGAGCTCTTAAAAAGGAGTAAGTGTGGTCGTAGTCAGATATATTATCTAGCAAGCGCTTACGCTTTTCCTCTGAGAAACGAGCCAGGTCAGTATTCAGATATGCCACATGCTGACACTACTTACCCTTCTGCCGAATATCCTGTTGTACCCTCCACTCCCGACTTTCTTCCCAGTATTTGAGTTGGAGAGCACGATTCTGATAACCTTGGTGTCGATACAAACTAGCTACCTGACGCTCCTTACAAGCTGCATTTTCGGATGCGATTGCTAGTTCTCGATCAATGTTTTCCGATTGTTCCTGAAGACCTCTTTCAATATCAGGGAATTGAAGCTTGAATGGTCGCCAAAGGGTTTTTTGGAACTGTCGGAGATCTACATAAACACGTCAGTGACTGTACCAGCATGCAGTGGCTCTGGGGACATATCTCACCATTTGCTTTCAAAAATTTGAGCGCGTCGGTGCAAAACGTGATACTTGTGGCATAGAAGGTGCAAACCGAATTACAAAGTTCAACAGAGTCAGGGTAGAGTTTTTGAATGCGATCAAATACGGGACATAGAGACCCAAGTTTCTCAATCAACCCCGCCAGCTTCTCAAAGTAATCCAAAAAGTTCATTGCAACCTAAAACGATTCATCGATAGTAAGTACGAGATACTCTGTAGTTGCCAGTTGCAGGGATTCATACCATGATCAGAAACTTCACGCTACCCCATACCAATGCCGAAATCTTCGTATCTGACTGAATGAAAGTGTCGACAATGGCAGAGAACTGATGCACAGACTCCAAAAATGGCGAGATTCGCGACATCATTCGTCTAGCACCATGCTTTGAATATTTTCGATCCAGGGTATCCGTGACATCGACAACACTTGATGCGGCTAAGTCCGAGCTTCTCAGCATGTCCGAGTATTCTGCCGGGGTGAGGAGTTGACGGAAGGCGTCAAGAGCATCTTTTAGGGCACTATGGCCGCTATATATCTCTGTTAGGTTGATCCATTCTGTCTTATCAAGTACACTTACTCCTTATTCGACATCACGACGGTATGTGGCTTTGGTGTGCAGCTTCAGTCGTGGTAGAAGAAATGATGGTTATGAAGAAAACGAGGAATAGTTAATAGAAAAGCAAGGGAATGGTAGTGTGAATCAGAAACCTCCACTATTTGACGTACAACGGATAATATTTTATGCGGCGACTAAAAGTCTTCTAGTAACTACAAACATCCTGAGGGAGTAGGGGTCTGTCATACTCTAAATAGAGTGAATACAGTATGATTAAAACAAAAACAAAAAAAAACAGAAACATCTTGGTCGCACCATGAATGTGTCATGCAATGATTTGCCGCAGGTAGTGAGTGAGCTGCGCCACATACTCGCATCGGCTGTGCATCATTGGCAAAGTTGGTCAATGTCGGCACCCCTTCATTTACTCCACACCTCAATGGAATTTATTTTATCTACTGAGTGTAAGTAAACCATATTTTCCCATGTCATCTTGAACGTGGTGGTGCTACTTATAGTAGTTGGACTTTAGATGGATGAGGCTCAACGTACATTAAATGGCGATAATTAGTGCAAGGCGTAGGCAGGGTTGCGATTACCGGCAAATGCATCAGATCTGCGCCTGAGGTGCTATATACAGTTAGACAATTTTCCGAGAACGTCAAGCTTGCATGCGAAGCAACGGACTGAGCTGGCCCGGAATCAGGCTCTCAAATCTATATTTGGGTGGCATGCACTAAGATCAAAGTGGAATTGATAAAAAGGGAATAGTATGGCAGGGGTAAGGAAGGTGTGAGTGGAGACTTCACTCCACGCAAATGTACGCATCCATATTAGGAACGGTATCATTCGCTGGGAATAGATGATGCGATGGTAATAAAAGTACGGGCTATGCAACGCGACTCCGCCAATGTCAGCGCTGAAGCAAGTATATGCCTCAAACCTGATGTCTCTGGCGGATTAATTCAGTAAAGAGAGACGACTGAGCGACCGAGAGGCAACCGTCCTAGAGCAATAATGGGAATAAGTTTGATATTTCAGCTTCATTGTCTCCATATAACCTATCGCACTGCGAACTTATTTTTCCCCCGTACCCAGACGCTCTGCCCTAGCTCGTACCTCGCTAGTGCAGTAGCTGGCTGGCTAGAGCATGAGTCGAAAATCCGAGCCTGTGAGGATTTGAGGCTCAACAGGCGCGCTACACCGCCACCTAAGTCTGAGCGCGAGAAAAGCGGCTTATTTTGTGTGGGAAACTGCATGTCCTAGTCTAGTTCTCGGGCCATTTCTACGTATATATTTTCTCCCGTATCTTTCTCCTCGTACCTTTCTCCCCGTCGCTTTTCTCTCTGTAACCCCTTTGCCATGTATGCCACATAAGATCGGTGGTACTGTATTCCTTTATCCCGTGCTTTATTTCTACACTACCGAATTCCTAGCTCGATTTGGCATTGAATACCCAGTTAACTTTGTTATGAAAGTAGCATTATAATATCGATACCTCACTGGGCGCCTTGGATTAGGTGAATTCTTGTCCCTTAGAGGGATTATGTAGGAAAAGAACTTTGCAGGCTCTGCTTTGCAGTACTTCATGAACCAGGGCCTTGGATAATGTGATAAGGTTAGGAAACAGCTCGAGTATATCCTGAGCCACAGAAGGACGCAATCTATACACCTTCTGCAGCATGAACGGATTAGTTGGTGTTACTTTGGTACGAAGATAGCTCATTGTATTCAGTAAGAGAGCTAGTCTTAGCTACCGTATATATATCCGCGTGAGAAGCTATGGCCAACTGTAGACAGTAGCCATGCACAGAGTAGGACAGGGTGTCTACATTCATATATGTAAGTTATGTTACGATATGGAAGTTGGGGAGAACCGTGTGCGTATATTCTATGGTGCGATAACTGTGTACCGATCTAAAGATCCAAGATAGTAGGGAAGAAAAAAGTAGAGTGCAAAGTCTAAAAGAGCAGTCACAAACCCTAGGGTTCCGGCTCATGTACATCTGTAACAAGTTAGTTTTAAAATATGTCGAGTGATGTAGAATGATGCCGAGCTTTAGCCCTGCAATTTTTGGCTACTGGTTCAAGAACTATGACGAGTAGTGAGATGGCCACTACTATATTGACACATGCAGCAGGCTATCGGCTTGGAGAATGTCTTTCAGCTGGACATCGCTAATAAGAGGTTTAGTCATTGCGCCATACGTCTATTCATAACAAAATACTCTTCTAACAGCTACGCATACTACCCCAGGGTTCTTTTACAACACCCTATAGCTAATATTGTTTATAATTTACCGTTCTTAGTCTTTATATCTGAGCCTCATTGTCACTCCACCATTTCAAATTTTCAATACAATAAGGTAATGGTAGGAAGACGGTAGCCATGTGCCCGAGGTTATCGGGCATTGCTGGAGCACTAATAGAAGGGCCAAATATTGGCCCTGCTCTCCATATATAAGAGGCGTATCCTCCCGAGTACATAGAGTTTACAATCAATTTTACCATTCATTCGCCCCACCATCAGCACGTGTATATATGGGTTGGGATGGCGATGTACAGCGGGTGGCTAAAAGTATCAAGTAAGCGGACATTAAGCGGCAAGAAATATTGTTGCCCCAAACAACCTAACAATTTGCATATACCACCAAAAGAGTACAAAGGACAAAAGATCCCACAATGTTCCATTCTTGGCAGTTGGATCGGTCATTGGGTCGGGTGATACTACTATTGGCAATCGCACAGTAAGCCGCGGTTTCTGTATAGCACGCTGTAAATTCTCCCACTGAGCATCATACTTGCTGAGTCTAATTAAAAGCCTTAGATCACTTTCCCGAGGGTACATTATTGTTCACAATGACTCAAGTTGGGCCCTTGACAATATATGCCGCTTAATGTCAGTTTACTCGATACTTTTAGCCACCCGCTGTACAATAGGGTTCCTGTTAATCTCCGCTTGGTGTTTCTTCCTACCTCTTGTCTATACTGTTCACGTTCACGTCTTGTGTATTATTCTTTAGGCATCAAACCGTTCAGTATTTTCCTTGTATTTCCTACCGTTACAGACATGGGTGATGGCGGCGAAGTGTGAACCGTTTTTATCACTCGCTACAGCAGAGTTTGGGCTGGTGGCAATTTACCATACTGGCCCCAGTTGTACCACTCACCGAGACTCGAGACTGAAAGTGGCATGGATTAGTGTTCCGCGCCGTGTCCGTGAGCGGACTGGGTATTTACGTTCTCATACTTATAAGAAAGAACTATATATAAAAGTAAATAACAGCTATTCTTCCTCCTCCGCCGCTACCTTGAAACTTAGGAGCGTGGGAGTGAATGCCACTGCTTTTCTGATGACGTTGCAACGGCAGGAATATGAGTGGCCAGAGGAGGTTTATTGCTCAGTCAGTATATCAGAACCTACAGAAGTTTTTGCCGCCTCTGAGAGCGTCCATTGTGTACTACCACCTAAATAGCCATTGCTTTTTGGGGCTTTTCTGAAAGGTACTGAACCCCGAAACCACCTCCGCCGTTGCCGCATTCGCAACCGCAGCGATTCCCTCACCCCCTTACTGATGAACCACCAATGACATTAACTCTTTCCTTCTCCGTATTGTACAATGTCAACTTCTGTCGCTCAAACAGCAGGGAATTCTCTCCAGGATACGGTGAGTACGCATGTGGTTGATTCGTGTCTGATTCCGTACCCGGGAGACATGAAACATGTCCGCTGTTTGTTGGTAGAACTTTCCTCGCGAGCGATATCAATGTAGCGCTACATTCTCGACCCTCAATCACGCCGCCATCCCACTCGCGCCGCTGTCACGAGAATGATGACGCATTACAGACGTTGGGGATGAAACTTTGAGGCCGGCAAAATGGAGACAAAAGTTGGGGTAGAACAAGGTATCCCGGGATATTTTCTGCACCGTGAGTGAGATTCTGTGAAGTGTAAGTACTTCCAGGGCTGAAGTCGCCAATGCCGTTTTCATTTCCCTTCTGCCACTGGCGACCCACTGAAGAATTATCATTTCTGTAAATCCCGAGCTTTATTATCCTCACTCTACGCAACAGCTGTCAGATACGCACGCTAATTTTTGTGAATCACGGCGTAGGTTTTAGCTGTGAATCCAGTGTTAGCATTCGGGAGGGAAACTTTGTGCAGGCTGGAGCCGCACTTGTTACCCCCACGTTTTGCTACCTTCGTCCCTCTTGGCGGCGGGATCTGTCGGGCCGTGCCGCCGCTAGCGTAACGATGATGCATGTGCTCGTCGAATTTTCAAGACTCCGAACATCCCTGTCAATGATTACATCTTAGTACTCGGGTCTGGGAGTAAAGGATCCGACGCTCCTTTTCTGGTATTAAATTTTGCTGTGAAATCAGGGTGTCAACAGGGGGGAAAGCTGAGGTGAAAGTTAGTGCAACTCCCCAGTTTTACCGTTTTTACCATTATTCAGATCGCACTTCACCTAAAACTGCATCTGGCGCACTCAACTTTACCGTTTTTGTGTGGTTACCTGCCAGAACAGGGGGCGTCCGATCCTTTACTCCCACACCCAAGTATATTGTCATGCAACTTTGATGTGAAGTCACTGAACGTTTGATGCGTCGCCCAGGGCGCTTATGCGGGGACGTGGAAATTTGATGAATAGAGTACTTATAAACACTATTGAATAGTAATTTCCTGTCTCGGTTAAAATAAAATTTATATACTTCTTTTGGACCCTAAGGCTCTCCGAGTTCCAGTTTGAGTTCGCAGAAGACTGCATAGGCCCGCCCCAATCTAAACGACCATTGGCAGGGGTTGGAAACTAAGGAATACAAGCGGAGAACCTACAATTGGCGCTCGTAGGAGCATATTTGGGAGATATTCCCGCCGCTAGTTAGAACATTTCATTGTGCGGCTCGGCAAAATCCGAATTCAATCGGTTACGCAACCACGCGGGGGTATCCCTGTCAGGGTTGTTTGATCGGCCGGGCCGAGCCGTCACTAGCTGAACTTGACATCGCGCTAACAGAAATACTCGGGTCAGGCAGTAGAAGATCGGACGCGCCATTTCTACCAATGGGTTTTGCTGTGGGAGCAGGGTGTTGAGTCACTATCGACAAGGGGGTGAAGCTAAGAACAATGTCAAAGCACACTGGCTTTGTCCTTTCTGCTAATATTCAGATTGTGTTATACCCATCGCTCTACCATATCAATTCAGTTTGTTGTGGTAACCTGCAGGAAAAAGAGCGTCCGATCTTCTACTGCCTGACCCGAGTACGAACTTGAATGATACTTCAATGTAAAATTATGAATAAATATGTTCTTTATGAGAATATTTGGAATACAGAAGGATACTTCTGTTGTTGGATTCAAACAGGTACTGCAAGATGCTTCCCGAACGCAAGTGCTTGAGGCGAAGTCAAGAGACGGGTTCTGGTTCTATTGCATATATAGACCTGCCAAGCTAACCATAAGTTAAGTTAATGGTAAGGTATCCGATAGAGCATAAAGCGCATAACTCTTCTGTATATATATCTTAAGTCCTTTCTCTCTCTTTTCTCTTCTCTCTGTGCGATAGAGTATACGCGCACGGTTCTCGCCACCGACACCTCGACACACCACCTCACCGCTAGCTTTTGCCAAGCCGTGAGTCGCTGGCCAACCACAAGCTGCCCCGTAAATTCTCTACGGCCTCACGATGCCTACAGTTGAGCACCATTTTCAGACCCCGATGCCTTGAGCAGGTTCCTCCACCCCTCAAACAGCTCCCTGTTGCTGTAGTTTATTGCAGGAAATGCTCAATGAAGATAAACTTCGGAAATCAAGCTCAGACTCATCCACTTATTCCGACTACAAATTCAGCCACGATAGTGACGACAATGCAACTGTCACTTCCACGATACTTCTTACTTTCACCTGTGGTGGAAAGAAGAAGCCACAAAACAAGAAGGGGATAGGCAAAGTGAAGCCTGCACCTGGGATGATTATGAGTTTGGGAGTCTCAAAAACCCCACAACAACAACAAATGCAGTTTGAGAAGGTTTCTTCTGACAAGGTCAGTGTTTGAGAGATGCCTCATGATATAGTAGTGGAGATGGTTCGAATGGGCTTCATCAAAGTTATGGATCGACATTTCGCAAAACTCTACACAAAAATCGAAAACATAAAGATGGAACTGTTGATGCTCAACAGAATGGTTGCAAGCATTGTGGACGAAAATAAAAGTCGGGGGAAGTTAGTGAAAATGCCCCAGACCCAGAAATGCAGCCGCCAGCAATACCCATGATACCAAAAAAGAATCGGACAATCCGGCTACGACCACAGTTACAACTGCGAAAGCGGGTGGGAACACTGTTGGCCAGAGTGATATTAGCTTGAACTTGGGTGAAGCAAGTCAAAAAGAACAATGTGATGACTACAAATAATGACCAATCAGATGCGGAAACGGGGCAATCGGATAAAGCACCAATAGTAACATCCTTACCACACAGCTTAATGCATTTTCAATATGCAGCAGCTTTGGCAACGGTAGTGAGGAGGGAGGATAATAGCTGAGAAACAGATATGGGATGAAGCTGACAGAATGTGCAGAATCCAACACAGCGACGTGAAATAGGGAGGCCCAAGGGATCACCTGATCGAGCGGCCCAACTCAGAAATATGATAATGTGGACAAAGGAGGACAATGATAGGGGCAGATGATGATCTGGAGGGTGGGGAGGATAACAAAAGAGGGGGGAGTCGGAAGCGTGGAAAGACAACAATAGAAGGATTGGTCATCGCGAAGAAGTTGGGTCATTGTGAGAAATGACGATGACCCACGAGTCAAGGATGTGTATGGCTGCCGGGGTAGAAGATATGAATGTTGGCGACCCTGTGAGGGCTAGCTGAGCAGGGCTTAGGATTTGAGCGAGTCGGAAGGGTTGCAATTTAGATTGCACCATTATGGTTTGAAGATCCTGCAGGACAAGAATGTACCTTATGATTTTCTTTTGTTTTAGTTTGCTTTTGGTGCAATTTTTTGTTTTGGGGGTGGGCTTGGTGAGATCAGTGGCCTTGTGCCCTCCATTGAGTAGCGGGAAGTACGAGGGACGACTTTGCCTAGGTTTGCTGATGCGGACCGAGGAAGTTCCGGGGAAATGGGTTTAATATGCCATGACCACTAGTGGTCGGCCGGCTCGGGTAACTTAGCTGGTCACCCCGTTCGGGGTGAATGCAATATGATTACAAACAAACAAACGGTTCTCGCCTCGATATTTCAATAGAATTAACTGTGTTATAACACCTGCTACTTTTGTCATGATCTTGTTTTAATGGCTGAACTAATTCAACGCTGTTGACGCCTTTATTCCTGTCTCATTTTCAAAAATAACGTAGCATGTGGTAGTAATTCCAATGATACGGAACGCCGGCAATCGAGGCTGGCAATCAAGTTCCTGCTCTAATTGCTGCAGTAACTTCTATTAATTTATAAATACAAAGCTAAAATATCCATAGAATTTTTTTTTTATAGTACCAATGTCTACCCGAGGGAGAAGAAACTCGCGTGTTCCATTCACATGATCACGCACCACCGCATATCACATTAATACTGCCATCAAAGCTGTGAAACGTCCGCCACCAGCATAGGACCCTGCGAGCCTACGCTTTTTTTGCGAAGCTCATAGGCTATAACTTTTTCTGCCAAAAGCTCTTGGTATTTGCATCACCAGCCGTCAGGTAGTGGGGTGCTGCAGTGTAACAAGGCTTGCGAGGGCGGCGGGTAGGTATATTTTGCCGGTTGGTAACTTCGAACAAATGCAAACGGATAGCAAAATACATCGTACGCCGTTATTTACTAGACGTGGTCGTATGGCGGTTATCCCCTACATGCCTGATTTTCTTAGATTTCCTATTTGGAATGCCGATCATAAGATTTGATCAATCGAATGACCAAGGATGGTTCAGCCTGACATTAATTGACCAGTGAGCTTTCAGGGCTGAAACTGCAACAAATCTAAGATAATCCGGAGTGTAGGGGATAGATATCGTGCGATGGGTCAAACTTATCACGTAGGCATTTGGATACTCCCTGTTTGAATGAAAAAACTCTGGAAACGCGGTATGATAAAACACTCATGTCGGCTAAATAGCTGTGCTGAATTTGTGACATCATATCCTGCCATTAGCAAACGTCATCGGTATAACATCTGCTCTACTTCGCTGAACAAGATTTTTGATTGTTGGGAAGGTCCAAGGATATCTCCCGGCCACAAGCAGCTTGCTTTGCGGGTGGTACACTTCTCGTCTGGCAAGTAATGTACTTAGTAAGTGAAATACGCAATAATTAAGAAGCTACACTGTCTTCAACAAAAGTGATCTGAGAATTTTTCCCCGAGTTTAGTCGCTCGTCCCATTTCACCACACGCACACAACACTGGGTGCCATCATTTTCTCTATCGTCAGCAACACTGATGTCATGTGTTATTGCTCACCGAACCTTGAGAAGTCGTAAATATGTTGATGGTAACAGGTTTCCGGAGAAGCTATCCCAGTAATCGTCGTCGATAATAGTCCTAGCTTGAGGAAGAAATCACTTGTATCTAGCACAGAGAAGAAGCGACAAGATACATTACCAAGGACATCGAGTCCTAGTGACCGAGCCAACCTAGTATACACAAATACCGGGAACTCTCGGCATACTGTTTTTTAACTGAGAATTGGTCATATATTCTCGTCAAAGAACACCATACATTTCTCCAGGATCCCGCAGTCTAGAATATGGCCCGAACCTTATGCACTACGCAGACTGAAGTCCGATGTCGTATCGGCACATAAATGTTATATAAAGTTATGAATTGGTCCAATCCCAGTGGTGAAACGCCTGTAATAGACTTGCATGGATCCGGTCCGCCCCACACCGTCAACATCGAAATCAGTAAATTGTGCTCTCCTATATCATCATCCGCTACATGCTTGGTATGCTCACATTTGTTGTGCTGGCCCTGATAGAATGCCTCTTTGTACGTTGTGGTAAGGACATCGTATAGGCTAACCAGATTGATCGCCGGCCAAAGAGGGAAATGTTAATAAACCCGAGGAAAACGAGCGTGCAGGGGATACTCGCCAGTTTACTCTCCCTTCGTAGTCTTTCAATCACGGCAACGTACTACATACGCTGCCTACAGTTCGATCAACATCTTTACCCCGTCTCATACAATACCTTTACCTAAAGCCCGAAAAAGCCCTAACGTATGTATAGTTCGTGCATCGACAAATATCGGATGTTTAGAGTATCCTCAAGACACGTGCGCAATCGGACGCACTACCCCAAGCAACCACCACCGGGTGATATCGAATATTTATGCAGTGAAATCCTGATGAACTGTGCGGGTCTTTGTCAATTCTATTTGAGTTCTTGAAGTTGTGGGGTTGCGATGTGGGCCTCGTAAAACTGCAGTGCATCATGAGACAGTATCAACGGTATTCTATCAACGAATCAGAACGAAATAAATCTGCCTGACCGACTGATTAGAGCTGTAACATGGCTTCTGTAATCAGGCTATATGCATATCAGCTCTCTGTAATGCAAAGAATTCTAATATAAACCGAATTTTATGCTACTATTGTGTCCATGGGGCCAGAAGGCCTCATCATAAACGAATATTGTGATATTCCGCTCTAACCGCATGGGTATGGTATGCGGGGAAGCGGGGAGATATGAAAAGTCGACAACGCAGGTTCTAGGCCTGGACTCCGGAAATAGCCGGAGGTACGTATTTCTGCCGCTGTTAGAGGGTGGGAACAGATTAGGGCACCACTAACACCTTGGTATGCATCCAATGTGTAACCATTCGAGCGACATTTCAATCTTCTCGAGGATGGTAAGCATAATAGTTTTAACATTGAGCGTCAAATACGTTTTGTAGTCTGGCAGACATTTGATAAGAGGACCGACCCCAGATTTCGGGGCTCAACAGCTACTACTGTGCGCATGAACATTCTTCGGAGTTCTTTTATCACTATTATCACAAGCATTTAAAACCGAAGTCATCCTGAACCATTTCTGCCATGGCTTCGGTAAAACCATACCCAATCACTGGAGTCCAATCTCTTCAGCCTGAGCTACGCTTCAATATTAATCATTTCTCAACAGCGGAAGAACTGAAGACTAGATGGTACTTATTTCTAAGGGGTTTACAAGCCCTTCAGGATCAAGGAGAAGACAGCGAAACTCCGCTAGGATATTATCAGATAGCCGGTGAGATCTCATCCGAAATTTGTCACAAATGTACGCTTACCTTAAACACGATAACTGACATGTTGAAGGAATACACGGCGCCCCTTATATTCAGTGGATGGAAAGTGTAGACCCTGAGGACAGACCGGGCGACTACTGTGCTCACGGGAGGTACTTAGTATTAGTCCTCATCCACGATTATCCCTAACTCTATAGTGCACTGTTCCTGACATGGCATCGCCCCTACCTACTACTTTTGGAAGTAAGTGCTTGGAATCTGCCGGGTTATAGCTGTTGTACTGACTACCAGCAGCAACGTATCGTGGAGGAGGCTATGAAAGTTGCAAATGGATTCTCAGATGAGATTAAAGAGACTTACTTGCAAGAAGCTTCAAAGATCAGACTTCCGTGAGTCAAACCGCTCCTGCGCTGCCCTTCGGGGAAAAGGTCTACGGTTAATATTGTCTCTATGTTACTACAGGTATTGGGATTGGGCCTCCGATGCGAACCTACCAGAGATTGTGAATCAAAGGAACATCGATATCAACCTACCCACTGCCGACTCCAACGAGCTCGTACCGGTCACAGTCCCGAATCCTCTGTATTCATATAAATTCAAAGACGGCTACCGAAGGGAACGAGACTTTTCCATCATCCGGATGCCAGAGGTAATCAGCTGCGCAGTTATCTGACACTAGAATGGTCGAAGTTTACATGATACCTAGTTTCTGAATTTCGCTGAGACTAGACGCTGTCCCGACAAGAATGGTGAAAGCCAGCCTGATGTAGCTAACCAACAACTCAATGCAGCCAGGCCGAGAAACTTCACGTAAGCCATTTCTGCGGCTCCATCCCCAATATACTGATTTGTCATCAATGCAAATAGGTTTCGTGCAGCTGTATTCTACTTACTCATGACCGAAGGACTTAGCTATGGGTCATTTAGCAATACCAACTGGCGTGATGGGGATGATGCAAGAAGTATTGTCTCACTGGAGGACCCGCACAATACTATCCATGGTATGTGATCCCATGTTGAATAAGCTATCGGATTATGAAAGGCTGATCGCAAATCACTTGTAGTTTGTATTGGCAGCGATATGAGGCAGGCGGCCGATACTCCGACAAATCCACCGGTACCTCCACGTGGGCATATGTCCCAGGTATCAGTGGCGGCCTATGACCCGATTTTCTGGCAAGTACACTTCCGCCCACGGAAAGTTTCTAAAATAAACTAATTGTGACATTAGGCTACAGTACGTTTCATATTCTCAAGCAATATAAACCCAGCCTAACAATGTATGGCAATGAACAGCCATGGCAACGTTGATCGTATATATGCGCTGTGGCAAGCAATTCGGTACACCGAAGAGTTTGAATCTCAAGGCGCGCAAACGGCCAGGCTTCCACGAACTCCTATCACCGATACCGCCGAGACGACTCTTAGGCCATTCTACCATGACTCTCAGAAAATTTGGATCAATAGCATGGTTCAGAGATCAGGCGATAATAAACCAACGCAAGTCAACCGAACTCCTAGTATTACAAATGTTCTAATAGACGGTCTGCAGCTGCGTCACTTACAATTATTACTACCCGGAAATTGATATTACTCTCAATGAGCAGGATTTGAAGGAGCACGTTATGAGAAAGGTGTATGAACTTTATGCCCCTGAAACGAGTGATCCGACAACCGAAAAACATCTTAGCCGTGCAGAACTCATAGAGAACCTGCCATCTGGTGATGACCCCTTCTTACGAGATTGATCTTGAATACTGAATGCTAACATTTCCTTAACTCTCTAGATTTAGAACTAGGCACCAATTCAGTAGTTCGACGAGAGTGGATGATCATTCTTAGAGTCGGGAAGTACCTTATCCAAGAAAATGTTCACCTATTTTTCTTTCTAGGCGATTCAGAATCCACATCAAACCAATGGAGTACATCTGAGAACTTAATCGGGTCTTTCCATACATTCAAAAGTCCAATCGACGTCTGCGCAAATTGTGCTAGCCAAGAACAAGCTAGAACTATTACGTGTGGTGGAATACACATCAGTGATGAGCTTGCCAGAAGGCTCGACCAAGACACCAAGTTGCATGATATTGACAAGGTGACTCGGTATATTGACGACAATTTGACATGGAAAATTATGCGAGTAAGTATATCCGTCCTCAGAAGGAAATTACTCGTACTAACTCGATTGTATGTAGGACGACCATACGGTCCTAAATACTAGCGCTTTGTTGACAAATGAAGAGGATTCCTTATATGTGGGTTTAGTCAGCTTCAATCGGAGCTATGCATCAAACGATGAAAAACCGGATAGCGCTGTTTGGGACACGAAAACTCACTACATGGGAAAATATGATGGCGGACTCAAGAAACCTTATACCCAGGTAGAGTAATATCTGATTAGCAAATGGTGGCTAAATACAATTTCCTTTTGCTTGATTACTTGGCACTGTATTTCCTTAGTTCACGAAGTCATATGCTGGGTCACACTTAAAGGATAATGTACGCACTTATGATTCCTTGGGCGGGTGAGTGGCTTGATGTTCTATTTCTTACTGCAAGCGGAAGGTCTGCAAATCATCTAGCTAAAAATGAAATGTCAGTTATAACTCAGAATATGCTCGCCTTTGATTGCTAGCTGGAACTAGGGAGCCATAGTAGTCATAGATATACAATGTTCAGGAGCTGGAGATATACAAAATAGAAGATACTTTCACCTTGGGGATTATTTGAATCAAATATCTTGACGTACGGTATTGCTTCATTCGGAAGAAAGTTATCTAACGTACTATGTTTGGTTTGGCGTCAGGCCCGGCTTGTAGTTGCGGTACACATTACACTAAGCAACGTATAAGGAACTGTCTGAACTATATTGGACGTATGATTTTTCTACTGCGCATATTATTAGGAACGAAGATCGTTGATTATATTCTGTAAGAGAGAGCCCGTCTTGGCTGCCGCGTACATATCCGTATTAAAAGCTATGACCATCTACAAACAGCAGTCACGCACTAAATAGGTCAGGGTATCTACGTTTACATGCATATATGCAGTTAGAATACGAAACTGAGTGATGGAAAATGATGCCGCACCCAATCTGTGTTCCTAAAGCCATGTAGTTTTTGAACCAAGTGGAAATATGACGGTAGGCCTTAATTCGGTATAAGCTGTAATATGATATGCGTGGGATGGAAGAAAAAAGCAAACACAAACCACCGCCGAAGCAAAAACTAATATCCCGCGACAAGAAGCGAGCGTGTAGTAATGCGGTGCCTCATACACTCCCAACTGTGTCTTCTCGCGGATGCACCGCTAATCGAACCCCATCTAACTACTCGTGAGTTTACCCAGACAATCAGTAGCGTAGTTCTTGCTCCATGTTCGTGTTCGTCCCTGTGGAACAACCGCCCCACACTTGAGTGGAAAGGCGTTGGAACAGACTTCTGAACTTAAATCTCTTGCATACCCTGCACGTTTTGCTATCTTCGGTCCCACCTGGGCTCTTGGCAGCGGGATCCGCCGGGCTGAACCATCACTAGCCTTAACCTTAACATACAGACTCATAAAAGATTGGGAATTCCCTAAACTGGCTAATACAATCCTTTTCTGGGTAGGTATCTCTCAACCGCTGCTCGATTAACCGAAACAACAAAAGTTCTAGCACAGATTGAGATCTCGTGGCTAATACCCTCCCGAAAGAGGTATAACTAATCATCCAAATTCTTACTCTGCTCCCTTATTCCCTGATCTTTATTTTATAGCCATACGTACCCTATCCTTTCCAATGCCACCTACTAACCCTTTATGAAAGTTTTGTTCCTCTCGAGTCTCGACCAATCTAAAGTTACAACCTTTGCTCTGCCTATTGCGTACCAGATACCCCTGCGGTACAATTTCATATCCCGCGGTTTATAATAGCTGATCTAGTTCGCAACGTGTAATATTATAGTGATGAGAACTTCTGTCATCGTCATTTTCAGTATTATATGATTCATCTCCTGTTAAGGAGTTATCCTTTCCGTAATCCTAATTAACGTATTTTCGAGCACTTATTCACCGATTTGTTGGCAATATCGAGTTACCCCGCACCTGTGGGCGAGATCTACTCGTTATTATCTAATCGTTCTGAGTATCTACAGGAGCTTTGCTCCTGCGCAGTTCTGGCCCGAAATTTTAAAATTTTAGACAAATTTTTCGATTTATAATTTAGCTTGGGTGACATGGTCACATACGATACTTATTTATGGCTTATGTGAAATACACTAATTCGACACGACAATACAGTCGGGAAAGATTAGCGATGGGTCGGTGAGCAGATAGATAAGTAGAGAGCGAAGAGGAAGAGAGGGAGAGGGAGGGAGAAGGAGAGGGATGGAGAGGGATGGCTATCGAGAGGCTATTTTTGCTACTCTGAAGAAAAGGTGCAACGCTGGACAGAGCGACGATGATGATTGACGAACACAAATGTGTGCCCCATATCTATTGAGAGAAACTACATTTTGGAAAGGCAGGGAGTTGCTTATCTAAGTGTAGCTTTCGTTTGGAGTTAGTATGTTGAAAGTTAGGTGATTAAGTTATGTAAGTTGACGAAGTTAATGACCATTGACGAGAATCCAAGATAGGAAAGACGGAACGGCGTTACGCCTGTGCTTCAATGTGGCCATCCGTCTTCCTCTTCCTCTTCCTTTTCGCTCTCTACTTTTTATCCGCCCCCTGATCTGTCCGCAATAAAACGCACGGATTACATTATTTAAAACCCCCAGTTAGATAAACTTCGAGTGTTGATTGGAGCAGTAGCGAAGCTCTTGTGGCATAAATGGTTGACCAACTAGAATGACATAATCTTCACTTGACAAATCTCGAGCTAGAGATCGATCAGCCAGTTCTAGTACCTATTAGACTCTAGCTCAAACTTTGTTAAATAATTTCTATCAGCCGTTCCAAAATGTCTTTATCCTCTGTACATTTAGGCAAATCTTATCTAATCTCATCCTTATTTCGATCTCTAGAGCCATTGCAGATTGTCCGTACATTCTGTCATGCGATGTCTACGATTGCTATGTGGTTCACATTAGAAGAGAGGTTAGGTAGATAACGTCCACGATGGGACGATAGAGACCAGATTGATGAGACGAGATGTAACTAGATTAAATAATAATCTTAGTGATTGAGCAGGTAGATATTTAGCCGAAGTTTAGAGAATAGACGTCACCATTCTCCCCTATCACCCTTTTCTTTTTTCGAAGGCACAAAGGGCTAAAACTGATATGCGCCCAGTCTAGTACGTACCCCCTCGCACCGAGTAACGACCACATTTCATTTGCATGCAATACGGGGGATCCCTGAACTGGTATGAAATAAACATGGACGGGTTCGGGCGGGATTTTATACCGATCACTCGATATGTTCACTCAAGAATACTGCATCCCGCGGTGTCTGCGGATGGTAATTTCTAGTAGTCAAACCGCAGTCAGCTTCGGCTGTTTTTTGGGTCGAGAGGAGTTTTACAAGCTAAGACAGTTAGAAATTGCGGTGGATAGGACGACCAGAACTCCAGGTACCGTAGTGGACTACTGTCAAGGGCACTAGATGGCTAGGGAACGGGTTCTTTAGCAGGTTTGCAGTAGTTACGATGGGCATGTTCCAAGTCAAAAAAAGCAGTGATCCGAAATCAGACAGGTTTGTCGGGGCAAAGAAGAAATTGAACTTGTCTCACCAAAGGTCAAGTTACTGGCATGGACATGGCCGCGCATACTTACTTCGGCGAGGGAGTAAACAACGGGGAGCGTGGTTTGACTTAAGCTTGAAACGACAGGGATCAGGCCAAAGACCCAGATCTAACCTCATCAGTTTTTTTTCATTTCAATTAGATTAGATCCAGAGGAAGAAACACAAGGTGACTGTAGCTTGACCTCGTGAGACGAAACAATTATCAGTCTGGGGTAATTTTGGTGTTATCCGTTAGTTGGAAGAATATAACCTAATGTTGTAAAGTATCTACTCTACTGACCAAGTTGTCCTATTGGCCAAGGAGACGTATCCCACGGTTCCCACCCACCAAGTAAACACCTAATCACAACAACCGCCAGCAAATTTACCCCAAGGATTATCATTTACCATCTCTTGGTCATTAGAAATGCATCTGAAGTTTGTTGCAAAACACATTAGATATTGTGTGGCTACAATCACTATCTGTCTCAAATGCGAGTTTAGGAGAAATAGCTACACTAACAGCACCAATCATCCTACTTACTATCATGTACCTGTAGGTGTGCATATTGATGTTATCGGGAAGGTCTCCTGCAAAATTTCAACGTGTGAAGTGGTTGGGAACCTATTAAAAAATAGTAATATCACGATTTATTTGGTGGTGGGTAGAATATACCCATCAAACTTTACGTTGAGAATACCTCCATTATTTCTGTCCGCGATTTGCTACAAAACGCTGTTGCATGTGTACTTGGATCATGAGTCTCGGCACCGTTTGATGTCTTGTATGAAGATGGTGGCTGTATCAGGATATGCATCAGGATATGCATCAGGATATGCATCAGGATATGCATCAGGATATGCATCAGGATCAGGGTGATGCGTCTCATGTCAGATAGAGCATACGCGTACGCATATGGGAGATTGTACATATACGGGCCTTTGACCCTCGAGATAGATCACTCAACAAGTCAAAGAAGCATCCAAAGTAACAAACGCTGTTGCATATACAGGTCTCAGCCGGAGATGAGTCTCGTATGGCCGGAGCGGAGATGTCTTGTATGGCCGGAGCGGACGTGTCTCGTATGGCTGGAGACGGTGATGTCTTGTATGGCCGGAGATGACTGTTGACTCTGATACGGGCTGATGGCATTCAGCCGTACTTGCACTCTCATATATATTGGCCTTGTGGCCCTCTTAGATAGAACAATTAAGCTTCTCTAGCATCACAATTTCAACAAACGCTAAAAGAGAGATTTCGAGTGACATAAAATGACGCCGCGCTCTAGCCCTAGTTACAAATGCTATTGGTTTGGCGATTGAAACCACGATCCGAGCAACTATCGATGTGAAGAAATGACATCAGCTTATGAGGTATCGATATCTCTTATTGGGTACATGTGATGATGACGAAAAGAAAAGCAAGCAAATAAGCCACTGATCGTGAAGAAAAGGATCAGTATTCCCCAAAAGGAAATCCTCTGCAGGCGATCGTACAGCAATGAGGTACCTTCCTATGCTCATTACCATTATCAATCACACTCCACTACAGTCAAGCCCCTCCAACTACACACAACAATTACCCCAAGCCTTCCTGTCGTATCCATGTCCACGCTTCTCTTCACGAAACAACCGCCCTGCCGCCCCCAAATCCGCCGACTTCCCCGCTTTGACCTCAACTCCCCAACACCGTAGTGGCAAGGCGTTTGGAAATCGCCTCCCAAGTTTGAATCTCTTCCTGCGCAGCATATGTTAGTGCTGTAGAAATTTAGCAATGCAGTGTGCAATTACCGTAGATCATCAACCGTCTTCGCTCGAAGTTCAAAATCCCCCCGTCCACGTACCCAGTCTCGCTCCCTTGTGTCTTGGCATCCACAAGGGCGGTCCAAAGAAGTCACAAATGTGCGCCGGATGCTAGATCTTTTGAGAATTCGGAAGTGGGGAAAAGTCTTCTGTGATTTTGGCTCGTAGGGCTGGAGATTCATCGTGACGAGGTGAGAAACTGACGGTACTTGGGCCCAATGCTACGACAATCGGGGAATGTGCTGCGCAATGAAATGAGCTTGACGGAGCTTCCGATTATAGACAACAAAGGACGAGCCAACGTGGCATAATTATATGAAGCTGTTCTGATTGCACTGAGCGCCGACTCCAAAGTGCACAAGCTGTGTTGGACCGTCTGTTGCTCCAAAGCGAACGACCTTGTAATACACACACAAGTGTTAATATATCCAAAGTGCACAACTGCTTGTGGGGCACTTACCCCCTCCCGAGCGAATTTCTTATCTAAATGTCAGGGATCGTTTGAGAGAAGTGTTTGTAAAAAAGTGCATATCCATATATGTGAACGCTGTCTTGACATCATCCAATGTTGCTGACCATCGGATCAGAACCTCTAGAGTATTCTTCTAGATCTAATCTGCGTTGATCGAGTCTGATCAGAGATAGTTATACATTAATGTCACTTGCGTTAGGATTTTACTCGACTAAAGCGATCTTGTGAGAATACAGCACCGGTGCTAGATTCGATCGCATCGATAAAAAGAAAAAGACATTCATTCGACCTTCTAATATGGGCATCCTCTGCATTACTTGACGCAGATTTATGCAGGTCGGTAATTCAACCCTGATGCAGGTAAATGGCCCACGCGCCAGCAATGTATAACCGCCGTTATAAAGTACCTATTTGCTGCAAGATTCATCAAATAATAATCGCGCTTACCACGCTTTTACATGACGCACCAACATGCACATCGTGGATGATTCCTAAGCGCAAAGGCTAAAAGTTATGTTTAAGAGTGCTTATGTTTAGAGTGAGATCACATGATCCCAGATTACTAACCAGAACATTGGAGTTCGCTCGAAATTTTTACCCCCACTTTCATCTAGATCAAAATCACTAAATAGCGAGCAAATCGGAAGCATGTTATAAAATTTGTTGGCAAGTGCGGCACGAACGACGTAAACTAGAAGCTCTCCTGCATTTACCATTGATGCCCTTGTTATCTACGGCTCTCACTGGCTACACTTTCCTTTCAGCTATCTGGGATCAAGGTTCTAAAGTGTTCGCCTTCAACCTCTTCACGCATAGAAATGTATTTTTCCTTGTCCAATGTTCTCGAGTTTAGACACCCGCAATTGGACTTCAGCGCTAGCACTAGCGCTGTTAGTACCCTGTAAAGTTTAAGATATTCAAACTAAATGCGGGTCCAATTGCTGCCGCATTCGTAGATCAGGCATCGCATACTAACCCTAGGTAACCGTTGAAATGCGGGGTGGGACGCAAGGGGAGATCCGGAGGTGACACCAACAAATGGCGAGAAAAGAAAATATTCCTGCAATTTTTGCGGATTAATTACTCCCCATGCGCACCCCGGAATTTACATCCAGTCCTGCTACTTTGCTCAGTTCTTATGTTGCCACAGTCAAAATCTGCAGTTCTGCCAGCGTCGGCAAATGTTCAAAGATAGAGTTATGGACAAGGCAAAGATTCTATGGTGAAAAGTATAAACCGTACCGTCCCAATAATATATATCACCCAAATACCGTATTGATCAGTCGATATGCCTAGTATATGCAGGTTGCATATCCGCGTTCAGCTGCTTTCACTTGCATTCCCTATCGGTCCTAATGACTAGTCTCCGGAATTCCGACAAACGTATGCAAAGCTTATGTCAAAGAATGCTGACGCATTTCTCTTGGATACCAGAAACAGAAATAACTGACAACAAGCATAGTTGACAACGCAACGGCCACATTATGCGCATATAGTTAAAATAAATCCAGATACCCCCACTCATTTTGCTCACAACCACATTAGAGTTGTTCAGCCCCGTTGCAGGACAACTTGCTTGCAACATTTCCGACCAGTAAGGTTCAGGTATATCTAACGAT
>Ga0307515_10006457_pt1 | contig 23462 bp, 3 predicted proteins | sample 17_EM_MG_FD_194513 | JGI IMG/M metagenome (GOLD analysis project Ga0307515, IMG submission 194513) | Populus trichocarpa ectomycorrhiza microbial communities from riparian zone in the Pacific Northwest, United States - 17_EM | ecosystem: Host-associated > Plants > Roots > Unclassified | place... | reverse complement strand
GCAAAATGCTAGTACTTAGTAATAAATGCCGCATTTAGCTGCTAAATGCTAGAAAATGCTAGAAATGCTAGAAAATGCTGAAATGGCAGAAAAGTAAAATTAGATGCTGGTAAATTTTTTCCTGACGAAGGCCCTTTTTACTACTCCTTAATCGCAAGATTAAAGTCGATTAAGAATGCCGGTTAAGAAGAATTATTATCTTCCTTATTTATTATAAGGTTGCCTATTAAAATATTATATTAGATAATGCCGGCCCGCGTATATAAAGACTTATATCCTTTAATACCACTCTCTAGTATAGTAAGCATTGTAGCCTAAGAGCTTGCCTTATAAAGAGGCTTTCTGTAATCCCTAGTAATAACGCGTTAATATACTCAATTTAGGGTTATAAGGTGCCTTCCGCCTTTAGGCAAAGAGCCTAAATATATACGCTTACTAGGCGGTAATAAGGCGTTAGTATAGCTAGATAACCTCTTTCTACTAGAACTTCGGCCTTTCCTAATTTTCACTCTAGCCAGTCTTAGAGGCATTATTAAGTTTTCTAGCTTATAGTTTGTCGCTCTTATAATATCCAGCCCCTTATAGACGTTATTACAAATATTATCTTCTTTACCGCCTATATAAACTATCTCGTGGTAATAGTACCTAGCTATATTAACTACTTCTTTCTCTATTACCTTACGTAGCAGTTTACCTTCTTCCTCGCGCTATAGGTACTACTATAAGTCTTTAATAACAAGGGGTATCTTAGAGGTATCTCCCTTATAGTATACTTTCTAGCAAGTAGTTGCTTAACTAGCGATATAGCGTACCCGCTTTATAGATTCATTAAAAATAAAACACTTAGTCTGATTATTACGCACAACCTTAATATATCATTTACTGTCTAATATTAAAATAGTAGGGTCAAACCCAAGCTGCTCCTTATTTATCTAAAGAAATCCCAACATTATTGAGGTAAATTATAGTCTGTCTCTATTAATATTAAATAGTAATAATGCGATGCCTCCTACCCGGTTATACTCCTATAGCCGCATAATAGATCTATAGAGGGTAAAGCCTAAGATAAAGCAACGAGTGTCTTAAGCGGCGAAGACTTCTCTTATATATTTCCCTAAATTAAACTATACCTGCGAGGGTATATTAGAGTTTAGATTACTCTTTAGCTCTTTTAGTATAAGTATATACAACTAATAGCATTAAGAGCTTTCGCTAGCTATTAGATTATCCATAAAACTAATATCTAGTTTTTACTTTGCTGTAGACCCTTATAAGGGCTGCTTAGTGTATACAATAAGCATTTATTATATCTTTAGGGCAGACCCGTACTCCTCTATAAAGCCTAAAATTAATTTAATTAGGCTACTAAACTACTCTAGGATATTATCTTACTCTACGCTTTTAGGCTAGTCACGCTAGCCGCCCTTAGCGTATAGTAGATTATTCCCTTCCTTATATTTCTTAAAGAATGCTTTATAAAAGCTAGGAATCCCCACATAAAAAGGGCCTAGCTCCTCCTTTAGAACATAATCTACGTATTCCCTATATTTAGACGAGTTAGTAAAGCTGCTTATATTATATAAATATAGGGTTTATTAAATATAGAGTGGTAGCAGTTAGGGGGGAGGCGTGGACTCTATTACAGTGGTAATAATATTACTCTAAACGTCCTTATCTAATTCGCGATTAATAACTGTTTTTAGGAAAGGGGTAAACCGTTTAATATTAAAGTCGTTAAAATTAACTAAAGGGAGAAGTTAAAGAAGGTCACTATAAAGAGTGCCGTAGCTAGCGCTAAACGGGAGTAGTTAAGTAGTAAGAAGGTTCTATAATACTAGGATAAGGTTAACTATAAGATTTTTAAGCCCTATATATATTAGAGAGAACCTATAATAGATAAATTAATAATTACCTTTATCGCCTATTTAGCGTAATAAGTCTAGAGAGCTAGGGATGCCTAAATCCTAATAAGTTAAGTTAAATAAATTAAGAAAGCTATTCAGTCCTTCCCTAATAGGGTTTGTTTTAATTATCTCTAATTTAAAAAGATTTACCATTATAAGTAAATATATTAAAAGCTACATCGGGAGGGCAGGTAGGTAGGCGGGAAGGAAAGGTTAAAGAGGCTAGTATATAAGGATGGTATAATAGTAAATAAATATAAGGAGGTCGAAAATATGTTAGGCGCGTCTTATAATAAGGAAATAACCAGGGAGAAAAGTATAAAGAAGAAAGCAAGATGCGAGCGAACGCGAGGATTAAAGATTAGGCGTAGAAAAGTTAAGCCAACCTAATATAGCTTAGATTAAGGCTTTATAGGGCTTAGTTAAAATACTAAGCTATAATATAAGGAGGCAGCGTTTTCTAGTCTATAATTATCGGTTTTAGTTTATTCCGTAACGCGTAAGGCTTATATAGCGAGGCTAAAGAGGAGCCGTTATCTCTTACCCTACCTATTACCCCTCTTAGACGAATTATAAAATCCTAATTATTATATCTATTCTATTAAATACTATAATAGGATTAGATAATAACAGACTAAAGTAAAATAAAAAGTGGTAAAGAATAATAAGATAAGCGCGTAATAATTAGGAAAAGGTCCTATACACACTAAGCGTATAGTTTTAAAAATGCATTTTATGCTTAAGGGTTACTTCGTAAACATTATATCTAATCTTATCCTACTATAGGAGTTTAGAGAGATAACTACCTTAGAAATGTTTTATAATAGCAGCTAGAGTATAAAACTTATATATACGCTTACTAATTACAAGCTTTTTATTCCCAAGGCAGATAAAGTATATTTTTAGTCTTTTCTCCTTATATAAGGATAACCTTGCCCTCTTTAGCGCTTTAGCCGCTTTTAAAATCTTAGCATCTTCTTTAATCTTAACTTAGCTAAGGGCGATATCTGTCCTAAACTATCTCTAGCAATAACTCGGCCAGTACACTCTACCCTCCTTAATATTGCAGTAATCTACAACCGCATTAATAGCATTATTGCGTCTATATATCTCATCTTCTAGTAACGTACTAGGTGGCGTTATAATCACTTTAATAAGGCGTTTATATTTAACCGATCTATTATTGCTAGATTTTAAGGTTACTTTAATATCCTCGCTAAATATAACCCTAGAAAGTTACCGCTTAATATTAATTACAGCTTATTTATTATCCTAATTCTTCTTAATATTTTCCAATAGCGCATTTCTCTAACGTTGCCTTTCATTTATAATTTCTCGGCTAAGCTTTTAGTATTCTATACTTTCTACGGTTTTGCGCTTAAGGCTAAGCTTTAGCTTATTTTAAACTTTAATTAAGAAACAAATACGCGGGTTCTTGTTTACCGATAAGGATTATTCTATTATTAGGTACTATAGCCACCGCGGGTTAATTAATTGGCTTATTTAGTATACTACTTTTATTAACTTTTCTTAAGGCTCTAAGCCTTAAACGATTACCTATATATCTACGCCAATATGCCGCGGAAGGTAGTGCTTTAGGAATGTTTAAGCGTTGGTGTACTATATTATCAGGTTCCGGAGGGCATCACTTACGTTACCTAGGTAGTATAAGCGTTAGAAAGGTTTTAGTAAAACTAGCTCTATATAATAGAACTTACTATTCTTATTAAATACCTTACCTACGCCGTAACGGAGACTATATAGGCGCGTAACCTGCTAAAATCCTATAATTACGCCAAGGTCCTTAATCTAGGGCAAAAGAGTTAAGTATAGTAAAGGCTCGTTAAGTAAGACCTTATAGCCGTAGGGGGTTTTAATTAATCGCCGAAATACGGAGATATTATCTAGGTCTAAACAGAGTAGTAGCGGCAACTTATTACGCCTAGGCTTAATATATAGCTTACTAAGCTACTCTATAGATGTTAGATTAGGGGGTATAAAAGCTTAGTTAGTAAAGAAAAGGCCTAAGAGAAAGATATAAGGGCTAAGAATAAGTAAAGGGTCGAAGATAATCTTAGGAATTAGGAAAGTATTACTAGTTCTCTATAAGTATAAGGTAAAAAGAATAGGGTAGAAAGAGAATATACGCTTCTTTTATACTAAGATATTCCTTAGTAAATTCAAATATAAACTTAAGCACGATCTTATAAGGTCCGCCTTCTAAGTCGCGAATAAGTGTAACCATTATATATCGGTAGCATAGATTAAAAAGAGCTTTAGGTCGGCTTACAGTATAAAAGCCTAGCTATAATAAGAAATAAACTTATATCTAATATCGCCCAACTATATATCTCTTTCTCGTTATAACTAAGTTAGTCTTAAGAACTAGGGCGAGATCCTCTACGTCCATAACAGGCTTTTCTCGCTTCTTATTACTTAAGCCATATTTCTTTACCAGTTTCCAAAGTACCTAGAAAAGATATTTTAGCTCCGCCTTACTTTACTAGGCTAAAGGGTTAACTAGGAATATAATTACCTTATATATCTAGCGGGTTAATTTACTAGCAATTTTCCTACTAGTTACTCTCTTATATATAAGGCGATAGTACTTCTAGTATACACTAAGCAAGCTAAAAAGCTTTATCCCATACTATTTCCTACCCCCCTTCCCTTATTTCTAATTTAGGAGCTAGTTAAAAAAGCTATAAAGCAGCCAAAGTAAGAGGACTTAGTATGTTTTCTTAGGGTCTTTCCTTATATAGGTGCAGTATCTAAAAATGGTCAGCTCTAGGTTAAGCCTAATAAAAAGCCGTAGAATAGGTTATTACTTACTAATACCATTAATCTTTAATACGGTTAAGGAGATTCGTACTACTATTAGCATAGTCCTGCGTCGTAAAATCGGATTCCTTAAACTCTTTTAACTATTTAAGGTAGTATTCTGGTAGATAATCTTAATCTTTATAAAGCTATACTCGAGCGGGCGCTTTGCAAGCATTATTAGATTTAGTAATACTATCAGCGTTACAGTTAATGCCACTGTTAGCGTCGCAGTCGGCGTTACTATTAGCATCACTATTGGCATTACTGTTAAAGACGGTCGGTTCTGTCCTGTAACTATTACCGTCGCTATTTATATCTATATACTTATTATCGGTAACACTAAACAATAAGCTATAATCTAATAATTGAGCGCGCCGCATTCTAGGGAGCTAGAAGAGAACTTAGGGTAGTAGCGGCAGGAGGGACCTAGAGGGTAATAACGGTGGAAAGGATCTAAAGAGTAATATAGGGTTAAGGAGATGGGGGGGTAGAGAATAAAAGAAACGGGGCCTAGATTAAACGGATTAGAGGTAAAAGCTATAGAGTTATATAGCTTTAGCGCTAGGCGCGTAGAAGATTATAGTCTACCTATTAAAAAGCAAGGGCATAGGGCGGTAAGTAAGAGTCTTAACGTTAAACCGGCAAGCAAGAGGCTTAGGGCGGCGGGGAGTTTTGGCGACGCGACCTCCAAAAACGGCAACAGAACCCTCTAAAACCGGCAGTTAGATCTCCATTTTCTTTTTTAATAGAGTAAAAGAGTAAAAGGAGTAGCGGCAGAATAGATACCCCTATAGCTGCGCATATTACTATAAGTAAGAGTCTTAGGAAAAGGGAAGGTCTCTAAAGAGGGGATAGTGCGGGTATAAAGCTATACGGATATTAGTAATATCCGTATTATTAAGATGCGGATATTATACCTTCTTAATAGGCGTTTTAGCTAGACTATTAGTAGAAGCTAATTACGTACGTTTTTTACGCTAAGGTGTAACTAGCTCTAGCCTTAGCGAACTATTCTATATGCGTATTAGCTAATAGAATAATAGTATACTATTAGCATATACCTTTTTGCACGACCTACTACTTAAGCAATATCTTAAGCACGTACCTCTAAAATATAGCCCAGAGTTCTGCTTATAAACGCGATATTTATAGTCTTACTTTATATATAGAGTGCATAGCGGATTACGCAGCATATTAGAGCTACCCTTAATATTCTAGATATAGGTATATATCCGCTAGCAAGCTTCCTTTATATTCTCCTAAGCACTAGCTTTTAGGGTGTACTATTTATTTACTAACGGTACTTAAATAGAAACGCGCTTATTTGTATTAATATCTAATATTATAGCTTAGGCCGTTTGCGTCCTATAAAGCTTATAAGGGCTACGAAGATTATAAAAAGATAAAGGAGGGCTTTTAGGAGAGTTGGCGTTATTAAAATTGTTTTTTTTATTATTATCTAAAATCTCTAATATTTCTGTTAGGTTATTATAAGAGGTAAATTAGTAGATAAGATACTAAAAGAGTATAGTTAATATATATAATTTAAAGGCTATCTTATATTAAACATTTTACATAGCAATTCTATTAGCCTACCTCTTAAGAGAAGTAGAAGTATAATGAGGATTAAACTTCTTAGAAGTAGTAGGCGATAAAGAAATAAGCGGCTTAAAGGTAGGTGGTAAAGAGGTAAGTAGTAAAGAAGTAGGCGGTAAAGAGGTAAGCGGATTTCTAGCGGATTTTATAATAACCTTATGTTACGGAACCCCACCACAGGGGCCTCCATAAGAGAGCCCCGTGCTCTTATATACACCTTACATATAGCTTATATCAGCTACGCGTAGGTATATCACCTCCTTACGCCCTTAACCCTTATAATTAATCGCGCAACGTCTTACAGACTCCTCAAATACATACGCTCTATAGCTACTGCCCTCATTCTATAACATTACATTGCGCCTTTTTACTACTGACGCTTAGCCTATAACCAATTCTATATCTTTATAATACTATAGGCGCTGCTAGAATCAGCGTGTCTATAAATTACCTTACTTTATACTCCTAAGGAACCCATAATAGTAAGACAATATTCCTTACTAGCTATTATATTAAACCTAAAGAACAATCTAATACCTATATTTAACCTACGACGCCAATTAATCCCAGAAGAATTTAATTTATTAGCCCTAACCCTTAAGAAGATAGACACTAATAATGTCTTATCTTTTATTAACTATATAACTACGGATATGCAAATAAAAGAGCTACTACCTATTAAAATCGAAATATAAGACGCTGAGATAATTGCAAAAATGGTAGCACAAGACCCTAATAAATACTACTATTTTTTATAGAACTACTACCTAAAGCTTATACAAGCTAAGATGCGTACTGCTTAAGATCGCGATATTATCTAAGACCTACAAGCTTATAAGGCGCTCGCTAATAATACACGTTAAGAAACTAAAGACGACCTCCGCGTGTCTAAACGTAACGTCTAATAGTTAAAGAAGAATAAGATTATACTAATTGCTACGGTTACTAAAAAATAGGCATAATTAAATACCTATAATCTTAACTTAATAAGCACATTTGTAATAACGCTAGACACCTCTTTACTATATATAATGCCACCTAAGTCTCTATACCCCTAGCAACTTTACCTACTTAACGCTTAATAGAGGGTTAGCGCTAAGCAGCTTTACCTAATAAGAACCCCTACTAAAGCAGCGATAATAAAAGCTATAATAATTAGACCTAAACTGCTACTATAGGATCTAATATACGCTACCTTAATCCCCTAGTTTTTTAAGGAGACTGTAAGGAATATAGCCACTAAAAGATGTAAATCCGCGAGAAACTAACTTAGAGCGCCTATCTTTTTCCTACGGAAGATATTAAGGTTGGCTATATTATCGGGCGAATAAAGGGTATACTATTTAATAGACTCTTCGCCTAATGGGAGACTAGTAGCCCCTAGAAGTGGTAGTCTTACTAAAAAGTTCTTAATAATCTTAACCTAATATACTATAACTACGACCTACTAGCTACTAACTAAGCTAAACTATATACCTTAAAGCTAAGCCCTACTAAATTATTTAATAAGTTCTATATTAAATTTTAAGAATACACTAAAGCCCTTACCTAAGACGATACTAAAAACTAGGAGGATCTCCTTAAAAAGGTTACTTATTGCCTCAGTTACGCAGCCGCTAGCTATAACTATAATAATATTTATAAGATGGTAGCAGCCCTACGGAAGATTAAATAATAACTAAATTAGATTGCTACTGCTAATCCTTACTTAAAGACCTCTCTATAGAAGCCATCTGGGCCTATTAAACCTATATATACTAAGCCACCGACGCCCACTACCTTAAGTACTACTGGAGCTAATATCGACCTTTCTATACTAACCTTTCTATAAAAACTCCTAGATAGAGAGCGCGAGCTACTTTAGAAATTAGAACGCTGCTATAGATGCTATTAAAAAGGCTATTATTATAATAACCTAAACTACCTAATAGCTAGGTTTAGTACCTACTACCTAATACCTAACCTAATGCCCTAAACACTAAATACGTTGCTATACGCCACTACCGTATAAGATAAAGACGTAGTAATAGTAGTAGAATTAGATATAAAAGCGGAAAACGCTAAGTCCTAGCCCTAAGTCGTAGGTTAGGACGCCCTAATAATAAAGGGATTTATATATCGGCCTACTTAATAAATAACTTAGTAAAGATAAACGGACGGAAATAGATAGTTTTACCTATAATAGGAACTACTGCTATAAAACAATATAAAAGTCGTTCTATAATTAACTGCGGAGCTATTAACTAATTTATAGATACCCAACTTGTATATACTTATAACCTACCTACCTTACCCCTTACTAAAGCCCGCGCCCTATAACTCGCTAATAGTAGTTATACTACATAGAAGATTACCTATATAGTATAACTCTACTTAGATATAAACAGGCACTAGGAAGAGCTCTAAGCCTATATTACACCACTTATTAACTACCCTATTATCCTTAGAATAAGCTAGCTTAAATAATATAACCCTACTATTAACTAGGAAAAGAGAAAAGCAACCTTTAACTCTAAATACTATAGAGAGACTTACCTAGGACATAGCCTAGCCGCCTTTATTTACTTACTAGGATATTAACCTAAGAAACCCCTTATTATCCTACCTATAATTAACTACTACTACGTAAGTGCTGCGGCCTTCTACCGTATAGTATATAGGAAAGGCTGGACTGTTACTATAGCTTTCTAATTATAACTATATAAGCTTAATAAAGAATAGAACTACGTCCTCTATAGTAATAGGATAAATATAGTTAACCTTCTAGAAGATAACGCCCCTATAGAACTTTATAGACTTTTACCTTTAGACTTTAAGAAGTTTATAAAACTTAAAAAAGGACTTACTAATAAAGAACTCCGTAAGCTCCTCCCTAAGAGGTACTATAACTTTATTAACATATACTTATAAAAGGGCGTAGATATACTCCCCCTATATTAACCTAATAACTATACCATTAATATTAAATAAGGAAAAACGCTACCTTATAAGAGACCCTACTTAATATTAAAGGATAAACTTCTAGTTATAAGAAAGTATATCGACGAGCACCTTAATAAAGGGGTTATTCGTCCTAGTATATTACCAGCAGCCGCCCCTATCCTTCTTACTAAGAAGCTAGGAGGAGGTATTTAATTCTATATTAACTATAGAGGACTTAACACTATTATAATTAAAAACTAATACCTAATACCGCTTATACGGGAGACCCTTAAGCGGCTTAGCTAAGCTAAAATCTATACTAAACTTAATATTATTGCCGCCTTTAACTATCTCCGAATATGGGAAGGTAATAAATAAAAAATCGCATTTGCATCGCGCTTCGGCCAATTCGAATATACTATTATACCCTTTAGCATATATAACGGCCTAGGCACCTTCTAAAGCTATATTAATAACGCCTTATAGAACTACCTTAATAACTTCTGCTCTGCGTACCTGGACGATATACTTATTTATAATAATAACCCTTTTAAGCATACTAAACACGTTTAAAAGGTCCTATAGTGCCTTAAGAACGTAGGACTTTATATTAATTTAAAGAAATGCGAATTCTTAGTTATAGAAGTAAAATACCTTAGACTAATTATTACTACTAAGGGTGTCTATATGGACCCTAAGAAGGTATATATAATTACCGAATAGCAAGTCCCTGACTGCATTAAGGACGTATAAGCCTTTTTAGTTTTACTAACTTCTATTAAAAATTATATATAACTTCTTAGGCGTAGTAGCACCACTTATAGTAATAATATAAACAAAGGGCCTTTCTATAAAAGGAAGAAAAACGTACTTATACTTTACCTAGACGCCTAAATATAAGAAGGCGTTTTAAGACCTTAAAAATGCCTTTACTAAAGCACCTATCCTAGCCTACTTTACACTAGGACGACAACTCTATCTCAAAACTAACTCCTTAGACTACGTTAACGTAAGTATTCTCTCTTAGATATGTAATAACGGTTTCCTTTACCTAGTCGCATTCTACTCGTTTAAGCTTATACTATAAGAGTATAACTATAAGATCTATAATAAAGAACTCCTTATAATTATATAAGCGTTTAAAGAATTTTAACTAGAACTCTTCTTAGTAGAGCCTAACTAGCTAACTAAAGTCCTTACGGACCATTGTAACCTTAAGTACTTTATAACTATAAAGTAGCTAAACTAACGCTAAGTACGTTAAAACGAGTTCCTCTCTAGTTTTAACTTTAAAATTATATATAGACTAGAAGTATAAGGTACTAAACCTAATAGCCTAACACGCCGCTTATAAGACCTTCCTTAGTCTAAAGATAACCCCTATAATTAGTTCCAATAATAGACAATCCTAAAAGCACGAAATTTAGCCCTAGGTATACTACCTATAATAGAGCTAACTGTACCTTAGCTTTATACTATAAAACTAAAGTTACCTCCTAAAATTAATAAGCTTATTACTACGGCATATAACACCTCTATTAACCTATTACTATATTAACTTACTACTATAAAGACCGCTAGCGCCTATATACTGCCTATTAACCTCTAAAGCTTAGGCCAGATTAATATAGTAGCCTTAGAAGTAAAAAAGAACAGGCTCTATTACAGAGGTTGCCTATTTATCCCTAACTTAGAAAATCTACAATGGTAACTAATTTAAATAGCCTATAACCTTCGATTAAGTAGCCACCTAAGTAAAGGAGGAACCTATAAGCTTCTTAGCCGATACTACTTCTAACTAAAAATAATAGACTTAGTTAAACACTTTATAGGCGCCTACTACGGTTATAAGCGCGCTAAGGCCTTTAATATAAAGTACTAAGGACTACTATACCCTCTACTAGTACCTATATAACGATAGGTAGATATCGCTATACATTTTATTATTAACCTACTACCTTATAAATAACACGGCCGTACCTATAAAAACATCTTTATAATAATATACTAACTTATAAAAGAGCGCCACTACGTTCTAACTAAAGGCGTAGCCATTAGCGACGTTACTAACGCCTTTCTTTATAAAGTTTACTGACTATATAGGTTACCTAACTCAATTACGTCTAACTAAGGTATATAATTTAACTCTAATATATAGAGACGAATCTGCTAATGCCTTAGTATCTCTATTAAGATATCTATATCCTTTTACTATAAAACTACTAGGTAACCGGAAAATGCTAATGCCAGTATAAAAGCGTACCTATAATAGGTAGTTGCCTATAGTTAAAATAACTAGGTAGATTACCTCCTACTAGGTAAATTTATAGTAAATAATTACGTCTTAACCACTATAGGACTTACCCCGTACTTCGCGAATAAGGGTTATTACCCTTAATCTAGTATAGAGCTACTAGAACCTATTAATAAAAAACTACCATATAGAAAACGCCTTAAGATATTACTTACTAACTAGTATACAGACTATATAAAAAAATTATTTAACTACTATAAGGGAGAAATGGCCTAGGCTTAAGTAAAGTAGGCTTACTTTACTAACCGTTATAAAACGCCACTACCGGAGATACGTGTTAGCGACTAGGTATAGCTAGATATACGTAATATCTCTATATAGAGGTCTATAAAGTCACTTAATTATAAGAACCTTGGCCCCTATTTAATTAAATAAGTTATTAATAGGGGAGCCGTATATAAGCTAGAACTCCTACCTACCTTAGCTACCCGCGGGATATATCCTATATTTTACCTATAGCTACTATACCTTTATTAGCCTAACCCTTTACCAGGGTAAATACAGCCTAAACCCCTATTAGTACTAATCTAAGACAAGAACAAAGACGAGAACTATAAGGAGTAGACTATTAAACGAATTATTAACTCTAAATACTTTAGTAAAGGTAAAGGATAACGGCTCTACTACAGAGCTATATATACGGGATTTAATATAAATTAGCCAGAATGGTAACTATAGGAAGACTTTAAAAATGCAAAGGATTTAATTAGCGACTTTTACTACGCGAACCTATAAAAACTAGGCCTAAGCAGAGATTTTATACCCAATTCTCTATAGGAGCCCTTATAGAGTTAAACCGTTATACATTACTATATAAGGGCAAATTGCCGTTAGATTACAGTAAAGTGCGATTATATAACCGGAATATTGTTAAAATATCTAGGAACTTTAACCGGCGGTTAAAGTTATCTAATTAGTTGTATTTTTAGATGCTAAGCCTTATTACATAACGTTGTTTTAAACCTTTAGTAATACCCCCCTTTCTTCTTTCCTATACCTTAAGTGTCCCTTCTATATATATATAGTAACCATAGCATCGCCGGAGCTCCGCCTCTATAGGAGGGGGGGTAGTATTACAGAACCCTACCGCAGGGGCCTCTATAGGAGAGCCCTGTGCTCTTATATATACCTCACGTACAGCTTATATTAGCTACGCGTAGGTATATTACCTCCTTACGCCCTTAACCCTTACGATTAATCGCGTAACGTTTTGTAGACTCCTCGAATATATACGCTCTATAGCCACTGCCCTTGTTCCGTAACACTTTATTATAGTACTTTACTAGATCTAATAAAGAGTGCTTTAGTATATATTTCCTAAAATTATATTAGCTGTAGGTATAATTTAGTATTAGAAAGCTTACTCTTTAGGTAAAGATTCTAAAGAATTAGTAAAAGAAAGAGCGTCCTTAATTATTTTATTATTAACGTCGCGCGTATTAAGTTTCTTAACTAAATAGCTGTTGGATATATTTAGAGGTATAGAAGAAGGTATTATAGATAGTAGTATGCTAATAGACAGTAGATAAAACAACAATAATAAAGTTTGTGGTGCGATGCTATGAGGTAGAAGGTATAGAGGTTAATTAAAGGTAAATATCCGCGCTATAGATTTTATTAAATTAGCTTACTAATAAATAATTACTATTATAGTGACTTACCTTAGTAAATATTAACTACCTTATATACGCTTATTTATAACGCGCAAATCCTTTATAGTTAAATTACTGCTAATTAAAGTAAGTGGGCGCTGTTTAGTTAATTTGCGAAGTAATATTAATATAAAATTACCGCTTAATTAAGGTGCTAGAGAAGGGTTATAAGCGGATATTAGGTTTATTTAGTAAGCGGATCTCTTATTTTTAAAGTATATAGACACGTCCTTTTATTTTCTCTTACTGTAAGGGGGATCTAATATTAGCTAAGAGGCTTAAGGTATAATAGCCTAAGAAGAACGGATAATATCCGGTTAAGAGGATTATAAGACACTTAAACTAAATGGCTAATATAATATAGGTTCTACGGGTTTTAGAAGCTTTAGGTATAAACTTTAGTATCTCTTTAGATAAGAATTTAATAGACTATTTAAATGCGTATATAAAGATCGATACTTAATACTTAGATATTAATTAGAGCTCTGCCTAAGTCTTAATTAAGTTAATAAATAAGTAAAACGCTAAGGAATATTAAATACTAACCTACTAAAGCTGCGTTATACCCAAAGCCGAGGGCGGAGATTAAGCACTAGGCTATAGGTTCTAAGCTGCGCTTAGTTTAAAAACCGGAGATTAAACATTAAACTGCAAATTCTAAGCCGTACCCAATTTAGAAGGCGGGGATTAAGTATTAGCACGCGAATTTTAAACTACGCCTAGTTTAGAGGGCGGGGATTGAGCATTAATAAGGCTATGTTGATTTGCAATAACTGCACATAGAGATTACTGCGGAGATTGAATACCACGCTGTGGACTAGCGCTACCTATATTTGAACTAACAATATTATTAGACTTCTGCTGCGAAGCTTAAAGGCTATACCGTAGACTAATACCTAGGTTGTTCTAAGATATAAACTAAGGTAGTAGAGAATTGTAAGGATGGTATAGGGCTATATTAAGAAGCTATTAAGAATAATGGAGGCGCTATAGGGAGTTATTAGGATGCCGTAGGCTAAGTTAAGGGTACTGCGGAAATGCACTAGACGATTTTTAAGCGGGTAGCTGTGTATCTAAAGTATACGGATATTGAACATCTAGCTATTAAGATGACTGTGATAGAGTAGTATGCGTAGTCTGGGACTAGTTCGCCTATAAGTCTTAGGTTAATATAAGCTAAGATATTTAAGACTTAGTTATATCCGTTTACGAGCTAGATGCTAATAATAGCTATAAGGGCGGTAATACTTTGGTTTATAATGGTTAATGAAGGCCAGTACTCTTTATAATTAATACACTAATAGGTCCCTATTGACCTATTAATAGCAGAGGCGTCTATAACGAGCTTCTAGATACGGGAATACGTTTATTAAATTGCGACGCAACCTATAAGACACTAGCACTAAAGTATTACGTTTCTTCTTTATAAATAAAGTGGATAAGCGCGTCCACTTTATCTCCTAGGGGGCTGTAATTCTATTTGGGTAATATCCGCTTAAGGCTCTTACGAATTAGTGGAGGCTGGATATAGAGTATACGGATTTAATTATTAGATATAATATAACTGGGAATTAGACTTTAAACTGCATCCTAGTATATTATATTAAGCTATTCTTTAATCTACTTCTTAATACTTATAAATAGATCCTTTAAGTACTTACTCTTTGTAATATTCCTAGTATATAGTGCGATAATATTATACTCCTTATAAGCTTGCAATAAATTATTACGATTAAAGTAATATTATAAACCTCTAAATAACGGACTCGTCTCCTTATATAGCTTAAGTAGAATATTGCGTAGATGTCTAGTAGCTTTATTCGCAAGCTTATATAATATATTTAGAAGTACCGCCCGTTTCTCTATATTAGTCTTTACCCTCTTCTGTTTTTCTATATACTTAATTAGTAGGGCTAATAATGTTATATTCTTATTAAGTATTTAATCCTCCTCCTCCTAAGCAGATACCTATAAGATAATATTACTGTTAATTATAATAAATAAAGCTAGATTACTGGCGAAATCTACTACCCTATTCTCCTGTATTGCTATCCTAGTAGTAATAAAGTTATAGCCAAGTCGGGTAGACAGAGGGGCTGTAGGTTTTTAAGACTTTTGCTTTAGTAGTGTAATATCTATAAGAGCGCCCTTATACTAGTCTTTAATAAGGATAATTATATATTTGGTAACACTGTCACGTTAGGTGGCCTGTCTAAATTACTATAGTATTATATTTAGGCTTTTATTAGGATAATAACCGTATATAATAGAACGGATAATATCTAGAATATTTACACTATGGGCTAGGGCGTCCAATGTAATAAGAATGCGGGTAGGTAAGTCTTCTGTATAGAAAATTTAATACTCCCTACTTTTATTATATTTGGATAATATCGCATAATAACTCCGCACTGCTATTTTAGCCTACTTAATAGTATAGCCCTTAGTTATAAGCTACGAACGGATAGTGTTTATATACCTATAGATATAATTTTTAGTATAAAGAAAGATTATTATCTTAGGAATTAATTTGGGACTTAAAACCTTTTGTCCCTTTAGCTGTATAGTACCTTCTGCTAGATTTTAGATCCGCCCGACTAATTAATAAATAGAGGTAGTAGATATTTAACTAGAAGATGCGGATATCCTACTAAGTGTTATGGGCGTTTGGCTAAATAATACGGATATTTTATTAGACCCTATAGATATCTGGCTAAGGGTTGCAGATATATAATCCTCCTCTATTACCGCCTCCTTAAATACCTCTTTTAATAATAAAGAATAGTGCCTTATAATTATTCTTATCCCTCCTCTTAATATAGCTCCTAATAGTAGATAGGTTAGGCTAATTAATATCCGTTTATTTAAGATCCGTTATACTTTAATAAAACCCTGCTAGCTTTATTACCTTTATATATATCTCCTTATTAAGTGTTGCAGTATATATAAACTATAGCACTATTAAACTAAGCAGTAATTACACCTTAAAGAGCTATATATAATAGGGCCGGAAGCTCTTACCCTAGTTAGTAACTAGATAATACTTATTAATTATAACTAAGGAAATATATAAGCGAAAAGCGGGCTAAGTAAGGATATGGTGGAACCGTTTACTTAATAGTAACTTTAGTAATACTAGAATATATGTAAACCGACCCGCCTTAATATATTTTAGAATATTTATATATACTTTTATTACCTCCGCATATATAAATACGGGATTTACTTTTAGGATAGCCTATATCTTTAATAGCTGCTCCTCTCTAATTATATTTAAAGGTAATATAATTATAGTAATAGAAGCTTAAATTAATAATAGAATTGCCTGTATTATTATACTCTTACCCTATAATATCTTCGCCGCTAGGAATAAGTCCCTCCGCCTATATATTACCCGTCTTAATACCTTAATTTAACTAGGTCGTCCGCTATACGGATATAAAAGCTTAATAGCTCTATCTATTAAGCTTAACTGTTTATCTTTACTTGCCTTCTGTAAGGCCAGAAGCTTATCTTATAGGTCCTATAACTACCTCTCTACTAGGGACGTAAGATCCTCCCGTATATAATTATCCAGCTTCTATAAGCTCCGCAAGACCTACTAGTATTTTTACTTAACTGCGGTTTTCTAACCCTAATGATTAGTGCTTTTCTTCCGGGCTGTAGTGGGTTTCCTATACGGATATAATACCTAGTAGTAGTAGAGGCACCCTAGGCTAAGGGAGGATATTTTTAAAAAAGGACCTAACTATTGTTACGGACGCTTTAAGTACGATGTTACGACTACTTAGGAAAGAGTTGGAAGAAGCTAGTTGGTTAATTTAGGCACGGTCTAGGATGGAGCCGGTAGAACTATATGACGAGGAATGGTAGCTAAGGTTACGTGAGGTAATCTATATAATCTGTAGGATCTATATAATCCGTAACAGAGTAGATAGAGTATACGTATATTATATACAAGAAGGATTTTATAGGAGTACGGTTGTGTATTTAAGGACCCTTAGTCCCTACCTAGATAGTTCCTTCCTTATAGTAATTCTTAGAATATAATTGGAGTTAATCTGTTGGGCAACCACTCCACTAGTTATTATTATATTGTTGACTTCTATACCTATATTACCTATATACCTAGCCCAATAACAAGCCCACCGTAGTTCTTGCTATAAGGTTCCGTTATATAATTACTACCTAGTTACAGTATTAGTACAGAAAGTCGAATAATATGCCACCAAAAGCACTAGCTATGACGCTAACGGCGGCAACTACTTTAAGATTAGTTAACAATACTAGTATAGCAGACACTAACTTACAGCAACTAGTAACGGTTAGACAACTATAAGAGATAGTTAACTAGTTAATAGAAAATAATGCAACGTTAGAAAATAGGATTAACGGGATAGGCGTAGTAAAGGTTAAGTTACTATCGATTAAAAGGTACTTAGGAGAAAGATTAAAGCTTAAAGGATTCCTTATATAAATATACTTTAAGGTAGTATAGGAAGGAGTAAAGCTGATAATACCTATAGATTAAATAGCCTATGTAGGACTATTCTTAATAGGAAGGGTACTTAAGTGGTTTAAGCTTTACCTTATAGAAATATAAGTAAATGGCATAACAACCACCAACCAAGAGGTACGGTTTATATTCTTAAGCTAGAACGGATTTATAGAGCGACTTATATAAATATTCGGAGACCTAAAGGTAGTGACTACGGCGGAAAGGAAACTCCAAGACCTTATATAATAAACCTTAGCAATTAAGTATATAACGTAATTCCAGACGTTAGTAATATAAGTAGAGTGGAATAATAAGGCGCTTATAGCATAATATAAGTAAAGACTTAAGGCTAAAGTCTAGGACGCGATTATCCTAATGGAAGATATGGACACCCTAAGGGAACTAATAGATTAGGCGATTAAGATTAATAATTAAATCTACTAAAGGGAATAGGCTAAGAAAGGCTAGGATAGAGTTCTATAGTTATATAAGGCGTAGAGTATATAACGATAAAAGCTAAGTTAGAAATTATAGTACGGCGTAGAGCTAATGGACCTAAGTAGTACTAAAGAAGCCTATAAGAGATAGAGTAAGAAACCGTGGAAACCTAGAGGATAAGGAGTAAATGAGTAAAGTCTAGGGAGCAGAGGCCGAACTAGGGATCTTAGCAGCAGAAGACGTTTAGGCGGACTCTATAGTAAAAAAAATGGTTTAAAGAAGGAGTTTATATAAATTATGGAAAATAGGGTTATTACGTTAGAGACTATAGAAGTAGGTAGAGTTACTATATAGTAAAAGGGATAAGACTAGTAGACGATATATATGTATAAAGGGAGGATAATATACTACAAGGAACAAAAGAATGTTTAATTAAAAGTTTTGCGTTTTGTTATAATAATATATACTAAATTTATAAGGACACTAAGTATAGCGTAAGCTATTAGCTATAAGAGCCATTACCTATAGAATATAGAGGAACTAATAAACTAGTTCGCAGATCGGACATTAAGGACAATGATTTTAATGTAAGCGAAATATTTTATAACGATAAGGCAATAAAAGCGGCTTACTAGGGGCGCATAGACCTTAGAGATGTTATACTAGAGGTAGAAGATAATTCCACTATAGAATAAGGAACATTAGTAGGGATTAAAACCCCACTAGATATAATATCTATCGCTTTATAAGATGCAAGAGAAGTAGGATAGTAAACTACTTCGGTACTTAATAAAGGCAAGAAGCTAAAGGCTTAAGATTCTTATAGTAAGATAAGAAACAACCAAGATTCTTAGGACAAGATGAGGTAAGCTTAAGGACCTATAATAGACAATAACTAATAGAGCAGAGTAACGGCTTAGTTTAGTAATATATAAATGAGCTTAGGACGAAGTTTCCTAAAGATATAAGACTCTTAAGACGAGATGAGAACACTAAGTAAGCCTAGTTAAACTAAGGCTAGAGTAAAGCTTAAGATAGAAGCAAGCTCGGGATTAAGAATCTAAAGGGGTTAAGAATTTGGGGTATAAATAATGACACCTATAAATAAGGGGTAAGAGGCTTCTTTATAGATTAGAGAATCTATAGCGCAAATAGTAATTAGACTAGGAGACGAATATATAAACCCAGAAGACTTACTAGTAGAACACGGTGTTCGGACTAAAAATTGAAAAGTTAATACTAAGATTAAGAAGTATAAAGACTTTAAGGATTTAAGCGTAAGGCGTAAACCAAAAGAAACTATGGAAGAATTTAGGTAAAGAATTATCGCATAGTAAGAACAGAAACTAGATAAGAGATTTAGTATATTAGGACGTATAAGGGATAGGGCGCTAGTATAAAGAATTACTAATAGGCCTAGGGAAGGCATATTAAGAGCTAAATGGCTTACTAAACTGGAAAACGAAGAGGATCTAGGGATCCCTACTAGGTTTAAGGAACGATATATAAAGGGCTGTTATAACACAGCAATAAGAAGATACTTCCTTATAGATAGGCCGTATACACTTTAGTAGCTGTACTAAAAGTGGTATAGATAAAGGCACAATGATAAGTGGGAAGATTTCTATATGTGGTTAGATAAGAAAGCTATTTAAAACCACCTAATTACGGAAAAAGTAATGAGTTATATTAAGGGAGCCTTAATTATAATATTAAAGGATCTATAGAAGCGTTTAGAGGACTAGAGAAGTAAGTAACGTATCTTAGTACCTATAAATAAAGTTATAACGTTTAGATAAATACGGTAAAGGTTTAAACTTAAAGACAAAGATAAGTTAAGAGTTAACCCAAAGCACTTAGTATACTATACGCTATTATAGATCGCATACGTAAATAACATGTGCGAAATGTATAAAAATCCGAAAAAAAAGAATTGGAAATACCCTATAAGAATATATTAAATAACGGACGAGTAATAATATAGAAATGCTAAATATATGTATAGATGGCATCCAGTAGAAGTCTAAGAGGAAGGAAGCTTAGCACTTTAACCAAGAAGATTCCTTATAGAAGAATGCTTAGACGAATAATAGTGGTGGAAATGCCTAGAGAATATATATTTATAGTATATTAAAGATAAGAAGCGAACTAGGTATTAGCTAAAGAGTAAGCTAAGTGTAATAAGATTAAGCAGCTAATAGTTAGGAAAAGTAGAGGCCTACAGAACTAGAGGGAGCCAGTAGTAGAACCTTAGACCCTTAAAGGAATTTAAGGATAATACCTAAATTTACGAGTTAATTAGCAAGATTAGCAGTTTAAAGTATTAATAGATAGTAGAGTAACGCGGAACTATATCTTACTAGCAGTAGTTAAAAAAATGGAACTACCTTATAGACAGAAGGAGTAACCTTACCTATTAGTTATAATTTTAGGAGATCTAATAGCTTATAGAGGAGGAATTATTAACCTTAAAATAGGACCTATTTAGATAACTATTAAAAGAAGACAAATTAAAATGTCTTTTAATATCCTACTATTGGGACGGGATGAGGCAGTATTAGGTATGCCTTAGTTATAGGAATATAATCTAAGGATTAATTGGATTATAGGTTAAGTCGATATTAGGGATACTTAATGCCGCAAGATGTAATAATAAGCTAAGTTGGTATAGTACTAAGTTAGAGCAATATATAAAGAAATAGAGCAAGGCTTAAGTTATGTACTAAAGAGATACTATAAGTATGGCAAGAAACTATGGTTATTAGAAAGTAAAAAGCTATTAGAATATATAGTATAGGACTATAAGATAGAATTAGAACTAGGAATAAGCCTAAGGTTCTTTCTAATTTATAAGCTTACTAAAAAAAAAGGTAGAGCACTAAAAGAGTTTATCTAGGAAAATCTATAAAAGGGATATATTAGACTATCGCAGTTATTAGTAGGATATCCAGTACTATTTATACTAAAGAAGAATGGTAAACTAAGGCTGTGTATTAACTATAGATAGTTAAATAGCATTACTAGAAAGGATAGGTATCCTTTACCCTTAATTAGCGAGATTTAAGATAGGATAGGTAACGCGTAAATCTTTATAAAGATAGATCTAAGATAGGCGTACTATTAGATTAGAATTAAGGAAGGCGATAAATAGAAGACAGCCTTTAGGTTAAAGGAAGGACTATATAAGCTATTAGTTATACAATTTAGGCTTATAAATGCACTAGCAACGTTTTAGAAGCGTATTAATAACGTATTAGGGGAACACTTAGATAAATTTGTTATAGTATACCTTAATGATATTATTATTTACTTAATGACTAAGGAAGAATATAGGGAATATATTAAATGGGTTTTAAAGAGACTATAAGAAGAATAGATACTAGTAGTAATTAAGAAATGCGAGTTCTTTACTAGAAAGACTAATTTTATAGGATTTATTATTAAACTAGGCTAACTTAGTATAGATCTAAAGAAGATTAAGGCTATAGTAAATTGGTAAGAATTAGAGAACGTTATATAGTTAAGATTATTCCTAGGGTTCTATAATTACTATAGAAGGTTTATAGCACAGTGGTTAAAGGATATTAAACTATTTACACGATTAATAAAGAAAGACGAACTATGGGTATAGGGAGAGGAATAAAAAAACCTCTTTAAGAAAGTTAAGAAGTTGTTTACCTAAGAGCTAGTTCTTAAGATCTATTAACTAGGACTAGAGACGGTTGTAAAGATGGATGCATTAGACTATATACTAGAGGTATACTTTATATAAAAATATTAAGATAGATAGCACCTAGTGGCATACTATAGTTGAAAAATAACACTATTAGAGTTAAACTATAATATCTATAATAAAGAGTTATTAGGTATAGTTATAGCGCTAAAAAAAAATAGAGAGCATTCTTATAAGGTATAGAAAAACTATTTATAGTTAAAACGGATTATAAGAACCTAATAGGATTCCTAACGACGAAGGAACTTAACTAAAGATAGGTTAAATGGGCAAAGATGCTTATAGAATACTATTTTAAGATCTAGTATACTAAAGGTATAGATAATATATAAGCAGATACTCTAAGTTAGAAAGCTAAATTATAAAACAATAAAAAGCCATTAGGGGCTTTACTGCGAAAGGATATAGATAGATTGATTAGGTATAATTATCCAAAAATTGTAGTAACTTAAGAAAATAATAAGTTAGAAAGAGTTTATAAGTTACTAGAAAGCTTTTAGGTATAAAGAATTCTAAAAGTATAGCTAGAAGATCTATAGGCGAATATATACGAAAATTAAGAAGCTAAATATATCCTAAAAAGCATAGTAGAATAATTTGTAAAAGAATTCTATAAGGGAATAACTTAAGGATATAATAGAGCCAGAGGCTTAGTGTTAAGACTCTAAGAGGAGTATATTATTAATAGAATCTAGGGCTTAGCGCGAAAAGTTATAAAAGAATATTTAGATTATTAAAGGAATAAACTAATAAGGTATAAGCTATATAGAGGGCTATAACCTATTAAAACACCAGAGAGACTATGGGAGGTTATATCGTGGGACTTTATTATTAAGTTACTAAAGTTAAGAGATCCTATTACCGGATAAGATTATAACGCGATCTTAGTAATAGTAGATAAGCTTATAAAGTAGGGATACTTTATAGCATATATAGAAGAAATCTTAGCGGAAGATATTGCTAGAATCTATATTAAAAAAGTATTTGTAAGATACGGAGCACTAAGTAAAATTATATTAGATAGAGATCCAAGATTTATAGCAGCATTTTAGGAAGTATTCTTAGCGGAGTAAGGAGTTAGAGCAGTAACTTCTACCGCATATTATCCGCAGATAGACGGTTAAACGGAAAGATTAAATTAGATACTAGAATAGTATCTAAGATACTATATTAATTACGTATAGAATAATTAGGTATTGCTATTACTAGTTATATAGTTTGCATATAATGCAATACCTTAAGAGGGAATAGGTATATTACTATTTAAAGCAAATTATGGATATAGGCTAAAAACATTATTATTACTACGATAAGCGAAGAAAACGAGTAGCATAGCTAAAGAAAGGATAAAGACGTTAATAAATCTTTATATAGACCTTATAGAATTAGTAAAGAAAGTATAAAAGAGAATAAAAAGGTATTATAATACTAAGAGATCTAAGGGACTAGATCTTAAGGAGGGAGATAAAGTATAGCTACTATATAAAAATTTTAAGAGTTAACAACTAAGTAAGAAGTTAAACTATATTAGACTAGGACCTTTTAAAATTAACGTAGCCCACGGGGTTTTGCACGAGCCCTG
>Ga0307515_10006456_pt1 | contig 23462 bp, 26 predicted proteins | sample 17_EM_MG_FD_194513 | JGI IMG/M metagenome (GOLD analysis project Ga0307515, IMG submission 194513) | Populus trichocarpa ectomycorrhiza microbial communities from riparian zone in the Pacific Northwest, United States - 17_EM | ecosystem: Host-associated > Plants > Roots > Unclassified | place... | reverse complement strand
CGCATCCCGATGATGGATCAACGCAGAATGTGGAGGACTGACCTGAAACCCAGTGATGTCGACGGATATGAGGGGGAGGATGGCGACGATGCGGATGCGGATTATGAGGAAGAAGCATCGCAAGCCGATGATGGATCAACGCAGAATGTGGAGGACTGACCTGGGACCCAGTGATGTCGACGGGTATGAGGGGGAGGATGGCGACGATGCGGATGCGGATTATGAGGAAGAAGCATCGCAAGCCGATGATGGATCAACGCAGAATGTGGAGGACTGACCTGGAACCCAGTGATGTCGACGGGTATGAGGGGGAGGATGGCGACGATGCGGATGTGGATGACGAGGAAGAAGCATCGCAAGCCGATGATGGATCAACGCAGAATGTGGAGGACTGAGGGCATAGTACTAGAGAGTTTGATGATTAGCCTGTATATTTCAGACCTGTAAAATACGATAATGGCGAAGCCAATGCAACGTCAAGCGAGGTATCCGAAGCGAAGACTGTATTGCAATATGTGACAAAATCTCAAAGCTAAACATATATGGGGCGAGTGCGGCATCCGATATATTTTAGCAATAGCGGAGAGGTAAAATGTGGCTATCGGCCGAAGAAAGGCATAAACATCGCCAGGCGTTGTGTGAACGGCTACTGCATAACTGCAGCCCCTGCGAAGAGTGTAACACACGTGTCGTTGTGATGGTGCGTATACCAGGCGCATAGTAATGGAGGTGAGTATGCAACGCGACGCGTCGCCTGGGCAACGGGTAGCGTGTAATTCTCCGTCAGAGGGTTCGAGGTTTTGTCAGAGCCGTCAGAGCCGTCTGGAACACCCGGTTGTTTCAGACGGAAACTAGGGTTGTTGCTGATGATAAATGGGAGACATCTTTGTCGATGAATGCTTGCAATTATTATAGGCATATTCTGCCATCGCTAACAATGAAGCCCAGTCGTTCTGCTCGAAATTGCAATAGGATCGTAAATAGGATTCGATTACTTGGTTGATACGCTCCATTTGTCCGTCAGTCAGGGGATGGTAGGCCGTGCACATGCTGCGTTTTATTCCCAAAGAATTATACAGATCCGTAAAGAAACTTCCCGTAAACATTGAGTCTCTATCAGATACCACATCCTCGGGAACGCCGTGATACTTCCACACATTTTCCACATAAGCTCTGGCTACCGTTTGCTAATCTTTTTTCTGAATTGGAATGCAATGTGCCATTTTAGTAAAGCGGTCGACTAGTAGTACAATTATTGTCGCACCTTCGGACTCGGGTAGGTCGGTAATATAATCTGTGGAAATCTGCGTCCATGGTTTACAAGCCAATTCCAATGGGTGTAGGAGTTCATGTTTAGTGTGTCTAGAAGCCTCTGTCCTTTGGCAATAATCGCATTCGCTGCAATACTTCCTTACGTCTCGTTCCATATTCGTCCAGTGAAAATTCCTAGTTACAAGTTCCAATGTTCGTTCTTTTCCAAAATGCCCCGCTATCTTCGAATCGTGCTCTGACTGAATTACGCGCTATCGTAGTCCCTCAGGTACATAAATCCTATTCTTCCAACATAGTAATTCGTTTGATATTGAAAAGTTCCCGTATATGTTTCCTCCTGATGATGTCTGTTTGCAAAGGTCTCTGTATTTCTCGTCTAGCATGGCCGTCTCCTTAATTCTTTCCTTAGCCTCTGGCAGGAGTTGATCCACCTCTATAGCTGATATCTGAATTGTTTCGTATTCGTCATTAGGGTCTAAATCCATAGCACCAACTTGTAGCTATTGACTTTTATATAGCATTGTCTGAGTCGTTGCGGAAGTCGTACCCCCTTCTCTAGAGGTGAACCCTGGACACCTAGAAAGTATATCTGCTTTGATGTTGGCAGAGCCTTTTCGATACAATATTCGAAAATTATATTGATTGAGGACTTCAGCCCACCGGGCTTGTCTCCTGTTTAGCAAAATTGCCGATTTAAAATGAGTGCGATTTTGATGATCGGAAAACACTGTAGTTTTATGCTCAGCTCCTTGCAGGTAGTGTCGATTTTTCCGTAATGAAAATACTATTGCTAGCATTTCCTTGTCGTAAACATCATAATTAAGCTCAGCTGGACTGAGTTTCCTGGAGGCACATCTACCTGGATGAATTTTACCGTCTTCGAATTTCTGCGATAAAGTGCCGGCTATTGCGAAATCCGAAGCATCCGTTTCTAGCATTGCTGGTCATCCGGATCATAATGTTTCAGGATAGGAGTTTTACTAGACGTCAGTAGTATTACGACCTTAAGAATCGCTGCTTCTTGAGCTTCTCCCCATTTAAAACTGACGTCCTGTCGAAGTAAATCGGTGATGGGTGAAACTAATCCTGAAAAGTTATGGATAAACCTTGGGTAGAAATTCCACAAGCCCAATAGCTGTTGAACTTCCATTCTGGACATAGGGCGAGGCCAATCCACAATTGCTCTTGCTTTATATGGGTCCATCTTTAATCCGGATCCGCTCACGACGAATCGTAACAAAGTAGTTTCCGAAGCTTCGAAGACACACTTGTCTATTTCGAGACACATATGGTTATCCATAAGGAGTTGAAAATCCTTTGAAAATTGTTTCTGGTGTTTGTCCAAGGATCCTTTTGTGGCTATTAATATATGATCTATATATGCAACCACAACCATTCCTTCATCCTCGTCGATATGGACGTCGGTTCTTATGACTAACTTGAGTCCTATTAACGGTCTTAGAATCCTATTGGTTTCTCTTTGGAACGTTGCTGGTGCGTTGCGGAGTCCGAAAGGCATAACTAGGTATTCGTAGAGGCCAAACTTTGTACGAAAAGCGGTAAACTTTTCGTGACCTAATACCATTCTGATTAGCTGAAACCCAGATTTGAAGTCGATTTTCATAGTATGCGTAGCTTCTCTGACGCGTGAAGACAACTTCTCCATTATCGGCAACGGGATGTTATCCTTTTTTGTATAATCATTGAGATGTCGGTAATCTATACAAAGCCGTAGTCCTCGTCCATTAGGTTTAGGCACAAACAATATCGGGCTTCCGACTGTACTGTTTGAAGGTCTAATTTTTCCCTCCTTGATCATCATATCGAGGTATTTAACCAGCACCTTTTCCTCTTCTAAAGATAGTTGGTAAATAGGGCCCATTCGTAACTTGTCTTCTGCTCGTAACAACTCGATTTGATGGTCGCATCCTTTCTTATCAGGTAGTTTCTCTGCTTCCTTCGGGTTAAACAAGAGTAGAAACTTATGATAATGAACTGGTAGTTGTTGTGCAATGGACGGATTGCTCATAACTATTGCTCCTATGTGTATGGCTGCATCATTAAGTGCTATTCTCCTATCGTACGTAATTGAATATTCTGGATGGATTTTTCCATCATTATAGCACTTTTGCGGGCAATGAGGAAAATGCAAATGGCTGGTAGTTGTTCCTCTAGCCTTATGCTTTTCCAAATACCAAGCTGGTATTAAAGCATTGTAATCCCCAGATGTTTTAATTACCTCAAAGGCATGGTCTTCCTCGTCATAAGACCGGTGATTGCCGAACGATACTCCTAACGGAACTGTAAACAATCCCTCTGTTTTCCACTGAGATCCCGAAACATCTCCTGCTATAGCTGGTCTGGGTCTTGTCACCACAGGTACTGAAAACGCCTTAGCCGCTTCTGGTGAGATGACAAAGGAAGTGCTTCCCAAACCCGGCATACACCGCAATGGAAAGTATTTTCCATCATAGTCGATAAAGAAGCGGTAAATAGAATGTTTCCCAATGTTACTAGCCGAAATTTTTCGAATTTTTGGATGGCTAACTGGTTGATAATAGACGAAATCCGTAGATGTATTTTGTTTTTTGGTTATCCCCAACAAGGGCTCTGAGGATTTTCGTTTTGACATCGCTATCCTTTCGACAATAGTGTAACCACAATGGGTTAATGTAGGTATGATTGAAAAAATTTGTCGTTTTTTTGTTGTATTCGTATTTCCTTACGGGCCAGCCGTTTCGATCTTCCGATCATCCTCAGAGGAAAGCTTAAACGAAGGAAAGATCCTCCACTGCTGCTCTATTGAAAAAAAAAACTAATCCGATTCTTCTGGCGAATCCCCCCAATTTCCTTCCTCTTCTGGCTCTTGTTCACATTCTTCTTTTTCCGAATCATCCCTGTATTCTTCTTCTGAGTCATCCGAACTTTCTGAATGGTCTGAGTCTTCTTGGGACTCCGAACTATCCGAATCCTCATCGTCGCTGTATAGTTCAATACCCGCTATTTTCATCTTATTATAATCTTTGGCCTTCGGGAGACTTGCCGTTCCTTTATCTAGTTTAATTTGCCCCTGGCAGTCTTTGACCCTATGCGTTCCCTTTCGGTCCGAAGGCCAGGCACACCTTAGCCATTCCCCCGCAGCCTTTCTTCGGCTTCACTCTGAAGGATCTATTCCTTCACTTTTTGAGAGATCAAAGTTAGATCCGGACCGGTTCTTCTTAACCCTACTGCTGGATCTATTCTTCTTATCCCGTCGTTCGGATTTTCGAAACCGATCGCGCTTGTTTTTCCTTCGTTCTGGTTTTTCGCAATCTTCTTTTGTGCGCTCGTACTTGGATTGCTTCGATTTGCTATATGTTCTAAAGGATGCCTTCAGACCCAAGTTTTTCCTTGCGGCTTCCCATTTTTCTGCATTTCTTCCTGCATTGGTGATAATGGTAATGATTTCATTATCAGTTTTTCCCGTCAGGTCGACGACATGCATTTGATCCAGGATCTTCTGGGGTAACCGTTCTAACATCAACTTTTTCAAGGCCGCACCAGAAACCATAGCCTTATCAGTAAAGGTCTCAATCTTTGTGAACATATCGCGGATGCATCCTTCATAACGGACCTCCTCAAGGTCTGCGAATCCCTCATCCTTGGCGTCTTGGTCTTCGAACCTTGACTTGAGTGCATTCACATATCCGGCCATGGATTTAGGGTGAGTGCCATTAAGGGTTCCTTTGAGCCACTGAATATGCCACGACGCTGCATAACTTTCCATTCAGGACCCGATCCAATCGATGGTTCATTGATCCTTTGGGAACTTTTCTGCTTGGTCCTCAATTTAGACCTCAACCAATACCCACCATGTATCGAAATCCTCGCCCGGCTTCCCAAAGAACTTTTTGGGTTCCTTAAGTTTAATGGGCTTGGCAAATTCCAATTCTTTCATGCGTCGTTGTCGTCTTGATGGACGCCTTCCTCTGTTTCCTTCTTCGCCGGATGGTGGATCCCGTGGTGGTGGTGGAACTCCACTGCCTGCTCCCCCGGCCGCTCCTTCGCCTGCTCCTCCGGCTGCTATGCCTTCTGCTCCTCCAGCTGCTCCGCCATCTGCTCCTCCAGCTGCTCCGTCGTCTGCTCCGGCATTACTTCCAGCTCCTCCTCTAAGCTGGGCATGCCAGGAATACTTGCTTCCTGTATCCCTGAGACTTGACTCTGTTGGGGATCTATCGAAAGCTGGCTGTGTTTGAGGATGAACGTATTGAGTTCCCGAAGGTCCCGCTACTATACTGGGCCTTCTAAAATTATATGGTGATGAATGTGAGAATTTCCATTCTTCCATTGCGGTGGTTAACCCGGTATTGACTTCAGCCATCTGAATTTTATGTTCTTCCATTGCGCTTGCATGTCGTTGTAACTCTAGCTTTGTAGGGATTTGTTTTAACGAAGTCGTAATGGCTGCCGTAGTTCTAACCAACTCGTCCACTCATTTTGTTAACAGAGATAACCCCTTCTGGGTTGCTTGATTAGAACCCTTAACCGCTAGAAACTGCAAGGTATTATCAGATATCCTCTTGCTTTGAGTTTCTAACTCATTTCACATTCCGCCAAACAAATCCGTGGCTTCCTGTACAATTTGATTATCCTGTGACTGAACCACATGGATTCCTGAACGGAGTTCCTGAAGCATGGCCTCCTGAAACATTGCCATGGTACCAACTCCAAAAATCTCGGAATCTATTCGAATTTTTTCCGTCTGGAGACGACTCTCCATAATAACGATTCCGTTCCTGAGTAAATCAAATTCCTCCTCTAAAACTTCCTGTTCTTCTTTACATGCCTCGATAACATGTACGATTTGTTGAGCGAGTTCCGACAATTGATCTTGCACTAAGTCGGTACTCGGTTCCAGCATTTTTATTTCCCCCTGCCCCTCTAATGCTTCTTCGGGTTCCGCTTGCTCCTTTATTAGGAAGTAATCTTTTTGGGCGGCCTCTATTCTGCATTGATACCCTAGGCACCATTCTGGAATGGGCCTTGCCGCTGGGGACCGGGGTTTCTCCACTCTCGAGCCGCTGGGGGCTAACGCCTTGCTGGTGAACGTAAATCGTCTCCGAGGGGTCGCCATCTTGAACTAGATGACTATAATCTAGTGGTGGAATGACTGTGTTTAACTCGACTGCGACCTCGTCCTTGTGTAGGCAACTCTCGAGCTGATAATGATCGATACAGTGTCTCTGTAGAATATAAGAGTCTCTTCTGTTAACCTTGCCCAAATACTAGCTGTAGCACTCTGAGAGGAAGCTACACTTCTGACAGTATATCGAGGGGCTGTTTTCTTCCATGTTGTATAACTGGCAGCAGATGCAGACACAATGTTCTCTTCGGCAATGTTTGCTGCAAAGTCTTCGGCCCAAATGAATGCAACAAAAATTATCTTCACACTTTGGGCAATCCGAACTCATTCGAAGCTGATATCACAAATTCCTCTCTCAGATAACAGCATAGAGTACTTAAAATATTATACTGTTACGGGGGTTCTTAGTCCCAATAATCAATACAACATTTATTGAACTAAGTACAGCCGCCTATCCAAGTATCTCTTTCTTTGCTCGTCTTGTCCTAAGACTCAACATCTCATTCATGAACAACGAGAACTCCCAATCGAAACCTATACCACAGACCGTCTCCTCTCTAGATAAAAATTAGGTTTCCTCGTCGAACAACAGGTCCTCGGAAAACTCCTCGAATGCTAACAAGCCGGTGTTCAAATATCGTAATACCAGGTAGTCGATATTCTCGAGTTGAGCGAAATGAAAAACAACTCGGTAGGTGTGGGTTAAATTGTGCTCGTGTAAACCGAACAGAAGATTGCCGAACAACTCGACAATCTGTTGAAGTGCGTACTCGGAGTGTGTATACCTGTGTCCAGGCATATATAGAATAATCGCGTAAATTGATTAGGGAAGAAATAATGGCGAATTATTTCTTAATGTGTAGATAGATCGATGGAATTCTTAATAATAGTTTAAGATCGTCCTCGGTGTTCTCTGAAAGCTAACTTGCTCGCTGATGTCCTCCAATTCCTTCGACCAACACTGGCTCTTTATAGCCCTTGCTTCCTCGTAGTGGTGATAGCATTATCTCGGCCACGCCCCCTTAGCGCCCGGCAATAACTCGCCACAACACCCTCAGGTAATTGTGCTCATGCAATGTGGTTTGAAAGCGTTACACTCCTGATAACGATCAGGCCATCCATTGCGCGATATCAACTTATCTTTCTTATCCCAGACATCCTTTGCATCGTATGAGTCGGTAGTTGGAACATCTATCACCCAAGTGATAATGCTCACGCCTCGTAGTCCCTCATGCACATGAGTTATTAATTGCGTCATAGACTTATTTGGCGACCAACGGATGCTATGCCAATGTAGATTACAGACGCGTAAGCTTGCATCCGATACGAGGTTACATTGCGATCCAGACTACCAGAGTCAACTGAGTAGTGCTCGCTCTAGGCACATTGCCTACGTCATTAGTCCCTCAGTTACGTCAAGCTAAGGTCGAGACTTCTCTCCAGACCGGAACGTGCTTCTCCGAATCCCATCCAGCTCATGGGTGGGGAAAAGAGTTCTCTTAATCGCATATTACTTATCAACTGCCGTGTGTGATTACCACACATGTCCCGCATAGTATCTCGGTGTGTGAACGAAGTACCCTCATTTCGCGCGACCAACATAGACTCTTGTCACAGAGCATGTTGCTGACCACTTGAACGTTTACATGCATAGGTGTTATGCATATCGTAGATATGTATGCATCTTGTATCATAATTCAAGTATCTTTATCGCTGCTAAGGAACAACCCCTAACAGGCATTTCGATAGTATATTGCTGTTAATGCAACACTGAGGGGCGTGAATATGATACTCGGCGTAGGTTGGCTTCCACATCAACAATCTGATTCAGTTCATGATGTCTCGACTCCAATATTTGATACGGCGTTGGTGATTATCATTGAATGTCATATCATCGAGAGTGTGCGGTTCCCACTCCACGAGAGTCAGAAAATCTGCCATGCTAGCCACGCGCTTCTGGACGCCATCCTCATATTGAATCTTGGGCAACGCGGAGCGGTGTTATGTTCCTGTAGCACATTGTCATAGTACGTCTTCATGCTCTTCTTCTTGATCCCACACTGGATATATTCGTACTCTTCATGTGTCGCAAATACTGTCAGCAAGGGTTCTAACCCACTGGAACCATTCCGTGTTAGGGTTCGGACCGGAACCGAACCGTTGCAACAGTTTTTACCACACGAAAACATGGACTGTTGCAATTCGGCCAGTTTTACCACCAAAAACCCGGCATTTCAACCTTACAACTTTGGCCCCAATTAGGTATTTGAGTTCTGATCATAAGGTGAAATGATCAGTGCATAGATTGTGCAGTTTTACGAACTCTTTCGCCGCCCGCTTTCAAATATGAGATCCGACCAATATTTGTGGAGTCACTTTCGAAAACTTGTGAATTTCGCCAGGAATTGGTCATTATTTCACTGCCACTCAACAAATATCAGTCGGATCCCAAATCTGAATGCTGGATGTAAAACAACGCATAAATCTCCATCATGTGCGTATTAATCATGTCACAGTACGATCTGAACTCACATTCTTAATTGGAGACAAAGCTGTAGGAACTGTAAATTTGGAATGGTGTTGAGGTTGCAGCCCGGACCATTACCAGCGGTTCTGTGTGCGGCCGGTGTAACAATGCGCGAAGACCATAACACGTCGGGTTTTTGACAAGATCATGAACCAAACCAAACCGAAACGCCTGTCAAAACCCGTACCACTGGCGGATTTCCTGGACATGTTGCTAACACCATTCGCAAACTGATACTAGTATGTAACGGGGGCACCTGACCGAGGAGGGGTAATGGCCATTCTGTCTAGTCCGCTCGTCACGAACCTTCGATCGCTAGTGATAATCTTACTTAGACATCTATATCTACTATCACTCGCATCCATGTTTGTAACCGTATCCCTAATTACCTTATGTATACCTCTGAAGCCGAAAGAAGGCGTACATGCCTTTACACTTTTATCACTTTTTCAGTAAACAGATACGTTTCGGGGGCAGGATTTCGTGAGTTTACCCCTTTACCGACGCGCCATATCATATAGTCAATATCTGAGACAACTGCCTTCCAAACGAGATATCGAAACATGACTACTGCGAGCATGGATCTTGACCGTTACAATATTCGATTGAGCTCCATTATGGCAGCGGAGAAGAATTCAGAGACCAATTGGCACACAATGCGTGGCACAGGAAATGACGACAATTATCATGAAGACAGGACACGACTATATGATCCTGCCAACGGGACAAAGCGAATACGATAGACATATTTCAGTTCGATCACCATTCCTATGAGTTCATCGAGCACCATCATCTGTCGGAGACCCTACAATCAATCGCCTGATCTTACCCCTTAATCACCAATACGGAGAAAACAGGGCGAAATCGTGAGACAATTGCGAGTCAGTATAGTTACGACTACATTCCTTCAAATCGAGTGAATTCCACCGACTCCATTTGGTGTGTACACTGACAGCTCTCGTAAACTCGGAAAAGCCTACTTCCAGAGGGATTTGACTACTGCTTATACCTATGTAGTAAGAGGATTAGCCCATGAAATAAGCACTCTCACCGCCGCGGATGTCTGAACGAGCGTAGTGCACTTACAGAGCTTTACTCCATGTTGGAAGCACTTCCTCGCCTGGAACGAAATTACAGCGGAGATGCATTGATGTTTGGAGACAGATACACCACTCTAGTGAAGCGCGCTTACCGAGATAGACAATACTATATACGAAAGCCACCTACAGTGTCGGATCAGTCTACAAATTATGCACTCTCACTGGCACGAATGGCTGCACGAGCGATATGCACTTATGCAGAAACATACCCCATGATTGAAGCACATGTATGATGAGAAGCTGTCCCTGGATTGAAGCGAACTTATCACGGCAATGGAAGCACTTCATCCCCAACAATGAAATTACCGAGGACGATCATTGCGCCACGGAAGCGCACCATCGGCTGAGACCTATACAATTCTACCAACCTTCTATGATGACTATGATGATTTCTCATAGCAAAATTGTTATGGACAATCGAAGTCTACCTACCACACTGTATTTACAACAGTTCATGAAATCTATTTTCGAGACATACCGGACAGAGGCAATGCATTTGAGCTCTTATTAATTGCGGTGCTACAAGCCTCTTCATGTGACCCAGACCTGCTTCGGCAACTTGGACTGCAATTAGAACGGACATTGATCGCCACTTTCGGTCTTGATAACCGGGTATGATGTCAGCATAAGATAGTCGGAAAACGACAATCTCGTGTTACCAGCCTCTTCATTGCACCCAGACTGCTTCGTTGACTTCGACTGCCATCAGAATCGGCATACATCGCTACTTTTCGGTCTTGAGATCCTGGTATGAGGTCGGCGTAAGCGAGTCAGAAAACGAAAATCTCGTGTCGATGTATTGAACATAAGGTGCCGGTTGACGAACCGGGTCTCCTCGTTGTTCCTACAATGGCTTATGATCTCCTAATTGGCCATCGTTGGTTCCAAAATAGGAATCGTGTGATTGGGTGGTCTAAAGGCCAGTTGCTAGGTTTGCGGACGCCGGTTGGGAATTCCAGAAATCAGCAGACTATCAGTTCACTACCCCAGGGAGATTGAAGTGCGGAAGACGGTGCTCGTGATCCATCCTCAGCTGTGTATATTCAGTTCTTGGAGGCCACAACATTCGATGACCTACCTGCTAAAGAGGTCATGGCAGCCCTCGCCATACGAATTGACGAGGGCACTTGTCCGCTGGGACCATCAACAATGTTGCAAGGAGTCACCTCATGGAAACGAGGGGGGACCAGCCCCGGTCGAGGCTGAATGGGCGAGCTGGGAGCAGCGACGGTAGTTGCGGCAGCAGGGTGTTCGCAGGGGTACCCTGAATGACTGCTTTAGGTTTGCGAAGACCCGAACGGAGTACTTGGACGACGCTGCTTGACCCTATTGTGGTGAACCGTTCCGATCTGGGCTTCTGGATTTTCCATTTCACCGCTTCCATCCTTTCTTTCATACATTAGGCTAATACAGATGGAGCAGATTCAGAGCCGTACGAATCCGTGCGGGTCTGCAGTTGGGAGATCATCCCCATAGACGAATGAGAATTCACAGCGGTGAAGTGCACCTAGCTGCGCCGAATACTAATATACAATTGAAAGCCCAGACAAGAGATAATGTCCCAGATACGAGTGACAACGGTCCGGTGGACGGCTACGTCATCAAGGCCAGGAGGTATCGTTGAGAGTATGGGAATTGAACCTACGAGCGCCAATATGCCTACCCCGGAGATGATCAGAGATGGATGACAATTACTCTTTTTGCCTATTGGGATATACACAAGGCAAGACTAGCAATTGACAGCCGATATACAGATATGTGTACTGGTGACCTTGGTGTACCGAGTACATTCCTGACTACTATTTGAAGACTAAATCCAGCAGCCATATGGCAGAGCATAAAATGCCAAATACAATGCCAAATACAATGCCAAATACAATGCCAAATTGGTGACAAAGATATATTACTGAGAATACAATCCTGAATGAAATCCCGACTCAGTGTTCTTGTGCTTCACATCTACAGTGGCAATTGACAACTCCATATCGGCTTCTGAATCAAGTCTTTCTAACTGATATTGCGTATCAAGCCGTATGAGATTAGTCGTCAGCGGAGTATCAATGTTCAAAGTGGGGGATGAGCCTTCCGGAATCGCAACCCCCACGGCAACAAATTACTGTACCAGCAGTGCCGGAACGAAGCACCGTGAGATTCATTGCTCAATCGAGCAGGCACGCATCGGCAAGTGCACTTAGGGATGATTTGACATGTGAGCTCAGAGAATGACGATTAAGTAGTTGATAACTGTACTGTGTCAAGTGACTGCAAGCACACCCACAGCTGAATCAACAAGCACACACGGAGGAGAGCCAGCGAGAGCACCCTGCGATCTGAGACGATAAGCTCCCCTAGGATACGACGGACGTCCAGTATCACGGAAAGTACACTGGAGAGATCATAAGAAGATCTACCTTGCCTGATGCATTCCGAACAAGATTCCGAATGACTGCAACCCACCTACCGAAGCAGTTCGAGATGATATACCGAACGACTGCAAGATGGCTACCGAATTGCTCCCCAACAAGATTGAATATGACCACCGAACGTACTGAATGGTCTCCCGAATGGCATCACGAGAGACAGTTGAGATAACTACCAGGAGATGATAACCGAGATCTCACAGCGACGGATATTGCTGCCGAAGGACTCCACAAGGAGATCGAGAGGATTATCGGAAGCCATACCAGACCGAGCCACTGACGAAGACGCTTACCGATTTGCCTATCGAAGGATCAAGAAATTATAGGCGAATAGCATACCGAACAGAATGCTAATCCCGCTTATCGGAGTCCTACTAATTGACTACCAAGATGGCCACAGAGAAGTCAACCAAGCATGCACCAAACCTATCATCCGAATGACTTTCACCGAGAATCGGTCCACTGAGACCCTACTCAATGCTGAACCAAGAGATACCGAGATCTGCAAATGAAATGTACAAAGCGGCTTTCCGAGAGTAGAAGCGCGGTGGTATCATGGTGAGTATAACCACCTACTGTGATGCTTACGTGTTAGATATGGATCAATGATAAGCCGCCCACGCCCGATGCAATTGGCGTCAATTATGCCACCTCCGCGTGGTCACCGTCAGTGCCGTATGCAATTCACAGTTACGATGCCAGGAGCGGGAGCTTACATCATTGTCCAAAGTCAAGACGGGACCCATGTTATGATCGATATTCCTTATCTTACCCTGGCCAATCCCAATGATGGTCTATATCTATAATCAACTTTGCGAAGCCAAAGCCAAACCGAATTACGTGTCGAAGCACAAATGAATCCCAATTCCAATTCAGAGATTGAAGTTACACTGCTACCGAGCCAGGATGGCAATCGACAATCAACATGCTGGAGACATCGTCGACGGAGCAACGAATCTTCAACAAGAGGGAGATAGCCATGTCAAACCAGTCAAGTCCTACCAACAAGTTAAAAGCCCACGTGGAGGCAGTCTACCGAGACACGTACCGTGAAGTCAACAAACAAGTCTACCCTGAAGTCTACCAAGAAGTGAAACAGCAGATATGAGTCAATGCCGAGTACCGATGACTACCGGATGCAAGATATACTCTACAGAGCTTGCAGAAACACTGCACAGAGCTCAGACAGTGCTACCATTCTTGAACCTGGTAAGTATAACCATCGTTAGAGAAGCTCACTTGTTAGATGTTGACGAATAAGAGGCGACTACATGAACTTGACATATACGATTGATGATCACCGATTGCTACGACCGATGACGGGTGCGGAAGCTCTCATCATTGCTGAGTTACTATTGGAAGCTCTCAACCACCCGGACAAAGTCAATACCGACCAATGCCGAGATATATGAGCTACAGGTATGGATGGTCGGCGGAGTATGGGTTTGGAAATCGAGACATAGGGACAGGATCAGTTTAGGATGTTTTCTTCTTTCTCTTGTCTCATCTTCTCTTTTTTGGATCTCGGCCCGGTATAGATGGCGTCGGCATTGGTTTTTTACTTCCTGTCACTGGAGGTGGTGTTTCCCCATGCGCCGGATCCGCCAAAAGGTCACCCAGCGCGGTACTGATTGGTTGTGGGACATATGGGTTCTCACAATTGCGTACGTAGGATGATTGTTTGACTCCTTGTTTCCGGTTCTTCTCTTCTCTGCATTGGATCTCGGCCCAGTACAAATGGCGTCGGCACGGGTTTTTGCCACCTTCGGAGTCAGTCAAGTGGAGGTGCATTTTCTCCATGCGCCGGATCAGCTGGAAGGTCACCCTGAGGGTACCCATCAGTAGTGGGACTTATGATGTCGTAAAACTACCTACGCGGCATCATTGTATATTGCATCCTTCCCTTTTCTTTCATTTTCACTTTTACGGTATATGCAGCCCAGGAGGTCTGCACCTGAAGAGGGGGACAATATAACGGCGGCACATGACCGAGGCCGGGTACAGGCGATTCCATATAGTCTGCGCATCATGAGCCATAGATCTCTAGCGATCATCTGACTTTTACAACTACATCAACTATCAATCTCATCCAGGTTTGCAACCGTATCCCTAATTACCATACGTATGCCTATGAAGCCGAACGAAGGCGTACGTGCCCTTACCTATTGAGTGTGTTGTTTGTAGTTCTCATGAAAACCCTGAGCATCACGTTCCCATAGATCCGAAATGTAATCACTGAGCCGAGCACTGGCGCAGGGGTATATTTCCGCCCGTGGCAGAGTTGGCAGGGGTGGTTGATACCCCTAGTCTGCGATGTGTTCAAGGTATTGGAGATATGGAAACGCGTCCAAGTCTTCGACTGAATCTCTGTTGGCGTTGATTTGCTGATGCTGAGCAGGTCCAATGGGTCGGGGTGCGCTGCGAATAGTAAGATCCATTTGTTGTGCATTATCAAGGTGTTCATGATGGTGTAGTTTGATAAGTTTGAGTTGCCAGCTGCCTGAGGTGAACTTCTTTCGGCATGAAACTTCCGGGCAATGGAAAGCGGTGTTCTCTGGCATTGTCAACCACATGCATGGAGTGCTGTAGTAACTGTAGATTGGGACGAAAGTTGATGCTGGGCCTTAGCAGTCTGGTGTGAGTATAAGCTCACGATACTTGAGAGATTCATTGAGCCTCAACACCATCAAAAGGAGATCCCTTACACGCCAGGATTTGCAAAAACACTGCATGCGCGATGTCCCATAATACATTGCATAAAGAAAAATAAACCATTCGCAATCCAAAACCCTTGCGACGCGTGTATTAATCAATTCCAGTGATAATATCTTAAAACAAAGCAAATGAACAAGCCAACAACCATAACCGAAACAAACAAAACACCTCCACACGTGGCTTAATCAGTGCCTGAGATGAATAGATTACGGTAAATGAATTTCACAAGACAGGAACTCGACACTCACTGCTACGCACGCTTGCTCTGCACTGTGACGACTGGTTGAATCCGCGCCTACCGAGCCAGCCGGGCACGCATCCAGGAGAGGGACATCAGGGAGTGGGACATCGGGGAGAAGGACGTCCGGGCCAGAGACATTGGGCAGAGGGACATCTGGGCGACGGAATTCGGGGACACTGTCGTCACCTGCCAATTCGCAAAGTAGCTGCTGCTCCACATCGACATCTGAGATGTTTCCGGCAGCCACAGCTTCTCGGAGAGTTGCTGCCGTTGGGCGAGGTTTCTGCGGCGTCACAAGCCCCAAAAACTCCAGCCAAGTGATATTATAAGTTTCGGGAGTTTGTGGCGGTGGGGCAGATGCGAGAGGTTGTGGCCATGCAGAGTGATCACGCATATCCAGGTCTTGCTCTGTGAGCATGGTCAGTTGATCGTCTGCCATGGTATCAGCATAGTCAGTCGAGGGATTTACCATCTTGCCCTTGCTAGTCATGTGAGGTTCATTTCCATTATGTTCATCCTCATCCTGCTCATCATCCTCATTCACCTCCAGTTCCAACTTGTCTGCTTCCTCCTCATCATCTTCGTCATTGTCACCATCCCATTCCATACCCACATCGCCGTCTAAATCAACTCCGTACGGTGCTTTCACATCATCCTCCATGCACATGACTACATCTAAGTCACGTTCTGAGTCATATTTGCCCTCAGACTCTACAGAGTCGGTATCTTCATCTGAGGAAATTCACACGGTATGCGATGCTTCTGGCTCTAAATATACCTGCTCTAGTTAGCCCTCTATGTCCAATTGTGCCTCTGACATTTGCTTCTGCCACTGCAAAGCAACGGCACAAGAGATATCATCTCCCCCTGGGGTTCATGAAACAATACTGTTCCCTTTACCATTTCCCTTCCCTTTACCGTTTCCCTTCCCCTTACCCTGCTCTGTCCACTTCCCGGCCTGTGTTCTCTTCCCTTTCCCGGTCTCTTTCTCACCGCCCTGTGTGTCCTCCACACCCTCACCATTTTTATTGGCATTTACATCGCAAGAGTGCTCCTTCAACCGCTCAGCGCTCCGGGATCCGCCCAGTTGTCATCATCATAATCCTGGTTGATTATCTCATCCCAATTCAGCACTTTGACGGACATGAAGTCACATGGTTTGACTTGCGGCAGCTTAGCAGCTCAATCTTTGCCCTGAGATCATTGCTACCTTACGAAGAGAAACTCTCACTCGTGTGTTTAACCTTGGCATAGCTGGTTGAGTGCACATTGGAGCGTTCAACTTGATCACTGAAGGCCCGGGGGTTGTCCAACCTCCAATTGTTCATTTGGTCACAGGATTTGTCCAACATTGGCCCCGTATATGAGCGGAAGGCAGCCCACCAGCCTGAAAAGGTTAACACCTGCTCCTGCAGTGCGGCCACATCAGCTGGAATTGTTAAAACTAGCGAGTCATGACTAAATCAAGAATGATTTTATCATCAACAAGGTCGCAGGCCCTAACGTCCTTGACACATCGATCATTGTATATCCATATGAGTCCACGGATGTGTTCTGAGATGATTCCCTTCACACTGTCCCGATTTAACGAAAGGCATCGATTTATGACCGATGTCGGCATCTTTGTTCTAACCTTCCCCGCTGGTTTGCTGCTGCCCTTTAATGCCACCGCTGTGAGATGAAACTGAATCTACATCCGAAATGTTAGCATTCTGATAGAGTTGCATGTAGAGGATGGAAGCCAAGACGGAGAGGGAAGAAAGGTACCAAGTTGTGTAGGTTATCGGGTGTGTTTTGGAAGGAGAGAAGATTCTTTGTGCAAGTTGTGTGATGTCGAGGTTAAGATGCTGGTGGTGTGATTATTATGGGAGGAAAAGAGAAAGGAGGTGTATATGGGGAGAAAGGATATATATAATCGAGTTCCGGCAATTTCTTTGTTCAACTTGTGAGTTTTGTTGGTTAACAAACACAAAATGGCCCAGCCTTCATCATGCAGAGCCACATGCAACCTCATGAACAACAAGCCTCGAGACGAGATTTAGTTAGTGTTAGCAACCGGTACAAAGTCCCAGTTCGGTTCCAGGTCCGGGCCCGACCCGGAACCGGACTGTTGCAACGCGTTTCCACACACAACCCGCTACTGAAACGTCGACATTGCTTGCTACAATCAAGTATTGGAGTTCTCATCGTATCGTGACATAATCTATACGTGAAATATGTAGTTTGATGCCCGCTTTCATCTCCCGTTCTCCGATTGGCATTCGGACCAATTCTCGTCGAGTCGCAATGAAAACCGGGTCATTTTGGCGTGATGTTAGGGTTAATTTCAAAAAGATTCAATGAATGTTGATCCGAACGCGAATCTGAGAACGGGAGATGAAATAGGGCACATTTCGCGTATAGATCATGTTGCGATATGATCAGAATTGAAATACTTGATTGGAGGCAATGGTCTAGGAACCGTAAAATGGAACAGCGGTTCGGTTCCAACCAGTCCCCAAACCCAGTCGTCACCCCTGCTTTCGGGGTGACTACCCGGACTGGGCCATCCGGGACAGTTCGAAACCCGGACCAAAGCGTGGTAACATGGAACCGTTGCTAAGATTAGATTCAGTACCCGCACACAGGACAGCTTACGACGCCAGGCATTGCATTTGCATCACATATCATTTTTACCAATTGGACCTCCTGCATCTCGGAGCAAACCGAGTAGTTCCTTTCTTGTCCCAACTGTACACGCATCCAACACGGCTACCAACACCTAGCAGTGGAAATAGCACAAGCATATGATGACATAGTAAAGAGAGTCTGTCAATGTTCGCTTTGCGATGCTTTTAGCTCTGCCACAGGGAGATTTCCATTGGAAAGCTGACGATGTACACAATCGATGGTTTGAAGTATTATCCCAAGAACGATTGCAATGCTATGAGAATTGCGCCCAGATGGCATAAAGACCCATAAGGCAGTGCAAATAGACCTTCAGAAGTTGCTGTATAAGTGAATATCAATGCTGAGTTTAATCTGAGTTCAATCTGTTCGCAGTGAACCCCATAATTCAATCCTTTTCAAGGAATCTCATCCCCAACTATCGTCACAGGCGATAGTGATTTTGAGTGTTACACAGTATCCACTGCCCCTCTCTGTTTTTTTAATCCCTCTCTGGTCGCTCAAATTGCAGACTACCTCGCCTGCCGTTGCATATGCAAGAAGACGATATTATTCCTACATTCTCACAATCGAGCCTCTATAAAAGACTATACATTCCCCCAGCCCGGACCCTGGCAAGACTCCGGTCGTAAGAATTGTTCAGAAACCCCAAAAGTGTATTCCTTCGTGGAATTCTCAGCTTCCCCCTGCTAATAAACCTGCTTCCACACCGGCTGCCAAAAGGGATTCCTCTCAAGGAGGGAGTTCCGTAGCATCTGTAATTGCTGATCCCAACTCCACCCTCACATCTTCGCTGAACAATTCTTGCTTGACAGATATCACTCAACGCGTGCCTGTAACAGTGTCCACTACACAGGGATGGTCAGTGATCACACCAACCGCCATGCTGGGAATAGACAGTCGTTGCACACCTGCACACCGAGGACCCTCACAGACAGACTCGACATGTTGCACTGTATCCAACCTTGCATCCGGCATTGCTAGCTTTCCCACTCCTTTCAGCAGTCTTGAACAGCTACCTATACCCATCCTTAATCCAGGAGTCCGCGCGACGATTGCAAATCCACAAAGCATGCGTGGTTCACCAAGGAATCAGAGACAGAGGCAGTGTCAATTGCAACAGCAGGCGGTGTGTACACCGCAATCAGTGGTCTCCGACACTCGCAGCATCCATCGATTTGGTAACTCAGCCATGACGAATCTTGTATTTGCAACACACGGACTGATGTAGCGCTATGTGTGGAACAGACCGCCATTTATGAGTGCAAGCGACATGATGATGGCATGTTATGAAATGCAACTCGCTGCGAAACCCATAGCTGAAGCCCCAAACTTGCAGACAATCCAAATGTACAGGAACACTGCTACACAGCAAAACATGTTTTGGTTCATAGCATTTGAGGCATGCATAGAGGTGAAGATGAAAGAGGTATGCAGTAGCGAAGGCCAATGTTGGATATTACATGCTCAATCTGGTACCAGGTTTGAGCACAAGTCTACACAGTTATATCCCATTTTATTCACTCAGCAAGGGATCATATAGCACAGCATTATAATTTCCACTGCTTTGAATCTGACACAGAGCATTTCGATTTCATTGATTCCCTTCTGGCAGACAACAAGTACCATTTCCTGTGGCAGAGCTGGTGGAAGATGATTTACACGGTCCAAATCCAACTCAGAGAGTGTCGCAAACTGCTAAGGAATATCCACAGTCCACTCTACTTCCTTGCAGAAGCAATCCCGGCGTTTTTCTATATCAAATGTTATCATTGTGCGAATAACCATCGTAAGTATGCTGATGGATTTAACACTTCCATGATTGACGACAAGGACGTTGATATACCCTCACCACTCATCATGTTCACATGCATCAAGTTGCGCCATGCTCATCTGGAGTGGGAAAAGAACAAACGCATTCGTCCAAAAGCTTCCAAGTCAAAGCTGAAATCGGACAGACCTGATCGATTGAACTACTTGAACTACAAGAATGATGATTGTAAGATCGCATCATGCCGCGCTGCAATGTGTCGCAAGTTGATAACTGCACATGGCATTACAGTCACGTACACAATCTTGATGAATACGTGGAACACACTACCGGTGAGCTACCAACAGAGGGTGTATAACAACACTCTTGCGACAGTCAAGCATCAGATCCAACTGGGGAAGAACCCAACTCCTGGTGCGGTCATCAGCACAGAAGCAACGCGCGGTGATATCGCTATTCTTCTTCACTCTTTGACATCCGAGGTGGGACTTGAGGAGCCTGAGCTCGGACGCACTGATCCAAACATCCCGAATGACAACAATGGAACTCATGACGAACTGCATTTCGTGATGTCAGAGGGCTGGGACGGTTATGACGATGAAGATGAGAAATTTACATGAGTGATGCCATCCACAGCACCAGCCGGTGTCAACGGGCCCCAACTGCACTCGAGAGGATTGACCTTGGAACAAATGTTGTGGACGGGTATGAGGCTCACGATGAGGACAATGCGGATCGAGATGAGGAGGAACAAGCATCTCAAGCCGATGATGGATTAATGCAGACTTTGGAGGACTGAGGGTATAGTACTAGAGAGTGTGAAGATTGGACAGTACATCTCAGACGTGTGAAATACAATAATGGCGAAGCAAATTCAATGGATAGTGATGTTTGTGAAGCGAAGACTGTATTGTAATAAGTGACAAGATCTCAAAGTAAAACATACTTGGGAGGATGCGACATCCGATAAATAGCAATAGCGGAGAAATAAAATGTGGCACACAGCCAAAAAAATGCCTAAATAGCACACGGTGTTGGGTAAACAGTTACAATGGAAGTGGAGCCCTGCAAAGAGTGTAACACATGTGTCGTTCTGTTGGTGCGTATACGTCACCACATGTCAGATGCAATGTAAAGGAATCGTGATACCGGGGCGGCGTGAGAAATATACCACGCAATGTGTCGCAAGGATCAGAGGGATGGTATAATTGCCGCTGCCCAGGAGGTTTTCAACATGACCCATAGCTTGGGTGACGTGTCGCGTCTGATGCTCTGTCAGATGGTTCCAGGTTCTACCTGAGCCATCAGGGTCAACAGAAACACCCAGCTGTTCCTGACGGAAACTAGGTTTGTTGCTGATGTTGAACTTGGTCTTGGCACATTACTTCGAACCATCTATTGTGCATATCGTGCGGTTCCTGATGGAAATATCCATTTGGCAGACCTAAAAGCATCAACAAGCGAACAATGAAATATTCACTATCTTAGGACATCCGTTGCCTGTGCTTTGTCCACTTCACAGTAATGTTCGCTGTGTTGGATGGTTACCCAGTTGGAACGTCCTGAGAGGTACTCTGTTTGCTCCGAGATGCACCAGGTCTGAGCGGTAAACATGAGATTTGATTCAAAAGCAACGCCCAGCATGGTGAATAGTACCTTCTGCAAGTTCAAAATTTCGTCTCGATGCTTGTTCTTCATAAGATGCCTGGTGGTTCTGCATGGTCATAGCGGGGCTATTTTGAGTTCATTAACCAATAACTCGCACCAGCTGAACGACGAAATGGCCAGACGTCGAGTGAATCTCTCTGGTCTTCCTTCCGAGAACTCCTTCCCTTGTGCCTCATCTAGTATACACATGGGCTCGATCCTGATGTCAACATCATGTGACTTGCACAACTCAATGCCTCCCGTTCCAAAACACACGATAACCTACACAACTTTGCCCTTTGTATTTTTGCCCCATCAGCTACATGCTCCTGTATTATAATGCTAACGTTTCTGAGCTAGATTCATCTTCAACTCACAGCGATGGCACTAAAGGGCAACAGGAAAGGAACGGGGATGACTAGGGCAAAGATGTCGACATCGGTTATAAAATGACGCCTGTCGTTGGATCGGAACCACCGCAAGGGTTTCCTTCCGGAACACATCTGTGTAGTCTTACGGATATACAATGTTTACGTAGTCCAGGATGACAGGGCATGGGGCCTCTTTATGACATAATCTATCTTGATCTGGGCACGGCATACCACTTTTCACCATTCCAGTTGGTGTAGTTCTATCTCAGACTCAGGAGTTCACCTTTTCGATAGGGGTGGTCTGCCTGCCACTCGTATATGGGGTAGATGTTTGACTACACCTGCGACCAAATGAACAGTCGGAAGTGGGACATCCCCTCTGCCTATATAGAGCATGCCGATCTCTCCAATTTTCCCACAACCAGCTCGGCGAACGTTAAACGCACTCCTAAGCGTTTCTCCTCGTATGGTAGCGATGATTTTAGGTCAAGGATTGAGCCGCCATGCTGCCAGCCATTATTCATATAAGCATATGGAATGTGTCTTTTTCGATTCTTATTGGTCAGAATTTTGTGGCTGAGTGGCTGAGTGGCTGATTGTGGCAAGTATAAACCACAAGAACTCAAATTAGAAACAACCCACCTATTTAAGTCTGCAAGTTGCACTCTGACAACAAAGTGTGATATATATGAAATGTATATAACTCTACCTGCTTTCACATCCCAGGTTGACATTCATGATATTTTTAATATTGGGTGAGTAGTTGTGGATAAATACCTTTATTGTAATGTTTATTGACAATAGTATGTAGAGAATTTGCAATGGAGTAAATTGGCAACTGCGAAGTGAGGTACAACCTATTTATGGATGTTTCATTCCTAGAACATGTTGTGATCGGTGCAAAACATGGTTCCATCATTGGATTTCACATAATTCAAATAGCCGTACAGTATGCTGCTTTTCAACTGGCAATAATTGCTCTGGTCATAGAAATAGTACCAACTTACAGAAACTTGGAGAGATATACTAGTGGGCTTGGAACCTGTACAGTGGATACACTGTAGAAGATGGAGTTGAGTCTAACTAGGGTGGTGGAAACATCCGTATCTTATCTCCACTGCTTATATCGGTATGGAAAGCCAGTAGGCGGATGGTGGTGAACAGGGATAACAGAGGTGGAATGGGTGATTGCAAGTGAATATTGTTAGAAGACTTAGAAGTAGATAGGTACGCCGAAAAAAATGACATTGTATAATGGATGACCCATAGACAAGTGGTTTCTGGAATCCGAATCCATAGTATATTTAACAGATCGTAGTAACAGCTCGTATCAACCTGCATGTTGACTACATTTCTATAATATGCATACAATTTTGTTCGCTAAATACTATACATTATGTTGTATTCAATGATACAGCCGAATACCCTTTAATGCATACTCCCAACTAGGCTCTCAAGATGTTCTTCAGTACACACCTGAGTACCATCAGCAAAAAATATTTCCGTCCGGGCGGAATGGCTCCGTCAGAGTGGACGCGCTCCGTCAGAGCCGTCAGAGACACCCCGGTGGCGGATTACTCCGCGCCCGGCGTCAATTCAACGCGTCGCG
>Ga0307515_10006455_pt1 | contig 23462 bp, 24 predicted proteins | sample 17_EM_MG_FD_194513 | JGI IMG/M metagenome (GOLD analysis project Ga0307515, IMG submission 194513) | Populus trichocarpa ectomycorrhiza microbial communities from riparian zone in the Pacific Northwest, United States - 17_EM | ecosystem: Host-associated > Plants > Roots > Unclassified | place... | reverse complement strand
AGCAATGATACTGATGTGATGAAATGTCTAAGACGGTGGTGGAGGAGTTTAAGTGATGAATGACCAAACACTAACTAACCGAGGCCGGCCAAATACGGAACGCGTGGGTAAGCCAAATACCTTACATTTACCCATGTGAGATTTGCAGCTCGGTACTGAATCTCAGCAGGTTGGATACGCCCGCAGAACTGGAACTAATCAGGAGCAAGGCCTTGGCTGGCGGTACAGGTGCCGCAGTGGTCAGTGACCACTGAGTGTTGGGTGGTCAGGGAATTAAGGTTCTGGCGGAAGCAGTAGTCGCTGCTTGTGAAAGACATTCCACGATCAAGTTCCTCTACGACGTGAACCAGCCCATAGAAGAGAAGATTAGCGTCATAGCGAAGGAAGTTTATGGGTATCCAGCCGAGTGAACTGGCAGAGAAGCAGGTGGAAACCTACATGAAGCAGGGTTACGGAAATCTCCCAAGTGCGTGGTTGTCATGTCTGAACTCATTCAGGATCTCGATCTCATTGCATCGCCAAGGACCCAGTACTCGTTCTCTCACGACTCCAAATTGAAATGTGTTCCGGCTGATAAGCCGTAGGTCGCTTTCTCCCAGTCAGTCTTAACTCGGTACCCAGGCTTCATTGTCCCCATCCGTGCGGTCCGCCTATCCGCGGGTGCGGGCTTTCTGTACCCTTGGCTGGCGATATGCAGACGATGCCCGGTCTGTCAACACGTCCCGGATTCTGGGAGGTCAGTTTGGACGAAGCAACCGGTCGCGTTGTTAGGCTTTTCTAAACAACTGGGCCTTTTCAAGCATTAATAGCTGTAGTGTAATGGGTATTCAAATTTGATTCATCATGATCGCTGGAATACAACTTTCAATTTAGAAACGTGATTCCACGGCAAGAAACTCAGATCATGGAGTTGGGGATAATCGGTATTGGTCCTTCACGCAATTGACCCTGATGTCGATATATTCAGTTTTGCGCTGGTGGGTTTGATTCGGTTCGACACTCACGTTCTCGTACCAACGCAGGTTGGCCTTAAGGGTAGTATCCCCAAAGTGAACTGCAACAGTAAAACTGACAGTATAATAATTTACCCCTGTGATTGGATTCAACTGCGGTACCAGGGACCGTCGCAGCCCAGATAAATCCGCCTTTAGCTTGCAAACCGCCCGAAACCGAGGCTTCATATCTCCTGGAACAATAATTCAGCACCAATAGGCTAAGATATCCGCTTGACCTAACCTTCTTCATCCTTCATGAACTTGGGCGGTTTTTGACCCTCATATGAGTAGATGGTGGTGGCCCAGGTACCAAGGCGATACAAACTCGCCACGTGCTTGTGGTATGATTTAGTGATAGATTCTTCTCTCTCTACAACTCTGTCCTGTCGAGGAGCTCCAGGGCCGATATGACAGCTATAAGAAGAGAGAATAGCACACCTGTCTCACCAGAGGACTAAAATTCCAACGCAGATAAACCTGTCCTCGACGGTTGACATACTTGAGACTTTGGCGAACTTGGTGAGATGGTTTACTTTCGTTGAACGGACGCTCAACTTCAACCCCAAAGGTTGCACGAGCTGCACGCGCCCTAACCAATTGTTTCATGTACCATATCACAGCACCTTCTGCAGCTGCCTTTTTCCTATATAAAAACCTGATGAGAACTGATGGGTGCCCTGCCGTTCGACGCACGTGGACTCGTCAACGGTAACAATCTGAACGTTCCGATTCCGGAAGTGTTCGGCCAGCCGACGCTGGAGGTGTACTGATTCACCGAAGCCCCCAACAAGCAGAAGGTGCTGTGGCTTCCGTGCGTCAGAGATTCTCTTATTGTAAATTGTCCAGTTCTCACCTTGGCTGTACCCTTGGCAAGTAAACGAGAGCAGCTTCGGGTGATAGTCACTACAACATCTGAGAATGCCTCTTCGACCTCTGCCTTGCGAAGCTTTAGTCGCCCTCTTGTAATATCGACCATTGGATCATTGTCCCTTGATGTTCCAAATCGGAGGAAGTACTCTGTTGCATTATCCCCAAATTGACGCTTCGTCGTCTCTTCGAATCTAGATACCATCACGGCAATATCTTCTGGGTCATTAAATCGTGACGCTTGCAGCTTCCTCTCCAATAGATCTTGCATAGCTCGATCAACAAAGACTGAGCCTGCTTGAATACATTCGCTAGCACAAACTTCTTCCAAGAGTATTTTAGGCGTCACTTGCTTGCAAATGTACATGGTCGAGTCGACTGTCGAACCACCGGCATCCGTAAGAGCGAACACCATCCCTGATTTGAGCCAAGTGGGATTGCGAGAGTGCCGAAGCGCATAGTGCACGGAAGCCTCGCCTTCTGTGACAAAGTTCAGGCGTTCCTCCTCGAAATTGGTTGGGAGTGCGCCACTCATGACGATTGCTTTCCGTAACAAGTGCTGTTGTTGTATCTCCCAGCCATTGGGAATCGCGAGGATGATGGTGCAATGTGTTCCAATACGATCCCATATCTCACCGCCGTCAACCGTGTGCGATTCGAAGAAGTGTGTTGTATGTTGAATCAACCACCTGAACATGTCAGAATAGATTTTATCGACTGGTACGTCCTTGGGAAGAGGGGGTATTTCGAGTGCAACTGGTCTTGTGATACTCGAAACTGAGTTCGCTGGGGATTTCATGGAATCAGGGTGCAGGCTGGAAGGCGGGGAATTAATCAGAAGAAATGGGAAAGAGAGTTGAGGCAAATCTCACTGGAGCTTGAACCATTTGGCAACCTTCACTGAAGGATCGCCAGCTGCGAGGTCCAAAGCTTGAGATCCGAAAGCCACTGCAGTTGAATCGCGATAAGCTACAATCGACGGAATCTAGATAGAAAGTATGAGCAGTTTGTGTGCATGAAAGGAAAGAATTGCGAGGAACCTTGCTGTCTCCTGAGGCCTCTGCTTGACCTGGCCACTGGTTGACAATACGTACTTCTGGGACGGTATCTGGAACGAGATGAGCGTACGATACCGCACCTAACAGAGAAGTACAATAGGTGAGCCATCTGAAGTCGTTGAAACGATCGAAGAACGCAACTCATCGTAGTCCCAAGGTCAATGCCAATGACAATCTTCTCCGGTCCATTATAGATACTGCCGAATGAAGAGGTCATGTTCGAAATATGCCTGGGAGTGGCAGTCGGGGTGGCCGGTGATTAATAGGCGAGCTGAGACTGGCACGAGTACAGCTGTGAGACTGGCACGAGCACTATTCGGGGCTTGGCACAAATACCGTTAGTAGCCTGTCGCAAGCATCAAAGGAGACTTGATTACCTGCCACTGGTTCAAAAGGCCGTCAGCTGCTGTCTCCACGGCGCGGCCCACATCCCTGCGGAGTATCACCAGGGTGATCGTGAAGGCATTCGTTGCGTATTGTGAAGGACTGACCAGCCGCTTACGAGCCTTATGTCCCTTGTTTTCAATATTTCGATGTCTTTGTTGCCCGTCGACCATGATCAAGGCCCCAATTAAGACCGAGGGATAGCGGTTTTGATTACGCCGTTGCGAGCGAATGCATGGCCGTACTTGCATTGAGCAACGGCCTTGCTGATATGAGACAGAGATCGGTACCTTTGCATTTAATATGAATCACGTCACTAGTTATCCCATCTCTCCAGGTTGTAGTCGCGAGCAGCAAACATGGCGACCCCATCACAGCTGATGACATAGGAGTGGGAGGTGCCCCTGCTGTGCTGATGAAGGACGCAACCAAGCCTAATCTCATGCAAACTCTAGAGGTCCGTGCTCTCATTCAGCCACTTGCCCGTTATGACCTGACATGCATATTAGGGTACCCCAGTCTTCGTACATGCAGGACCTTTCGCAAATATCGCCCATGGAAACTCTTCCATTCTTGCAAACTGAGTGGCACTCAAGCTTGCGGGTACCGATGACGGCGAGGACTTCTCTCGCCAAGGCTGTGTACTGACCGAAGGCGGCTTCGGTGCTGATGGGCATGGATCGTAATCGTCGCAACCACTCGAGCCCTGAAGATGCACGGCGGACCAGAGGTGACTCCCGGAAGGCCTCTGCATGACACTTACCTCAACGAGAACCTTGTCATCCTCGTAGAACGCATCAAGAACCGTTCCAAACATATTCAGAATGCCAGAAAGTTTGGATTGAAGGTCATCGTACGTGGCCATCAATCGCTTACTTCACGTAGGTTTACCCATGTGAAATTTGCAGCTCGGTACTGAATCTCAGCAGGTAGGATACGGCCACAGAACTAGAATTAATCAGGAGCAAGGCCTTGGCTGCCAGCGTAGATACCGCGATGGTCAGTAACGCGTTGGGTGGTGTGGGAGCAAAGGCTCTAGCTGAAGCAGTAGTCGCCGCATGTGAAAGCCCTCCCACGATCAAGTTCCTCTACGACGTGAACCTGCCGATCGAAGAGAAGATTAGCGTGAGAGGAAAGGAAATTTCTGGTGCTGACGGTATTCAGCTGAGTGAACTGGCACAAAAGCAGGTGGAAACCTACACGAAGTAGATTACGGAAATCTCCTAAGTGCGTGGTTGTCATATCCAAACTCATTCAGGATCTCATGGCATCGCCAGTACTCGTTCTCTCACGACTCCAAGTTGAAATGTGTTCCGGCTGATAAGTCGTAGATCGATTTCTCACACTCAGTCTTAACTCGGTACCCAGGCTTCACTGTCCCCATCCGTGCGGTCCGCATATCCGCGGGTGCAGGTTTTCTGTACCCCTTGCCTGGCGATATGCAAACGATACCCAGTCTGTCAAAACGTCCCGGATTCTGGGAGGTCGGTTTGAACGAAGAAACCGGTCGCGCTGCTGGGTTTTTCTACACAACTGAGCCTTTTCAAGCCTTAAGAGTTGTGATATGGTGGGTGTTTGAAAGTGGTTCATGTTCATCGCTAGTGTACAACTTTCAATCTAGAAACGTGGTTCCACGGCGAGAAACTCAGATCATGGAGCTGGGGATAATCGTTATTGGTCCTTCACGCAATTGACCCTGATGTCGATGTATTCAGTTTTGCGCTGGTGGGTTTGATTCGGTTCGACACTCACGTCCTCGTACCAACGCAGGTTGGCTTTAAGGGTGGTATCCCCAAAAAGAATTGCAACAGTAAAACTGACAGTATAGTAATTCACCCCTGTGGTTGGGTTCAACTGCGCTACCAGGGACCGTTGCAACCCAGATAAATCTGCCTTTAGCCGGCAAACCTCCCGGAACCGAGGGTTCATATCTCCTGCAACAATAATTCAGCACCGGCAGGCCAAAATATCCGCTTGACCTAACCTTCTTCATCATTCATGAACTTGGGCGGTCTCTGACTCTCATATGAGTAGATGGCGGTGGCCCAGGTACCAAGGCCATACAAACTCGCCACGTCTCTGGTGAATGATCTAGTGATAGACTCTTCCCTCTCTACAACTCTGTCCTATCAAGGAGCTCCAGGGCCAATACGACGGTTATGAGAAGACAGAATAGCACACCTGAATCACCAGAGGCTGAAATTTCCAGCGCAGACAGGTCTGTCCTCGAAGGTCAACAAACTTGAGCCTTTGGCGAACTTGGTGAGATGATCTCTTTTCGTCGAACAGACGATAAACTTCAACCCCAAAGGTGGCACGGGTTGCACGCGCTCTGACCAATTGTTTCATGTACCATATCACAGCGCCTTCTGCAGCTGCCTTTTTCCTATATAAAAACCTGATGAGAACTGGTGGGCTTCCGTGTCATTCGACGTACGTGGACTCGTCAACAGTAACAATCTGAACGTTCTGATTCTGGAGGTGTTCGGCCAACTGGCGCTGGAGGTGTACTGATTCACCGAAGCCCCCAACAAGAAGAAGGTGCTGTGGTTTCTGTAGGTCAGATATTCTCTTATTGTGAATTGTCCAGTTCTCACCTTGGCTGTACCCTTGCGCAGTAAACGAGAGCAGCTTCGGGTGATAGTCACTACAACATCTGAGAATGCCTCTTCGACCTCTGCCTTGCGAAGCTTTAGTCGCCCTCTTGTAATATCGACCTTGGGGTCATTGTCCCTTGATGTTCCAAATCGGAGGAAGTACTCTGCTGCATTATCCCCAAATTGACGCTTCGTCGTCTCTTCGAATCTAGATACCATCACGGCAATATCTTCCGGGTCATTAAATCGTGACGCTCGCAGCTTCCTCTCCAATAGATCTTGCATAGCTCGATCAACAAAGACCGAGCCTGCTTGAATACACTCGCTAGCACAAACTTCTTCCAAGAGGATTTTAGGAGTCACTTGCTTGCAAATGTACATGGTCGAGTCGACTGTCGAACCACCGGCATCCGTAAGAGCGAACATCATCCCTGATTTGAGCCAAGTGGGATTGCGAGAGTGCCGAAGCGCATAGTGCACGGAAGCCTCGCCTTCTGTGACAAAGTTCAGCCGGTCCTCTTCGAAATTGGCTGGGAGTGCGCCACTCATGACGAGTGCTTTCCGCAACAAGTGCTGTTGTTGTATCTCCCAGCCGTTGGGAATCGCGAGGATGATGGTGCAATGTGTTCCAATACGGTCCCATATCTCACCGCCGTCAACCGTGTGCGATTTGAAGAAGTGTGTTGTATGTTGAATCAACCACCTGAACATGTCGGAATAAATTTTATCTATTGGTATGCCCTTGGGAAGAGGGGGTATTTCGAGTGCAACTGGTCTTGTGCTACTCGAAACCGAGTTCGCTGGGGATTTCATGGAATCAGGGTGCAGGCTGGAAGGCGGGGAATTCATCAGAAATTTTGGGAAAGCAAGTCGAGACAAATCTCACTGGAGCTTGAACCATTTAGCCACCTTCACAGAAGGATCGCCTGCTGCGAGGTCCAAAGCTTGGGATCCGAAAGCCACTGCAGTTGAATCGCGATAAGCTACAATCGACGGAATCTAGATAGAAGGTATGGGCAATCTGTGTGCATGGGAGGAAGGAATTGCGAGGGACCTTGCTGTCTCCTGAGGCGTCTGCTTGACCTGGCCATTGGTTGACAATACGTACTTCTGGGTCGGTATCAGGAACGAGATGAGCATACGATACTGCACCTAGCGGAGAAGTACAATAGATGAGCCATCTAGCTGAAACAGTGCTTGAAACGAAGAACGCAACTCATCGTAGTCCCAAGGTCAATACCGATGACAATCTTCTCCGGTCCATTATAGATGCTGCCAAATGGAGAGGTCATGTTCGAAATTTGTCCGGGAGTGGTAGTCGGGGTTCCGGTCAGATTAACTTGTCTGGCCAGTGTAGTAATTAATAGGCCAGCTGTGAGACTGGCACGAGGGGCGTGGCAGTAGCCTGTCCCAAACATCAAAGATGCCACTTGCCCAAAAGGCCGCTAATCAACCCGCCCTGACAGCTGACAGGCAGGTGTCAGATTGAAAATTAAATTACCGGTAAGTCACCGCTGTCAGAGTAGATGACAGCTGTCAGTTTTCGTTATTTGTTTGAGCAGGCACATGTTTACATTTCAAACTCCGCTCCTCGTGCCTCGTGACTTTGTTGACTCCCCCATGGACGCACCACCACACCGCTGCCACGCTTGCAAATCAGTGCAGGCGGTACAACCACCTCGTCCGCATCGGCGGACTGCTGGCGCGACTCTTGAGGGTGGGCGGTGGCAGGCCGTCCTCATAAAAACGACATCTCTGGACTCGACGACGACCCCCTTGCGTGGGTCCTAAACCCTGTAACCGTCTCCTTCATACTTGTAGCCGACGAAGAAACATATCCTCTATCCAAACAACCTTATCGTCGGCGGACGTTCTCCAATCCGGGATCCAATACAAGACCTGCAAGCATCTTCTAGGCGGATTATACATTTCGCACCCGCAATCGACCAGTTACTCAGTCACCACCTCAACAAATTGCACCATTCTCTCTCCCTGTGTTACCCCCAAGCTTACAGTGGTCGTTGGCGAGCAATGACGTACAGCCACATACGCCCGCAGGGCATTGGGCCATCATTGGCTGCAAGGAGGTGGGTGGAGCATACTCTGACCTTTGTCAATCTTTGCACACCCGGTCGTCACCCTGCGAAAGGCACTCTACCCAAAAACGCTCTCGAGAAAGCGACGGAGATATACAGAGCGGCCCTAGCTCTACAGGACAAAGCGAGAATTGCCTACCTTGCCTACAATTACGAGGTCTTTGTTGTTGACGTGGGTAGCCCATTCAAAGAGGGGGGATGAACTACGGAGGAGGCGACAAGAAGAAACAGAACGGTCACGGGGAGGTAGTGGCCGTTCTTGGACTCGGGCTGAAGGCATGGAGGTCCGTGTCCGCCGATGAGGGGCAGTATGTGAGGGAGGAGGTAATTCCTGTTCGAGTCTCTGTTTTGACGAATGCTTGAGTTTCGGCGTTCCTCGAAGTGCCCTGTACCTGTCTTCACACATGGTGATGTTCCTTTAGGCTGGACCCCTGACTCTGCAAATGTTAGTTTCGACTCCAAGAGTGAGTATTAAACTCGCACTCAATCACATGATATATTAATGACATACACTGTCCATTCACGGCGTTCTATCTCATCGAACCCGAACTGAAGCGGTGTTGACGAGTTGACCGATTAATGATTATTGAGAATTTCCACGAGCCCTCTAGTAGTAGTCTCTGGAGATTACCTTCTAAGCGAGCTATCCAGTACACCGTTCGCATGAAATATGCGTACTCTTAACTTGGGCGTTCTCATCAATTGCCTTCGACACAACCACCTCCGTGGCCTTACTGTGGCTTTGTACACAGTCCTATGCTGCTCGATGGCGCCTCGACCCTATGATACCCTTGCTTGAACGTGGCTCCGAGAGATTAGACGGATTACACGAAAAAGGAGCCACGAGTGATACCTGTTTCCGAACCCCCTAGGCCCTGTCAACATTTATATCTGAACTGCGCTTCGACCGGTCTTCCCAGCGCGGGTTCGACCCGGACATTTCAGGCCCAGACCACCGCACTCGTCGCCACTCACTTGGATGTGGCTTCACAGGCTAAAATCATCGATGGGACTAGGATTGCACAATGTATGTTGCTTTTCGTTAGCTATGATGGGGATGATTGACTTTTTCTTGTGGGTTTCTTTTTCCTTCCTCTGCTACCTATCCGAGCGCCTTTTATTCGATCGTCTGCCCCTACTGGCGTTCCCAATTATTTACTGGTGCCAGAGATCCGTGAAAGCGTCGCATCGCACGTCAAGGAGCTTAGAGCTTCCTGATGAGATTTCCGCGAGAGCAATAATCGAGACCTTATAACCCGAAGTGTTGCATGTGATACTCGACCGACAGCGCACAGATCACACCATTGCCTTTCGTCCACATCTCAGAGCCGGAGATCGGCCAGATAGCTCGACATATGTCCGGATGAAGGCAAAGGCCTGCGCAGAAGTGGACATAGGTTCACACATATTAAGCTCAACGCATCCGCTGATGCGGATGATGTAATTGCAGAGGCCAAAAAGCTCAATGTGGCCGAATGCGTCAGCAGGATCCTGGTCTAACTTCCACTGGGCGAGTATGTCGGACTTGAGAACGAGAGAAGCGTGACAGAAACTGTAGAAGGTATATACCCATCTTTCAGTGTTCTTCTAATTTGCGTGATCATCAAAACAGAGGTCTGACCATACCTCGTCACAGGTTCCATGCCTACAATATCGGCCATTTATCATCAAAAGCATCTGAACCATTGTTCAAGCCATGTACTCCCGTCGGTATTGTCCACCTTCTTGAGAGCACCGGAGTAATCGTGCTGGGGCGGAGTGATATAGTAGGGTCGCCCATCGTGTCGATACTGCGAAAGCTTGACCCACTGTGACTCAGTGTCATAGCCGGACAAGGGATTTACCCTTTATCGTGAGCCCACGCCCTCATTCTCCAGCTACTTTGTCTGATGCAGTGTCCGTTGACTAGCTCCAACACGCAAATATAGTGGTGTCAGCAATTGGGAAACCAGAGTTTGTCGAGGGACAGTGGATTAAGCCCGGCGCGGTTGTAATCAACGTCGGGACAAACTACATTCCTGGTATGTATCCCTTGCCAACGTATATGGATCGTACTCACTCTCCGCCTAGATGCAACACCTTGTTGGTGACGTCGAATTTGCCTCGGCGTCGACCGTTGCATCTTGGATCACGCCAGCCCCCAATGGTGTAGGCCCGATGACTGTAGCGATGCTCATTTCGAACACCCTGGGGAGTGCAGAACGGTTGTGGTAGGAGACACGTATGAAGAAGGTTCGGCCATTACCGCTCAATATTCTTGAGCAGGTGCCAAGGTGATGGCCAACCAATTTCTGTTTCTCTCGCTCTCCCTTACGAGGCCTCTACAGTGAAATTGAAATCGGTGTGGCACAAACACCGAAACCCATCATCGAGCTGGTTGCAGAGATTGGAATTCTCCCGACGAACTTGACTCGTACAGAAAATACAAGGCCAAAGTCGAGCTATCGATCCTCAAACGACTCGCCCACCGCAAGGATGGAAAGTATATCGTCATCTCTGGGTATGGTCGCCGATTCTAGCAAGATTTGCTTGAATAATGTCCTTGTCGAGTCACGCCGACACCTCTAGGGGAGGGCACGTACACAACAACCATTGGCCTAGTGCAAGCAATTGGAGCCCATCTCGGTCGACCTTCGTTTGCTTGTGTTCGACAACCAAGTCAAAGTCCAACTTTCGGTATCAAGGGTGGTGCTGCTGGAGGCGGTTACAACCAAGTCATTCCTATGGATAAGGTACACGAGTCCGCTTCGTGTGGAATTCTAGACTTACCGTTATTTAGGTCAACCTTCACTTGACGGGCGATATCCATGCGGTGACTGCCACAAACAAGCTCTTAGGTGTGTTTGGTGCCTCCGATCGGCGCAAATACGCACCTAATTGCAAGTTCAGCTGCTGCTCTGGACGCAAGAATATTCCATGAAGTCACTCAGTCCGACAAAGCTCTCTATAGCTGTCTGGTCCCAACGGTCAACGGCACGCGGGAGTTTGGACCGCTCATGTTCAAGCGTCTCAAGAAGCTTGGGATCAATAATATTGATCCTAACGAACTCACACCCGAAGAGATTAACCGGTTTGTACGACTTGACGTCGACCCGAACACCATCACCTGGAGTCATGTTCTCGATCGTCGCGACCACTCGAGCCCTGAAAATGCATGGTGGCGGACCAGAGGTGACTCCCGGAAAGCCTCTGCATCACACTTATCTCGACGAAAACCTTTCCGAGCATATTCAGAGTGCCAGGAAGTTTGGATTGAAGGTCATCAATCGCTTCACGTACGTTTACCCATGTGAGATTTGCAGCTCGGTACTGAATCTCAGCAGGTCGGATACGCCCGCAGAACTGGAACTAATCAGGAGCAAGACCTTGGCTGCCGGCGCAGATACCGCGGTGGTCAGTAACCACTGAGTGTAGGGTGGCCAGGGAATAAAGGTTCTGGCGGAAGCAGTAGTCGCTGCTTGTGAAAGCCATTCCACGATCAAGTTCCTCTACGACGTGAACCCACCCATAGAAGAGAAGATTAGCGTCATAGCGAAGGAAATTTATGGGTATCCAGCCGAGTGAACTGGCGTGAAGCAGGGTTACAGAAATCTCCCCAGTGCGTGGTTGTCATGTCTGAACTCATTCAGGATCTCGATCTCATTCCATTTCCATCGCCAGTTTGTATGGCAAAGACCCAGTACTCGTTCTCTCATGACCCCAAGTTGAAATGTGTTCCGGCTGATAAGCCTTAGGTCGCTTCCTCCCAGTCAATCCTAACTCGGTACCCAGGCTTCACTGTCCCTATCCGTGCGGTCCGCCTATCCGCGGGTGCAGGCTTTCTGTACCCTTGGCTGGCGATATGCAAACGATGCCCGGTCTGTCAACACGTCCTGGATTCTGGGAGGTCGGTTTGGACGAAGAAACCCATCGTGTTGTTGGGCTTTTCTAGACAACTGGGCCTTAATAGTTGTGATGTGACGAGTGTTTAAAAGTGGTTCATGTTCATCGCTGGTTACAAATTTCAATCTAGAAACGTAATCGCATGCAAGAAAACTCAGATCAGAGAGTTGGGGACAACCGTCATTGGTCCTTCACGCAGTTGGCCCTGATATCGATATATTCAGTTTTGCGCTGGTGGGTTTGATTCGGTTCGACACTCACGTTCTCGTACCAACGCAGGTTGGCTTTAAGGGTAGTACCCCCAAAAAGAACTGCAACAGTAAAACTGACAGTATAGTAAGTCACCCCTGTGATTGGGTTCAACTGCGCTACCAGGGACCGTCGCAGCCCGGATAAATCCGCCTTTAGCTGGCAGACCTCCCGAAACCGAGGCTTCATATCTCCTGCAACAATAATTCAGCACCGATAGGCTAAAATATATGCTTGACCTAACCTTCTTCATCCTTCATGAACTCAGGCGGTGCTCGGCTCTCACATGAGTACATGGAGATGACCCAGGTACCAAGGCTATACAAACTCGTCACGTCTTTAGTGTACGGTCCTCTAGTGATAGATTCTTCTCTCTCTACAACTCTGTCCTATCAAGGAGCTCCAGGGCCAATACGACGGTTATAAGAAGAGAGATAGCACACCTGAATCACCAGAGGATCAAAAATCCAGCGAATACAGGTCTGTCCTCGAAAGTCGACATACTTGAGACTTTGGCGAATTTGGTGAGATGTTTTCATTTCGTCGAACAGATGCCGAACTTCAATCCCAAAGGTCGCACGAGTTGCACGCGCTCTGACCATCTGTTTCATGTACCATATCACAGCGCCTTCTGCAGCTGCCTTTTTCCTATATTAAACCTGATGAGAACCGATGGGCTTCCGTGTGTCGTTCGACGTACGTGGACTCGTCAACAGTAACAATCTGAACGTTCTGATTCCGGAAGTGTTCGGCCAACTGGTGCTGGAGGTGTACTGATTCACCGAAGCCCCCAACAAGAAGAAGGTGCTGTGGTTTTTGTAGGTCAGAGATTCTCTTATTGTGAATTGTCCAGTTCTCACCTTGGCTGTACCCTTGGCAAGTAAACGAGAGCAGCTTCGGGTGATAGTCACTACAATATCTGAGAATGCCTCTTCGACCTCTGCCTTGCGAAGCTTTAGTCGCCCTCTTGTAATATCGACCTTGGGGTCATTGTCCCTTGATGTTCCAATTCGGAGGAAGTACTCTGTCGCATTATCCCCAAATTGACGCTTCGTCGTCTCTTCGAATCTAGATACCATCACGGCAATATCTTCCGGGTCATTAAATCGTGACGCTCGCAGCTTCCTCTCCAATAGATCTTGCATTGCTCGATCAATAAAGACTGAGCCTGCTTGAATACACTCGCTAGCACAAACCTCTTCCAAGAGTATTTTAGGAGTCACTTGCTTGCAAATGTACATGGTCGAGTCGACTGTCGAACCACCGGCATCCGTAAGAGCGAACATCATCCCTGATTTGAGCCAAGTGGGATTGCGAGAGTGCCGAAGCGCATAGTGCACGGAAGCTTCGCCTTCTGTGACAAAGTTCAGCCGGTCCTCCTTGAAATTGGCTGGAAGTGCGCCGCTCATGACGATTGCTTTCCGTAACAGGTGCTGTTGTGGTATCTCCCAGCCGTTGGGAATCGCGAGGATGATGGTGCAATGTGTCCCAATGCGATCCCATATCTCACCGCCGTCAACCGTGTGCGATTTGAAGAAGTGCGTTGTATGTTGAATCAACCACCTGAACATATCGGAATAGATTTTATCGATTGGTACGCCCTTGGGAAGAGGGGGTATTTCGAGTGCAATTGGTCTTGTGCTACTCGAAACCGAGTTCGCTGGGGATTTCATGGAATCAGGGTGCAGGCTGGAAGGCGGGGTATTAATCAGAAGAAATGGGAAAGAGAGTTGAGGCAAATCTCACTGGAGCTTGAACCATTTGGCTACATTCACAGAAGGATCGCCTGCTGCGAGGTCCAAAGCTTGGGATCCGAAAGCCACTGCCGTTGAATCGCGATAGGCTACAATCGATGGAATCTAGATTGAAGGCATGAGCAATCTGTGTGCATGGAAGGAAAGAATTGTGAGGGACCTTGCTACCTCCTGAGGCCTCTGCTTGACCTGGCCACTGGTTGACAATTCGTACTTCTGGGACGGTATCTGGAACGAGATGAGCGTACGATACCGCACCTAGTAGAGGATGAGCCATCTGAAACAGTCCTCGAAACGAAGAACGCAACTCATCGTAGTCCCAAGGTCAATGCCAATGATAATCTTCTCCGGTCCATCATAGACACTGCCGAATGGAGAGGTCATGTTCGAAATATGCTTGGGAGCAGTAGCCGGGGCTCCGGTCAGGTTGACTCGTCTGGCCAGCGATTAGAAGGCCCGCTGTGAGACTGGCACAAATGCCGTTAGTAGCCTGTCCCAAACATCAAAGGAGGACTTGATTACCTGCCACTTGCTCTAAAGGCCGTTGATTACTGTCTCCACGGCCCACATCACTGCGAAGTATCACCAGGGTGAAGGCATTCGTCGCGTATTGTGAAGGGTCGACGACTGACCAGCCGTTTACTAGCCTTATGTCCCTTGTCTTCAATTTTTTGATGTCTTTGTTGCCCGTCGGCCATGATCAAGGCCCCAAGACCGAACTGAGGGAGACTGGACCGTTCACAGACAATCGATTCCAACCCCCTGAACCACCCCATCTTGAAGCGACAAGTAGACCACCAGAAATAGTGTACAAACCACCATAACATGCTCAATTCGACCCTCAAATGATGTCAGAGGAGTATGAAAAACTGAAAGAGCACAAGCCGTCTCCCAAGAGCGCGATGCCACTATCGCCGTGACGGTTGACATCGACAACCCTCTCCGTAGTCAACAAGTAGTGGCAATGTGGAGAGCGCAGATGAGGTTGCCTGTATGGGTGGGGGAAGTAGTCGTGAAGTTTGTGGTTGTGACCGTGCAGTGCTTGGAAGCACAGTTACAATACAAGGTGTAGTAATGAGCGTAAGGAACCGCCCTCCAATACAAACGACCCTCCGGTGGAGAGGCAATTGTGGTAGTCAACTGTAAGGATCCAATTCCTCTTCGACCTTGTTTCTTACCGTGACGTCCGAGCACAATCGAATCCCTTTATTACTGAAAGAGACAAGCGTGTACTAGTTGAACGTGCGATGGTAAGGATATTGTGGTGGAGGAGTAAAATCGAATGGGCACAGGGCTGGTAAGCGACAGGGTTATATACGAGGAAGCGGTATTAGGTAATAGGATAAGAGAATAACCGCAAGCGAGCCCTTACATCAACCAAGGGTTGGTCATTTGATAAACCGTAAAGCAAATATGTCGTAATAAGTACCTTTGAATAAAATCATCAAACTCAAAAAGGGCAAAGTGGTGGGTGTCTTCCATGGTTCAGACCGGATCGATGGCGCCAAATGGAATGGTGACAATGGGTGACATTGCCGTGAATTCAACGACCCAGACTCAAGGAATCAAGTTCTTTTCTTGTTGGATATGATGGTTGGATGGAAGACACAAGCGTACAGAGGTTTACCACCATTGTAGACACCCATTGGAACTCATCGTTCTGCAGACTACCGACTTCTCTCGCCAAGGTATGTACTGACCAACCGAAGGCGGCTTCGGTGCTGACATGGGCATGGAGAAGTTTTGCAACATCAAGTGCAGAGTCAGTGGTCTTGTTCCTGATGCAGTCGTGATCGTCGCAACCACTCGAGCCCTGAAAATGCAGGGTGGCGGACCAGAGGTGACTCCCGGAAAGCCTCTGCATGACACTTACCTTAACAAGAACCTTTCCATCCTCGAAGAAGGCATCAAGAACCCTTCCAAACATATCCAGAATACCAATCGCTTCACGTACGGTTACCTTGCAGCTCGGTACTAAAGCTAGCTCAGCCGCAGGTCGGATACACCCGCAGACCTGGAACTAATTAAGAGCAAGGCCTTGGCTGGCGGCGCAGATGCCGTGGTGGTCAGTAACCACTGGACGTTGGGTGGTCAGGGAGCAAAGGTTCTGGCGGAAGCAGTCGTCACTGCTTGTGAAAGCCCTTCTTCCTCTACCGCGCGAACCCACCGATCGAAAAGAAGATTAGCGTCATAGCGAAGGAAAATTATGGTACCGATGGTATTCAGCTGAGTGACCTGGCACAACTGGCACAAAAGCAAGTGGAAACCTACACGAAGCAGGGTTACGGAAATCTCCCAAGTGCGTGGTTGTCATGTCCAAACTCATTCAGGAGCTCATGGCATCGGCCAGTTTGTATGGCAAAGACCCAGTATTCGTTCTCTCACGATTCCAAGTTGAAATGTGCTCCGGCTGGTAAGCCTTAGGTCGCTTTCTCCAAGTCAATCTTAACTCCGTGCGGTCCGCCTATCCGCGGGTGCAGGCTTTCTGTACCCTTGGCTGGCGATATGCAAACGATGCCCGGTCTGTCAACACGTCCCGGATTCTGGGGGGTCGGTTTGGACGAAGAAACCGGTCGCATTGTCGGGCATTTCTAGACAACTGGACCTTAATACTTGTGATATGACGAGTGTTTAAAAGTGGTTCATGATCATCGCTGGTGTACAACTTTCAATCTAGAAACGTGTTTCCACGGCGAGAAACTCAGATCATGGAGTTGGGGATAATCGTTATTGGTCCTTCACGCAATTGTCCCTGATATCGATATATTCAGTTTTGCGCTGGTGGGTTTGATTCGGTTCGACACTCACGTTCTCATACCAACGCAGGTTGGCTTTAAGGGTAGTACCCCCAAAAAGAATTGCAACAGTAAAACTGACAGTATAGTAAGTCACCCCTGTGGTTGGGTTCAACTGCGCTACCAGGGACCGTCGCAGCCCAGATAAATCTGCCTTTAGCTTGCAAACCTCCCGAAACCGAGGCTTCAAAACTCCTGCAACAATAATTCAGCACAGATAGGCTAAAATAGACGCTTGAACTAACCTTCTTCATCCTTCATGAACTCAGGCGGTGTTTGGCTCTCACATGAGTACATGGTGACGACCCAGGTACTAAGGTCATACGAACTCGCCACGTCTGGGGTGTATGGTCCTCTAGTGATAGATTCTTCTCTCTCTACAACTCTGTCCTATCAAGGAGCTCCAGGGCTAATACGACGGTTATGAGAAGACAGAATAGCACACCTGAATCACCAGAGGATCAAAAATCCAGCGAATACAGGTCTCTCCTCGCAAGTCGACATACTTGAGACTTTGGCGAACTTGGTGAGATGGTTTACTTTTGTCGAACAGATGCCGAACTTCAATCCCAAAGGTCGCACGAGTTGCACGCGCTCTGACCATCTGTTTCATGTACCATATCACAGCGCCTTCTGCAGCTGCCTTTTTCCTATATTAAAGACGATGAGAACTGATGGACTTCCGTGTCGTTCGACGTACGTGGACTCATCGACGGTGACTATCTGAACGTTCTGATTCCGGAAGTGTTCGGCCAACTGGCGCTGGAGGTGTACTGATTCACCGAAGCCCCCAACAAGAAGAAGGTGCTGTGGATTCTGTAGGTCAGAGATTCTCTTATTGTGAATTGTCCAGTTCTCACCTTCGCTGTACCCTTGGCAAGTAAACGAGAGCAACTTCGGGTGATAGTCACTACAACATCTGAGAATGCTTCTTCGACCTCTGCCTTGCGAAGCTTTAGTCGCCCTCTTGTAATATCGACCTTGGGGTCATTGTCCCTTGATGTTCCAATTCGGAGGAAGTACTCTGTCGCATTATCCCCAAATTGACGCTTCGTCGTCTCTTCGAATCTAGATACCATCACGGCAATATCTTCCGGGTCATTAAATCGTGACGCTCGCAGCTTCCTCTCCAATAGATCTTGCATTGCTCGATCAATAAAGACTGAGCCTGCTTGAATACACTCGCTAGCACAAACCTCTTCCAAGAGTATTTTAGGAGTCACTTGCTTGCAAATGTACATGGTCGAGTCGACTGTCGAACCACCGGCATCCGTAAGAGCGAACATCATCCCTGATTTGAGCCAAGTGGGATTGCGAGAGTGCCGAAGCGCATAGTGCACGGAAGCTTCGCCTTCTGTGACAAAGTTCAGCCGGTCCTCCTTGAAATTGGCTGGGAGTGCGCCACTCATGACGATTGCTTTCCGTAACAGGTGCTGTTGTGGTATCTCCCAGCCGTTGGGAATCGCGAGGATGATGGTGCAATGTGTTCCAATACGATTCCAAATCTCGCCGCCGTCAACCGTGTGCGATTTGAAGAAGTGCGTTGTATGTTGAATCAACCACCTGAACATATCGGAATAGATTTTATCGATTGGTACGCCCTTGGGAAGAGGGGGTATTTCGAGTGCAACTGGTGTTGTGCTACTCGAAACTGAGTTCGCTGGGGATTTCATAGAATCAGGGTGCAGGCTGGAAGGCGGGGAATTAATCAGAAGAAATGGGAAAGAGAGTTGAGGCAAATCTCACTGGAGCTTGAACCATTTGGCTACCTCCACAGAAGGATCGCCTGCTGCGAGGTCCAAAGCTTGGGATCCGAAAGCCACTGCCGTTGAACCGCGATAGGCTACAATCGATGGGATCTAGATAGAAGGCATGAGCAATCTGTGTGCATGGAAGGAAAGAATTGCGAGGGACCTTGCTGTCTCCTGAGGCGTCTGCTTGACCTGGCCATTGGTTGACAATTCGTACTTCTGGGTCGGTATCAGGAACGAGATGAGCGTACGACACCGCACCTAGCAGAGTAGTATAATAGATGAGCCATAGGAAACAGTACTTGAAACGAAGAACGCAACTCATCGTAGTCCCAAGGTCAATGCCGATGACAATCCTCTCCGGTCCATTATAGATACTGCCGAATGAAGAGGTCATGTTCGAAATATGCCTGGGAGTGGTAGTCGGGGTTCCGGTCAGGTTAACTTGTCTGGCCCGCGATTAGAAGGCCGGCTGTGAGACTGGCACAAATGCCGTTAGCAGCTGTCCCAAACATAAAAGGAACCTGCCACTTGCTCCAAAGGCCGTTGATTACTGTCTCCACGGCCCACATCTCTGAGGAGTATTACCAGGGTGAAGGCATTCGTTGCGTATTGTGAAGAGTCGACGACTGACCAGCCGCTTACTAGCCTTATGTCCCTTGTCTTCAATCTTTTGATGTCTTTGCCGCCCGTCGACAATGATCAAGGCCCCAAGACCGAAACTGAGGGAGACGCTCAGGTGGACGAGGCAGACTATCGATTCCAACCCCCTGGGCCACCCCATCTTGAAGCGACGACCAGGCCACAGGTGTCCAGAGCTCCACAACATGTTCCTTGTGACATGTCAGAAAAGTATAGAAAACTGAAGGAGCATTATATAACCGTCCGCCAAGAGCGCGATCATTTGGACGATCACATGCGAACAATGCAAAGTACCATTGATCAACATGTGGACCACCTTCATCGTAGTAAATCGATGGCGAATACCCTGCAAGATCAGCTTGCTGCGACGCAAGCAGAGCTAGTCCAAGTGCGGCAAGACCTGCAAGCAAATCGAAGTTTCGTCTCAACAGAGGCTTCTGATGATAGGGACACACTATTAAACATGCTCTCTCTCCTCAATCAGAAGATAGATGAGTTCGCGTATATTGTCGGTGACCTCGTTCCACCGCAAATGGGCGAAGCACGTTTCGCGCCTCCAGAAACAGAGAAGGGACTCGCTGACATGGGATCACTGAAGCCCTTGGGTATATTTGCTATCGAAACAAACTTATCGTTGGCGGATGTTCTCCAATATGGGATCCAACACAAGACCTGCAAGCATCTTCTAAGCGTAGTCTTTATGTATTTCGCACCTGCGATCAACCGGTCGCTCAGTCAACACCTCAATGAATTGCACCATTCTCTCTCCCTGTATTATCCCCAGGCCTACAGTGGTCGTTGGCGAGCAATGACGTACAGCCACATACGCCCGCAGAGCCTTGAACTATCGGAGGCTGCAAGGACGTGGGTGGAGCATACCCTGGCCCTTGTCAATCTTTGCGCACCCGGTTGTCACCCTGCGAAAGCCACTCTACCCAAGAACGCTCTCGAGAAAGCGATGGAGATGTTCAGAGCTGCCCTAGCTCTACAGGACAAAGCGAGAATCGCGTACCTTGCCTACAATTACGAGGTCTTTGTTGTTGACGTGGGTAGCCCATTCAAAGAGGGGGAGATGAAGTACGGAGGAGACGACAGGAAGAATCAAAAGGGTCATGGGGAGGTAGTGGCCGTTGTTGGGCTCGGGCTGAAGGCATGGAGGTCCGTGTCCGCAGATGAGGGGCAGTATGTGAGGGAGGAGGTAATCCCTGTTCGAGTCTCTGTTTTGACGAATGCTTGAGTTTCGGTGTTCCTCGAAGTGCCCTGTACCTGTCTTCGCACATGGTGATGTTTCTTTAGGCTGGACCCCTGACCCTGCAAATGTTAGTTTCGACTGCGAGAGTGAGTATTAAACTCGCACTCAATCACATGATAGACCAATGACATACACTGTCCATTCACGGCGTTCTAACTCATCGAACCCGAACTGAAGCGGTGTTGACGAGTTGACCGATTAATGATTATTGAGAATTTCCACGAGCCCTCTAGTAGTGGTCTCTGGAGATTACCTTCTAAGCGAGCTATCCAGTACACCGTTCGGCATGACATATGCGTACTCTTGGGCGTTCTCATCGGTTGCCTTCGATACGACCACCTCCGTGACCTTACTGTGGCTTTGTACACAGTCCTATGCTGCTCGATGGCGCTTCGACCCTATGATACCCTTGCTTGAACGCGACTCTGAGAGATATTAGACGGATTACACGAAATAGGAGCCACGAGTGATACCTGTTTTCCGAACCCCCCAGGCGCTGTCAAAATTTATATGTGAACCGCGCTTCGACAGGTCTTCCCAGCGTGGGTTCGACCCGGACATTTCAGGCCCAGACCACCGCACTCGTCGCCACTCACTTGGATGTGGCTTCACAGGCTAAAATCATCGATGGGACTAGTATCGCAAAATGTGTGTTGCTTTTCGTTAGCCATGATGCGGATGATTGACTTTTTTCTTGTGGGTTTCTTTTTCCTTCCTCTGCTACCTATCCGAGCGCCTTCATTCGATCGTCTGCCCCTACTGGCGTTCCCAATTATTTACTGGTGCCAGAGATCCGTGAAGGCGTCGCATCGCACGTCAAGGAGCTTAGAGCTTCCTGATGAGATTTACGCGAGAGCAATAATCGAGACCTTATAACCCGGGGTGTTGCATGTGATACTCGACCGACAGCGCACAGATCACACCATTGCCTTTTGTCCACATCTCAGAGCCGGAGACCGGCCAGATAGCTCGACATATGTCCGGATGAAGGCAAAGGCCTGCGCAGAAGTGGACATAGGTTCACACATATTAAGCTCAACGCATCCGCTGATGCGGATGATGTAATTGCAGAGGTCAAAAAGCTCAATGTGGCCGAATGCGTCAGCAGGATCCTGATCCAACTTCCACTGGGCGAGCATGTCGGACTTGAGAACGAGAGAAGCGTGACAGAAACTGTGGAAGGTATGTACCCATCTTTCAGTGTTCCTCTAATTTGCGTGATCATCAAAACAGAGGCCTGACCGTACCTCGTCACAGGTTCCATGCCTACAATATCGGCCATTTACCGTCAAAGGCCTCTGAACCATTGTTCAAGCCATGTACTCCTGCCGGTGTTGACCACCTTCTAATCGCTGGATCAAACGCCGTCGTACTGGGGCGGAGTGATATAGTAGGGTCGCCCGTCGTGTCGATACTGCGAAAGCTTGACGCCACTGTGACTCTGTCATAGCCGGACCAGGGATTTACCCTTCATCGTGAGCCCACGCCCTCATTCTCCAGCTGCTTTGTCTAAAGCAGTGTCCGTTAACTAGCTCCAACACGCAAATATAGTGGTGTCAGCAATTGGGAAACCAGAGTTTGTCAAGGGAGAGTGGATAAAGCCCGGCGCGGTTGTAATCGACCTCGGGACAAACTACATTCCTGGTATGTATCCCTTGCCAACGTATATGGATCGTACTCACTCTCCGCCTAGATGCAACACCTTGTTGGTGACGTCGAATTTGCCTCGGCTTCGACCGTTGCGTCTTGGATCAAGCCAGTTCCCGGTAGTGTAGGCCCGATGACTGTAGCGATGCTCATTTCTAACGCCCTGAGAAGTGCAGAACGGTTGTGGTAGGGGACACGTATGAAGAAGGTTCGACCATTACCGCTCAATATTCTTGAGCAGGTGCCAAGGTGATGGCCAACCAATTTCTGTTTCTCTCGCTCTCCCTTACGAGGCCTCTACAGTGAAATTGAAATCGGTGTGGCACAAACACCAAAACCCATCATCGAGCTGGTTGCAGAGATTGGAATTCTCCCGACGAACTTGACTCGTACAGAAAATACAAGGCCAAAGTCGAGCTATCGATCCTCAAACGACTCGCCCACCGCAAGGATGGAAAGTATATCGTCATCTCTGGGTATGGTCGCCGATTCTAGCAAGATTTGCTTGAATAATGTCCTTGTAGAGTCACGCCGACACCTCTAGGGGAGGGCACGTACACAACAACTATTGGCCTAGCGCAAGCAATTGGAGCCCATCTCGGTCGACCTTCGTTTGCTTGTGTTCGACAACCAAGTCATTCCTATGGATGAGGTACACGAGTCCGCTTCGTGTGGAATTCTAGACTTACCGTTATTTAGGTCAACCTTCACTTGACGGGCGATATCCATGCGGTGACTGCCACAAACAAGCTCTTAGGTGTGTTTGGTGCCTCCGATCGGCGCAAATACGCACCTAATTGCAAGTTCAGCTGCTGCTCTGGACGCAAGAATATTCCATGAAGTCACTCAGTCCGACAAAGCTCTCTATAGCTGTCTGGTCCCAACGGTCAACGGCACGCGGGAGTTTGGACCGCTCATGTTCAAGCGTCTCAAGAAGCTTGGGATCAATAATATTGATCCTAACGAACTCACACCCGAAGAGATTAACCGGTTTGTACGACTTGACGTCGACCCGAACACCATCACCTGGAATTATGTTCTCGATCGTCGCAACCACTCGAGCCCTGAAAATGCATGATGGTGGACCAGAGGTGACTCCCGGAAAGCCTCTGCATGACATTTATCTCAACGAAAACATATTCAGAGTGCCAGGAAGTTTGGATTGAAGGTCATCAATCGCTTCACGTACGTTTACCCATGTGAGATTTGCAGCTCGGTACTGAACCTCAGCAGGTGGGATACGCCCGCAGAACTGGAACTAATCAGGTGGGATACGCCCGCAGAACTGGAACTAATCAGGAGCAAGACCTTGGCTGCCGGCGCAGATACCGCGGTGGTCAGTAACCACTGAGTGTAGGGTGGCCAGTAAAGGTTCTGGGGGAAGCAGTAGTCGCTGCTTGTGAAAGCCCTTCCACGATCAAGTTCCTCTACACGTGAACCCACCCATAGAAGAGAAGATTAGCGTCATAGCGAAGGAAATTTATGGGTATCCA
>Ga0307515_10006454_pt1 | contig 23463 bp, 3 predicted proteins | sample 17_EM_MG_FD_194513 | JGI IMG/M metagenome (GOLD analysis project Ga0307515, IMG submission 194513) | Populus trichocarpa ectomycorrhiza microbial communities from riparian zone in the Pacific Northwest, United States - 17_EM | ecosystem: Host-associated > Plants > Roots > Unclassified | place... | reverse complement strand
ATTCGCGTTTTGGCGGCCACAGCGGGGGGGCCCAGTTAAGGGGGAGGGGAGGGCGCGTGCGTTTCTCCTGGCCAACCAAGGCAATTCTCCAGGGCAACCACTGTTGCGTGCAGGCACATGCGTTCGCTACAATTACTATGTACAGTTGGTGGCGATTTAGCGAGCTCGCATGCTGAAGCGAAATAATATTTTTCCAGAGGGGGGTGGAAGCTGGTCGTGCACATCGCTGTAAGGAGCTTTCGTAGATTTTATTAAGCGCATCGTCTAAATTTGTATAGGAGCTGTATATAATCTTTAATGAAATTTACCTATAACTCTAAGATCTATATTAGAACGAAGTATTCCCCTATTAAGCTCGCCTATAACTAGCTACTAAATATCCTAGATAGAGTTTTAGATAGCGTCTAAGACGCCTAGTAAGGTAGGAGGGGTCTAAGTTAATATAAGTGATATTATTGCGGTCGCCTTAAGTTTGTGATAAAGTCTTCTAGTAGATACTACGGTAGACTTATTAATAGGCTAGGTATATAGGCAAATGTAACTAACTACTAATACTGTGCTAAGATATAAGACTATAGCCTAGAAGGCTCCGAGATAAGATTAATACTACCCTTATATATTTTAGATATAGTTAAAATTGTTATAGGATACCCCCGTAACACCTTTTATACATCTACCTATTTCTACTAACTTAATAATTAGAGACCGACTACGAGACCGCAATTTGCCGCAATCTATAGCAATCTAAAGGCAATCTACCGTATTCTACTATATTCTGCTAAGTTTTACTAAATCCTACTAAGTTTTGCTAGGACCTAAATCCTATCCTACTTTGTATACCTGTTAACTACGTAACTAGGTTAATAATATATACCCTTTCTTCTCGTTTTCTTACATTTTTTCCTTATATAATATCTTAACCTTTTTATATAATTTATATATATAGCTTAATAATATTTACCTCGCTATATATTATCGCCGCTTATACTTACTCCGTAATACTACATTGCGTTAACTACTTATACTACTGTTAATATATAGAACGAACCTAAAGCTTCTATAATAGCCGCTAGTATTATATTTATACTTTAAGAATAATTAGTAGGGATATAAAAGTCTTTCATAGACTCCCTTATATAGAGCTAAGCTACTTTAAATTAATAATAAGCTAAATAAGAAGCATAAGACCGGCAATTAATTAAGGATCTCTAAGAAAAAGTCCGTACCCTTAAAATACCTACGCCAGAACCTTAAGACTAAACGCTATCTTTAGAAATAAATACGCGGAATATAAGCCCTAAACCTATAGTAGTTACTTACCCTAAGCTAACTACTATACCATACCGATTTAAACGACTATTAGACCCCCTAGTATTTACTAGTAAATAATAAAAGCTCTAATTATTCCTAAGCTAGCTTAAAAATAAGCTAACTAATAATGCTAACTATTACCTAAACTAAAGCTAATTACCTCTATTACGCCCTAAGTTAACTAGAAGGAAAGGTAGCGAACTATAAGGGATATTATTGCAGTTACCTTAGGTTGCCCTTAGGACAACCCCTAAACGCCCTTTAGATAGTCGCCGGTTATATACTAAAGGTATGTACTTGTAGTATATAGTCTCTATAATCCTAAAGGCCTTACCTCCTTAATAATTTGTCTCTTTTACTAATCTATTCTATTTTATAATCGTGTTTTTATAGCCCCCTATCTATAAGGTCCCCTTATACTTAAATCCTTCGTACTCTATTTAGAAGGGCAGCTAGCTTAAGAACTAGATTATTTGTTTATATCTTTTATTTATATCTATTATTCTCCCTTAAAGATCTCGTGATAACCTAAATAGAAACTCTATAAACACCTTATAGAAAGCTGTCGCGCTAAAGTAAACGGGTCCCTTTAATAGTAAGAAATTGTAATAATATAAACCTCTAGGTAAGACGGCTAAATAAGCCCTAATACCTAGATGCGCTAGAAGCTTAAAGACTCTTATATACCTACGATTATTACTAAGGAAAATATAAACACCCTCTATAACAGTTATAACACTATTAAAAAGTAACTAGAGTCCCTCTAGCCCTACCTAGGCCAATTAAAAGATTAAGCGCTAAAGGCAACTTTAAGATCTTTCCTTAAGCTAAAAATGCTAAAAATATATACTAATGCGTTTAACTAGGGACCTAACTAGAACCCTCCCGGAAGACCATCGGCCTATAATTAGTATAGTAGTGGTATATAGACTACTTATAAGCTAAGCAGGCCTACCTCTTTAAATAATTTAACCTAATTACTAACTTAAGACCTAAGCCTTATTAGGAAGCCTATACTAGCTACTAGTACTAACATTACCTCTATAGCTAGAGCTTCCCTAGGCCTAAGTTTAAAAAGTTAGGAATTCTATACTAATATCCTCTAAAATGGATATTAGAAAGCTATTATAAGACTTTTAAAAGCTATATAGGAGGAAGTCACTAATAAATATATTAGAAACCTTTAAGGGTAAATCTAGATTTAGTAGGACTTAATATAGGCTAAATAAGTTTTTTATAAACTAGCTAAGGCTAAGGGCTTTTTAGGGGCTATCTAGTACCTCTCTAAGAAGATATAGAAGACTTAAAGAGGCATTTACGCTATAAATAGAAAAAGAACATAGACCGACTAGCTAAGGCCTTTAGTAGTTTAGAACTCCGCTATAAACCTAACGCCTAGTAGTTAGAAAATTGGGTTTATAATATAGACAACTTTTTTAAGATACTAATAATATAAGATAATACTAAAGAATGTAAACGCTGGATTATTTTATTGGGAAAATATTTGTAGGCTAGGTTTTAAACCACATATTAAGTGAAAATCAAATGCTTCCAATTAGGTCAATTGGGCGCTAAATAGCTATAGTCAATGCCGCTGACGTCGTTGACGTATTTAACGTTTTTGACGCGTAGCCTACGCGTAGCCTACGCAGAGCCTACGCAACCTATATAAATAGCGTACTTAATAGTTAACCTACGTACAGCTTAATAGATTTTTTAATTTTCTAAATTTTTACTTATTTTCGCTTAGGCTCTAGTAAACCCCCTAGTAATGCTATAAAAAAATTATATAATTTTTTTTAAAAAAGTTTACCTAGGGAGATTATATTATATAATACTATACTGTAGAACTTAGAAGACTTTAATGTTTTTATAATAAAAAAAGGTAAATTAACGAAATCGCTAATTGCGCAGTGTGCATATAGGCTGCGCGTAGGCTACGTGTTAAAAAAACACAATATAAACTAGTCGGTCAAGTTGCCAAATGACCTTAACAGCGCGCTAATTGCGCTAATAACTAATTATTGAGGCCATTAATAGAGGACAATATTTTGCCAATATAGTAAGATTAAAGACCGATTACTAAATTAGATTATACTTAATCAGCGTAATAAAAAGCAAATTACTATATAGTTATAGCTGCAACTCTTTTTTAAAGAAATGGACTTAAGATCTATATATTATATAATTGTAAGAGGCCAGTCTAACCGGAATATATAATTATCTAATTAATAGTATAGAATAGGAGTTATAGGTAAGTAGAAGATAGTTTAAGGTAGAATAAGCTTTACGTAATAAAAAACAAATGCTTTCTAACCTTTTTTATTTAGAGACTAATTGCTAGTTCTTCTCTATAGACCTTAGTTCTAATATTCTTTTAGAATATCTTTATAATAATTAAGGTAATCCTCTGGTTTCTATATAGAGTCCTTAGCGGACTAGCCTAGCTATTTAACTTTATATTAAAGCTTATTCTTAACAGACTTATAGCATAGTATAGCTTTAACCTTATACCGCTTGCCTACTACCTTAAGGTATTTAATTAGGCCTAAATGGAAGTTTTTTCTAGTAGTAGTTTATACTATAACTTTAGTAGGTTTATATAAAACACTAGATATATATAGGCTATAGATAGGGGTAGCTAGAGACGATAGGCTAGCTTACTAATTTATTCCTTAACTTAGAAGGGACCTAGGTATCTTATATTAAGCTTCTTTAATAGTTAACGGGTTTTAATATTTGTTAAACGTAATAGAACCTTATTACCTACTCTAAAATACTTATCCTAGTATTCTTAGGCATCCTATATACTCTACTTCGCATACTTTTATTACTCCTTCTATTCCTAGAGGTATCCTTATACTCTTTAGTAGATATCCTTAAACTTTTTAGTAGAATCCAATTATAAAAGGGTACGGGCTCTCGTAGATGGGAAGTTACGATGCTATTAGGTGGAATTAGTCAATAAACAAGCAGTTAGTAGAGAGAGAAGAAAGGAGTGTATTAAAAGAAAGAAACTATCTATCTGTCGGTTATATCTAAGTTCTTAAAAACTCTTAGGGCTTTAGACCGATCTATATAACTTATAGAAGGCCTAGGCTCTCCTAAAGCTACGCCTAATCTAGATATTAAATCTAGGGGGCCAAATTACACTACTACATTATAACTAATTACACTACTACATTATAACTAATTACACTACTACATTATAACTAATTACACTACTACATTATAACTAATTATACGGCCTTAATTAGTAATTATTAGGTATACTATTAAACCTAAATAGTTGGACGCTATAGGCAATTTGGATTAGTGCATACTTATATAATATATATTGCTTTAAATTATAAGCGTACTCCGTATACAGAAGTAGCTTATACTAGTAGTGTAACCAACTACTAAGGCTCGCATCACCTTATGACTCACCATCCGTTTCTTAACTTATATATCTCTTGCCATTATATATCTCATTACTGTATTACCCCGGTCTTTGATGTCTACCTATCGATTGTTTCTATTACCTATTCATTACCTATCACCGACTAAGTAGCAATGGCGACCTCGTGGCAATTAAGTAACAGTTACAAATCGTCGTCGGTATCGCCGACAACCTTAGCCACCTATTTCTTATATATAGTATCCTTGATTTCTATAGATTTAGAATTAAGTCGCTTATTTAATTCCCACACACTGTAAAAACTTATAGTTATAAGCCTGGCCTGCCTACCGTACTGCGTCTAATCTGTGCATTTAGCGCTTACTAAGCAATTAATCTACTAACGTATTCCACTACCGAACTGCGTACCCTACTAAGCTACGCACCCCACCAAATCTATATATAAGCTCTATACTCTTTATACTATGTCTTAATAATAACGCGCTTAATTGCTTTAAAAAGAAGGCAGATTATCTCTTATATCTATATCTTTTTAAAATAACCCAGCATAAAGTAAACGTGCCTTAGCTAAGTTATTTAATGTGCCTAAATTAACGCTATGAACGCGCCTCTATGGTACCCGTGCCAGATATAAGATACGCGTACTAGATTATAAGCTACTGCTATCTAAGGAGCAGGCGCTTGTTTAGTGGATCCTAGACCTTAACCAACGCGGATTTCCGCCGTAGATAATTAACATACGACGAATGGCAGATACTTTACTCGTAGCGCGCGGCTAAAATCCTCCTCCTTAACCTATTAGCAAGAACTAAGTATCCCGCTTTATTAATACCTAGCTAAAGCTACAGACAAAGTAGAATCGCAAGTTTTATTTATAGCGCGCGAAATACAAGGATCCAGTTACAATTAACGCGTGGTTTAGGCGTGTTAATAAGACGCGTTAGTTATACGGCATACTTAATAAGGATAGCTATAATTTTAATAAGACTGGATTTATAATGGGTGTCGCTGTGATGTTAAAAGTAGTTATAAGCTTAGATATAATTAGTTAAGTAGTTGCCATACAGCCAGGCAATTAAGAATGGATAATAGTAATTAAAGGAGTTAACGTAATAGGGTGGGCGATCCCGCCCTTTATTATCCTTATAGGAAAACTCTATTAGGTAGGCTAGTATTAAGACCTACCTACTAACTAGGTAATTGGTGTTAGCAATAATAGCTAGATAACAGATACACTAGAATATAAGTAGATTTAGCACTTTAATGTATATATAGAGTCTTATATAAAGGGAGCTTACTAACTACTTATCCTTAACGGCTATGGCAGCCATACTATACTAGAGTTCGACTAGTACTATATAGAAAATAAGATTATTACACTCTGTATGCCAGCCTATACGTTATACCTCCTCTAGCCACTTAATATAAGCTGCTACTCTCCTCTTAAGGTTGTATACGGACGCGAGGTCTAAGAGCTTGCCCGCTAAGCCGTCTACCATATTAATAAAGAAGACTTCCTATAGATATATATAAAAGTACAGCCGGCTTGTCTTTATAGAGCAGAATATTAAAAGCGGATTTCTAGCTACTAGGCTAATACCATACAATCCTTAGCGCGTCTTATTATCGCTTATAGGTACTAAAACGCCCCCTCCACCTAGTATAGCTAATGAAGTAGCACCTTTATGGATACTAGAAACGCTATATACTATTACCCAACTAAAGCAGCAGGCTTGTCTTATAAGAGACCTCCTCTAGCGCTAGTTATAGAGTCCAACTAGTTAGGCAGTTAATTAACTTATTAAAGGCTGTTAAATAGCTATATATTTAGCTGTTGTACTTATAAAGGAAAATACAGAGTTTCGCGTAGCAAGTTAACGTTAAAAGTAGAAGTAGTAGTACCGTAGGAGGTATATCGCACAAGGAGGCGCTCTACAGGCCTAGTAAGGCTAGCATCTTGTTAAATAGGCAGAAAATATAAAGTAGGAGGCAGATTAGAGGTGGGCTGCTCCTGTATACTAGCGCGTACCACTAATGTGTAGTAACTGCCATATTTAAGGTTATACAAGGCGCCAATATACTACTATCTTAGCAAGCTCTACGTAGAATTTCAATTTGATTGATTTTGTGGTTGTAGTGCTATTGTACAAAAACGCGCGTGGATTTGGTGGGGTGTGCAGCTCGGTAGGGTGCGCAGCTCGGTAGTGGAACACGTTAACGTGTTCTATTAGTAAGCTGCGCATATCAGTAAGCTGCGCACCAAAAATCACACCAAAACCGGAAAATTTGAACCTTAATATCTAATAACGACTGGGTAATAAATTCTAAAAATTTAATAGGCAATAGATAGCACTTAGAAATAGAGGCTATTAAATTTCTAAGAGCGAAACTTTTAAATTTTTTAAAATATTAAGGAAAAAGGTAAAAAATTTTAAATTTGGGGCTAAAAAACTACTATTTTAAAAACCATAAGCTTTTAACATTTAAAAATTTAATAGCCTTTAGATTTAGGTACTGCATATAATATATTAAATTTTTAGAATTTATTACGTAGTTATTGTTAAGATATTAAGGTTTGAATTTTCCGGTTTTTGGTGTGATTATTGGTGCGCAGCTTACTGATGTGCGCAGCTTACTGATAGAATACGTTACCTCGTTTAAGAAGTCGCTACTTCTTCCACCTTTGCAAGTGTTTCGAGCTTCTTCCGGGTACCGCTCTTGTACTCGTAAATACCTTTATTTACCAAACGGACGATCAAACATCGAATATCGAACACATCGAATATCGATCGAACCGAACCCGACCGTACGAACCCGACCGTACGAACCCTGACCTCCTTCAACCCAGATATACAATCAATCAACAAAATCGACCTACCCACCACAGCGTAACGACCTCATATGGCGTCCAAGTGAGAGCCTAGCCAGCGCGATAGCCCGAGCACAGAGCCAGAGCGAGATACCAGAGCACGGAGCCAGAGCAGAAGCTAGCTTAGATATACTAATGGTAAGAGACAAGGATACTGGGTAGACGCGAGGAAGGCACTAGACCAACGGCAGCTAGTAGAGAACCGTCGTCAAAACCAGACAACCGTTCGAACGACCAGCTATCAAACACCAGATCAATTCGACTGGATCGAATACCAAATATCGGATTAAACCAAACCAGAGCCTTAATATAGGCCTATCGCAAATCAAATTAAGGCTTCCTAGGGAGGCACCAACACTACACCAAACAGACGATCGAATCGAAGCCAACTAACGTACCCAACCGACGAACGAACTGACGAATCAAGTCACGTCAAAATAAGGTTTCGCCAAGACACTAATTGGACCCTTCTTACCCCTTTTAAATCGAGAGCAAACGACCAGTTACAACAGACGACTCCCACAGTACCACAAGCTTATAGGGCAAACCAAACACAAGGCAGGGACCTAAAAGAACCAGACACGAGGCAACAAGCCAGACACGAGGCAGGTCCTGGGGCTAGACACAAGGCTTGTGCTAGATGGACGATTACTAAAACAGTATGGAAGGATCTAGCACTACTACAACTTAGCTGGATACTAAGTGGACGGTCACTGAATGATATTCGATTAAGAAACCACCATTACCAAAGCCGTACAACAACTGTTCAAAAACCAGAACAATTTAATCAATCGATCAATAGAATTAGGCCAAAGCCAATATTAATACAGGAACAATTAATTTTAATTCCAAAGCACCAATATCGACGTCTCAACGTCACCAGATACGACGTCTTAACGTCACCAAAGTCACCAAATAACTACGTCAATCTCCTGCAACAACAGCAGCGTCCTTCCTGCAATAACAGCATCGTTCAAAGCACATCAATGCGATTGAGCAGCTTCATAAGCACGTCAATGCAATTAAACAGCTTCAAAGATCTACCTCTACATCTACCTCGACTATCCCTTGCAACGTCAAAATGGGTCCTCAGGTTATCGATAAGAACCAACCAATTAGATTAGCTGAATTCGGTACCCGTGCTCAGAAATATGGTGGTTCCAATTGGAGAGGTTCGAATTTGGGCAACGGTAGGGCTTAGGAGGAGCTGTTTTGCAGTCTTATTTTGGGGGACGTCGCATTGAGTCTTCTGAACAAGGTCTATATTAATTTTAGCACGATTAGAAGGCATGGTGGTGGTGTAATTGATGATTGATTTCTGCATAGATACACGCGTTGATTTTGAAAACGGTGTTCCCGCACGGACCACCTACTCTGAGGACCCTGACGTTGCAAGGGATAGATCAAAAAGATCTATCGCGAGTACGGATTAATTGACTGCCTCAAATACAGATCAAAACGGTATCCCCTAGATCAAACAATTTAGTAGAGCCTCCTACAAAGGATGCTAAACATCTACCTCGGTTACAGATCAAATGACTACCCCAAACACAGATCAATTAACTGCCTCGAATACAGATCATAACACTACACCCAGTGAGGTTTTCAATAAGCGAAAATCCAGCCAATAAAATATTGGCATTTGTCAATATTTGCAGTGTCAATATTGGAATATTAGCAATTTTTGGATAAAATTATTTTAATAGAAATATACTTATTCTAAAAATAAATATTATATAAATTATTGGCATAGATTGGCAGTTTTATAATATATTTTTGCGTAGAGAAGTATTTACACGCAATAAAATGTCTTAGCACGCGCTCCCTTACTAAAATTAATTAATTTAAATATTAACTACCCCTAACTATACCACAACCATATGCAATTAAAGCTCTATATCTCTAATTTAGCCTCTTTACTCTGCTATCTATATTATCTATAAGTAGCTGGTTATATAATAGCTTTATAGTGGCGCGGTGAGGGGGTAGTTAGATTTTTTGCGACCGTACGCGTCCTACCAAAGCTCTGCAAAAGCTCTACACGAAGCTCTACTTAAAGCTCTACCCGGAGCTCTACTCGAAGCTCTGCTCGGAGCTGCTTAAAGCCCTATATAGAGCTCTAAAGCTCTATTAATACGCAGCGCTAATATACTAGGAAGGTTCTACAATTGGTCGTACGAACGCCCATATAATTAGTCGCCATACGATCGTCTCTGCGAACGGCTCTATAAATGTCGCATGATTGCCCGTACGAACGCCTATACAATTAATCGATCGATTAATTAATTACCTATATAAACGCCCCGTACGAACGCCCATATAATCGTCTATACGAACGTCTCTACAAACGTCTCTATAAATATCTACACGAACGCCTGCACGAACGCCTATACATAGCTCTGCTTAAAGCTCTATATAAAGCCCTTTACAAGGCCCACAAAAACAAGCCTAAATACAAGGTCTATATGGAGAAGCTCTATTAAAGCCCTATTTAAAGCTCTAACTAAGCCCTACTTGAAGCTCTGCTCGAAGCTCTACTCGAAGCTCTACTCGAAGCTCTGCTCGAAGCTCTACTTAAAGCTCTGCTCGAAGCTCTGCTCAAAGCTCTATCAAGGCTTTGCACGGAGCTCTACTTAAGCTCTGCTTAAAAGCTCTACGCGAGGCTCTGCTCGAAGCTCTACACGACACTCCACTCTAAGCTCTACTAACACGCAGCACTGATATACTAGGAAGACTCTATAATCGTCTATACGGGCGGCTCTACAATTAATCGATTTATCAATTAATTACCTACACGAACGCCTATACGAACGTCCATATAAACGCCCGTACGGACGTCTACACACCGCACGTGGTTCTGCATAAGGCTCTACGCGAACCTCTACACGAAGCAATACTAAAGCTCTACACGAGGCTCTGCCTAAAGCTTACCCCCCGCTGCAAAGCAGCCGACTTTATATCTTCTATAGAGGGAGCGTAGCGGGGCGGGGGGCTGCGTAATACGACGGAGGGATAGGATTTGCGAAGCAAATCCCTACCAACTAGTATCTATAGGTTAAAAGTCTTTTTTTACTAGCAGTTAAATAACTCCTCTATATTAAAAAGTAATAAGTCTACCTTAGGGGCCATAATATTTAATAATTTATCCGTATAATGTTAAAGTTAAAATTTTAAAGGGGTGCCAAGAAGATCTGCAAATATTACAAATCTCGCCAATACTCGCCAATATTCGCCAATATTGATTAGTAACAATATTGATCAATCTGATTGGCAGTATTGATATTGAAAACCTTACTGACTACACCTAAATCAATCGATTTAGACTGTATCACCAACTCCTAGTAGAATGGTACCTCCAGATCTACTAGCGTCAAATACCACAAGGACTTCAAGACGATATCTTAGATACAATTAAAGCAATTCCTAACCAGCCTACATCAGCACCAGTTGCGACGACCGCAACGTCACCAAGTATGACGTCTACAACGTCACCAGAGCATCAATATCGGCCCATTAGCGAATCGAATTAAGCTTCACCACTCCTAATTTGTATCTAAATTTCCTATATTTAGTACAGTTTCTTACCTTTATTTGTTTTCTACAGCTTTAACTACACCGTCAAATCTGGGGGGGTGTGTAACCGACTACCGGACCTTGCATATTACCCTGTTTCACCTGCGTCAGCACTACCCTTATATGTCTCGGATACGTTTGAAATGAGTCATAGGCTTCGGAGTTAGGAGTCTACTTTCATGTATATATACCACTTAATTTCCAGTGTGTCTAAGAGTCAGCGTCGCTGTCAGCGTCGCTGCCAAGAGGCTGATAACGTAAGCAGTCAGCAAGCTTAGCTGTAAGACTGCAGCTAGCTGGCAGCTCGCTGCCTTGGTGGCAAGATTTGGTAGTGAGTTAAAGCTTTTGGTAGAGCTCTGTGCAGAGCTTTAGTGTAGAGCTTTAGTAGAGCTCCGTACAGAGCTTCGATAGAGCTCTATATGGAGTTTCGGTAGAGCTCTATGCGGAGTTTTGGCAGAGCTCTAAGTGGAGTCTTGGCAGAGCTCCGTACAGAGCTTTAAGGGAGCTTCGTGGAGCCTCTCTGGCAGAGCTCCTGGCAGAACCTCCGTTGCTAAGCCTCTAAGTAAAGCTTTGGTAGCTAGGGAAATTAATTATAGAGCCTGGCTTTAAGCTAGAATTATTATAGATTAGTAAACTCTCGGTTAAATACAACACGCGCCAAAACTGGGTCAGAGGCTCTACTAAAGGCTCTGCCACCTATACCACTTGCCTAATTGGGACAGCTAGCTAACAGCGTGACAGCGAGCGGACAGCGAGCGACCCACTTTGCGCAGTCAGTCAGCTATAAAGGCTAAAGCTCGCAACTAGCTGGCTGTTGGACACACTGATTGATTTCCATAGATTTACAATTAAGTTACTCGTTTAATTCCCATACACTGCAAAGCTTACAAATGGTCTTACTAGTAATTTAAATATAATCATAGGTAGGACTCTAGTTCCTAGTTCTAGCGCTTTATTTACCGATCTATTAATTAATAAAAGGTTATACTATAATAGTGGTCTATTATTAAATAAAAGTATAGATCCGACCAGTACTGGCTTATAAAAACGCTGCCCTTATTAGTAATAATAGAGTACGGCTAGTCTACTTTAAGGAAGCATTTCTCCTTAATTAGGTTAGTAAGTGCTTATATATTAATTATCTTATTAATAGAAAGGTATTAGATATACTTTAAACCCTTATTAATAAGTATAAGAACTAAATTATATATTTGTCCTTATCTATCTTTTAAAGGCGGGAGATCCGTAATAAAGTTTATAGCGTAATATTACTATAGCTTACTAGCAGTGGGAACTAATTTAAGTAGACTCTATAGCTTATACTTATAAATCTTATATACTTAACACTTCTTATAATAGCTAATATACTCCTTTACTTTCTAATTAAGCTTTAGCTAATAGTATTTACGCTAAAGTAATTCCACTATTTTTACTTAACTATAGTAGCCGCCTAAAAAATTATTATAATTCTTTATAAGAATCTTCTGTCGTTGTAATGGAACCTTGTAGTAGGAACTACAGTGGGCTTATTATTAGGCTAGGTGTGTAGGTAAAGCAAGTTAAAGTTAACAACGTAATAATAACTGGTGGAGTAGTTGCCTAATAGATTAACTCTAATTATATTCTAAAAATTACTATAAGGAAGAAACTATCTAGGTAGGGATTAAGGGTCCTTAAATATACAACCATACTCCTATAAAATCCTTCTTGTACGTAATATACGTATATTTTATCTACCCTATTACGGATTATATAGATCCTATAAATTATATAGATTACCCTACGTAACCCCGGTTACTATTCCTCGTCACATAGCTTTACCGGCTCTATCCTAGACCGTGCCTAAATTAACTAATTAGCTTCCTTTGACTCCTCTCCTAGTAGTTATAGCATTGTACTTAAAGCGTCCGTAATATTATCTCCCTCCTCTTTATTTTTGTCCTTAAAGATTTAAAATATCTCTAAGTCGTTTACTAGAGGTGTAATATCCGTCTGATTAATTTGGTTAATATTATTGCTTATTATACCTAAAGCAATTTCTTCTTCTTTAACTGCTCGTTGTATTCGCACTATCGCTATAATATTATCTCTTAGTGAGATTATACTATCTCTATGTTCTCGCTGTTTAAAAAAGGGGTTAGTTTATATTATATTGGCAAACCCATCTTCGCAATAACTATCCTCTTGCTTAAAGTATATAAAAGCGAATATTTATTTATTTTATAACGTTTGCTCCATCTTTAATGCTAAATATACGCAACCTATTACTCTTAATAGTCGTCTGGTTCCCTAATTAATTTGTCTTAGGGTCTTATATTTAATCTACTGCTGCGCGGCTAGATAATAAACTATTTATTACTCTTATAGAGCTACGTCGTTCTTAGGACGCTAAATAGAAGGCTGCCGATACTTAGCAAAGGGCCCTTAAGTCTTATTTAGCTGCGTCCGCTTAACTAATTTGTCTTAAAAAGGTCTATAAGAAGGTGTATTTTAAGGAGTAGAAGCTTATAGAATAGGGTCTATAGGAACTTAGTAATAAAAGAACGGATTCTCTTCTAATAGAGAAGGAAATAGATCTAAGTAGCTCGGCAACTGCTCTTCTTAAGTCCCCCTTAGGTGGCTCGTTCTTTAGCGATCCTTTTTTATTAATACTACCTAACCTAATTTCTTCTAATACTCCTGTACCTTTCCTATAGTATTCTTTAAATTCTCTAGTAGCTCCTAGGTAGTTTTAGTATAGCCTATTTACTTAACCTCGTACTATATTTTATTATCAATATCCTTATAATTAATAATCTTTAATACTTACTATTTGTCTTCTTCCTATCCTCTATATATGTCTACTTTATAAACTAGTGGCTTAACATTTCTATATACTGGCTCTAGCATTGCGATATGCTATATAGGGTAGATCTTTATTTTGGCTAGTAGGTCTAACTTAAACGTAACTAGTAAAATCCTTTATATAATTTTAAAAGGTCCTAGTCTAACGTAGTCTAAATTCTTACTTAATTATCGACTTTTAAATTTTTTTTATAGTAGCTATACTTTATCTCCCTCCTTAAGATCTGGTCCCTTAGATCTCTTAGTATTATAGTACCTTTTTATTCTCTCTTATACTTTCTTTACTAATTTTATAAGGTTTGTATAAAGATTTATTAATATCTTTATTCTTTCTTTCGCTGTACTACTTATTTTCTTTACTTGTTATAGCAATAACGATATTCTTAGCTTATATCTATAATTCGCTTTAAATAATAATATGCCTATTCCTTTTTAAGGTGTTGTATTATATATAAACTATATAACTGGTAGTAATAATACCTAATTATTCTGTGTATAATTAATATAATATCTTAGATACTGCTCTAGTATCTAGTTTAGTCTTTCCATCTAACCGTCTGTCTATAGATAATATATAGTAGAAGTTACTGTTAGGAATAAAGGTAAGGGGTCACTATATAAGGCATATTGCCGTCACGTATAGCAAGTTGCCGTTACGTGCGGTAAGTTACCGTTACGTACTGCCGCGGCACTAGCGTGGTGAGGAACCATAAGTTCCTTACCCCTTTCTTTAGGATCTATATAAGAATAATAATTATTATACTATCTACGAACCATAGCTACGTGATATCACCTTATGTAACCAATATTAATTAGTGGTTAACTTTACTGTTATACTATAGAGCAGCTAGGTATCACCAAGAAGAGATAAGCTACTATACCAGTGCTACTTATACTAAAGGAAGCTATTTTTTAAGGTTAGAACTAGTCCTAAATTTTAAATAAAACTCTTCTATAAATCTAAGGATCTAAAGGCCAGAACTAGTCCTAAGCCTTCCTAAGATTACGGATTCTTGCGTCTATTACGTAGAACAATACACTTTATAAGTCTTCGCAATTTAAGGCTAGAACTGGTCCTAAGCCCTATAATCGCAAATATACATTACGAACGCGTACCAAACGATAAACGCGTACTAAATAATAAATATATATCACGAACGCGTACTAAACAACAATCCCAATACTAATAATACTTCCCTCTAAAAATATAGCAACGCCTACTTTAAATAACTGGAAAGACTCCTTATTACTAGGGGTAGCTAAGCACGCGAAACTTATCAATAAAGATTAGGACGAATTCGCCTTTAATATAATAACTTATACCGCAAAACAAGTTAACGGCTTTCTCCTATACCATATTGTATTTTACTAAAATAGATACTACGCCGATTTATAACTATAGAAGTATTTTAGGGAGGATTTTATAGAATGGACTACTAATACCTAGGCACTTAGCAACGTCAATATTATTTAAGATTTTTAAGACTTCCTCTATAGAAATGGGGTATATGTTACTAAGAACGGTAACCTAATTACTAGCAATATTTAGGCCGTTATTACTAGTATAGAAGAACTAGTATGGACGGAAGCTAAAATTATATATTAACTATAGAAACCTAAAACTAACCCATATTCTTTAGAAGGCAACTTTAATTTGTATTAAAACCCCTAGAACACTAACCCCCTACCTAAAGCTGCTCTCCCACCTAGAGGTGCTCTCCCACTTAGAGTTACTCTACCTTTACCTCCTCTACTCCAGCTAACTGGTAAGCCTTTATTATAAAAAGTTACAAATCTAATAAAGGTATATTCGGACAAAGAGAAGAAGTTTAGAGGAGAACTATATAATATACTTAGAGCAAAACTATAGGTCTTTTATAACTGTTATAATAAGGTTAGAATTTAACGCCACTAGTACCACCACGCTTTCTCCATCATATTAAAGGAACGGGTAATAACATTCTATTACGACCATATTATAGGTAAAAACTATAGCTTTAATATAATGCTTTAGCTTACTAAAGCCCACTTTAGAACTAATAAGAATCGCTAACTTTATATGTCCGAATAGCGGGAGACTATATTCTAAAGAGTTATTACTTCTAACCTAACAAAGACTCGTTTAGAGTGCCTTTAACTACTCTTTAATAAACTTTAGAAAATCTAATATAGCCTTACCAAAACTTACTAAAATAAGAATAGCTTAAGGGACTAGGTTATCTTAGCCTGCCATAGCGTTCTTAAGTGCAATTTGGCGCTATATAAACCTATAAATACGTTTAAAGGAGTATATACCAAGCTATGCTCCGCTATAGGTACTATAATGTAAATATAAGAGCCTTAACAGTTCTATACCGAAAACCCTACCTAACTAAGTATTCCCAACTAATATAATTACAACTAGACTAACCGAATATATAGTAGACGTAGTAGGGAATACGGCAAAGGGTATAATTAACGTCAACTATAAGGTAATTATAAAGGTCCTTATAGAGGTTTATTTTAAAGTAATTGCTAAAAAAAATGCTACATTTATAAGAAGCTAAATTGCTAGTTAACTAGACACTCCCTTAATAAGCGAAAGGAGGTATATAATAAGTTCCGTTAGAGTGCAAGAAATATTAAAAATTATAAAGTTACTACGGCCTACTTCTAAAGCTTCCTAGTTTAATATAAAGGCGTAGAAGATTTTAAGGATAAGGTTAATAAGACTAAATAGCTCCTTATAGATATAGAAATTAAGGACTACTTACCTAACTAATACTTTACTAAGTATGGTAAGGTAAATAGTATATAAACCGTTACTGTTCTTAATAACCAATTTACGCTCTATTCTATTATAAAGTTAGATATCTTTAATAAGCTAAAGGAGAGCTTCGCGTTTTCCTTCGACGATAGATACTCGGCGAACGTCTTCTATAGTATTATGCCGGATACTAGAGCCGCAGGAGTATCTATAGCAGGAGAACCTTAAGTTTAAGCCCTTTAGTAGCTTAATAGCTTTGTTTAAATTAACTATTTAACGGCAGGCTAATATACAATTTATTTCGGCAAAGGTACTATAATCTCTTTTAGCACAATTAGGGTTTAAACCCCCTTAGGGTATATTACTTTTTATATTATTCCTACAAATACCCTATTTCTATTTTACATTAAAGATATAGATAAATTAGGCGTTAAGCTTAATAACCTTAAGAATATACTTATCTAAGGAGTTAATCGGGTGCCCGTTATACGTAAGTAGGGCCACCCCTAGTTGCTCCTTTATTAACTAGAAAAGAGTATTGCTTAAAGCTACTTAACTAAGTTAGAGTTACGCCAACTACACTATCATTTTAGCCACCTATCTATTTATTAATTGCTTAGGGTTCTTTAGCGAGCAGGCTATAAAGTTAAGGTTAAGGTAATTAAGCATCTTATAAAATACTACCACTACTGCCAAATAAACCAGAGGTCCCCTAGCCGATTTAAGTTCACCCTTAAAGATAACTACGACTTTAACTTCTATATTATCGTTAACGTTATATATCTTAGCGGCAAGCTAGTACTCTAAGTTATTAACTTCTTAACCTCCTTCTAAGCCGCACAATTCTTAAAGGATATATTAGTTAGAAACGCATAGAATACCCTTTAGTTATGCTAGATTAATGTCTACCTAGAACCCCCTAATTAAATCGTCCATAATATAGAAAAGAACTTCTTATCTATAAAGTTTCGATAATAGATAAAGGCAATGGCAATTAAAGTCAAGGAAGTCCCTGTTAAGGCACATAATAGTATTAAAAAAGTAGAGCAATATTACGCGCCATTACGCCGCGTATATAAGATTATCTCTTTAGAACTAAAGGACGCTAGTAAAGAACTTACCTTATAAATAGCTGTTAAAGCTATTAATAATTCCGCTAGCCTAGATAGACTCGTACCTACGTTACTAGTCTTTAGCGCCTACCCTTAAATAACCAACAATTCTCTACTATCTCCCTCTGTTGTATAATGAGCTAAGGCTATTCGCAAGGCAATAAAGGAGGTGCGATAGCTCTACGCTATACGCTAGGTTAACGACGCACTAAGAATAAGAAATGGCCCAAACACCTTAACTATACTTAATCTGCTACTCTAGTCTAAAGTACGCGTATAGCGTAAAAAAGGAGGATGGTTAGGCCTATATTAACTTATTATAATTAATGGCTAAACTTATACTATTTAGATGCCTTACGGACCCACTTAATTCCGTTTAACTATTATTAAGCCTTACTATAAAGATAATAATTCTAAGCCTTTATAGGATGCCCTAGAAGATGCCCTAAAAGAGAACTATAATTAACATACTCTAGAAGGCGACTACAATCCTAATATAATTATAGTAGATACACCACAACCACGACGCAGTAGAGGTCGCCTAAAGGGATTATAAAATCGCCAACATCTTATTAATTTTAAAGAGCAATTTATTACCGCCATTAAGAATAGAGTTAAGCTATTAATGGCCTTTATAACAGCTAAGGAGAAGGCTAACTTTAAACTCGCAAAACAGCTCTAAAAGGAAGGTTATATTATAACTTTAGGAGCTCCTTTCTAAGCGTCTAATAAGCAGAAGATTAATAGTCTTATTATAAGAGGAGTCTTTAAATTTAAGAAGTATAACCCTACCAAATTTAATAGAGTCCGTATCTTTAAGTTAAGAATAGTTAATAAGATTAAGGGCAAAGCTACTAACGCCCTATTTAAGAAATTAAGGCTTATTATCCAAGGCTATAATAATAATAGTAGGCCGTCGAAAACGGACTCTGCACCTGTACGTGGTGACGGCTACGAACCTGGGTCTTTGAAGTTTAGACTCAGAGCCAACGCAGAGACGTCGCACAGCGTGCGATACGACATGGTGGTGGTGGTTGCGAGTATTGTGGGCGGTGGTGAAAAATTTTCATATGGGATGGTGAGATCTCGAAAACCACCACCGTTGGTACCCCGTACGATAGCGGCTACTACACTATTATCCTCCTATTAAGACACCTGTACGATCCAACATAGATGCGCAGTATTTGATAGCATCCCCTGACCCCTAATGGAAAGCATTAACGACTTTATATCGATGAATAAGCAAGCGCGGACGAGCGAACGAACGAGCAAATATACGGCCCCTCCTAACCCCCAGGGCGATCGCCCGCGGAGCATACGGTCACTCGCCGTTCTTTTACTGCTACTACCTAGCAGCCTAGATTACAACCCATGGTTTTCCTTGTCTCCTTTTAACGGAGTGGTAACCCTTAGAAAGGGCCTAGCTGGGGCCTAGGCACAAAAGATACCTAAAGCACACGTATATCCCGCTCGCCTTTGGTATTAGGACAGTAGTTAAAACGGATAAATCCCCCTTACGCCTTCAATAGGCCCTTAGGGGGGGGGGAGGCATGGCGTATATGGCATGGTCAATACAAGAGATAGCATATAGGGGATGGTCAAGATATAGGACATAACTGTATAGCAGTTAATTAGCAAGGCCTGGCTAGGACGTAGTGAACCCTAGCTCTGAATAAGCTAAAGAAGAAAGCAGTAGTTCCTAAGGAGTTCAAAACATCCAAGGAGGAGGACGTAGCTATAGGCCTATAGGGCCGCACTATGTGCAAACATGGCAATTCGGGGTTTTTTATCCGACTAAGGTGGCTCATAGGGTTTTTCCTTCCCCTAACTACAGGGTTTTCTTTATATAAATTATAAGTTTTCCCCCTGTGACAGAGTAGTCTGCGTGGGCCAATAGGATCCGTATTAGACGTTAATTAAAGAGTTACTACTACTAATAATAATAGTAAAGAGATAATTCTTATATAATCTCCTATAATTTAACAAGCTAGTTAGCAAGTCATTGTTATATTAGCTCCCTCCTTAATAAAGAATTGAATGGCGGTTTATTTATAAGATATTACCTAAGCCTACACCCAATTAAAGACGCACCTTTAGCGCTTAATATTAGTATACCTCCTAAAGCAAATTTGCTACCAGTATCCCAAAGATACGATTATAGTTATACTTAAGCCATTATATGGAATTGCAGAGGTAGGAACTCACTGGTGGGCTACCTACAGTAAGTACCATAAAGAGAAGCTTTTGATAACTACTTCTATATTCGATCCATACTTCCTTATTATAACTATAGGAACTCTATTTAGAATTGTTGGCATATAAACTAATAATATAATTATCTTAGGAGACGACCGATTCTTAGCTCTTAAAGAAGATAAGCTAGTAAAGGCAAATCTTATAGCAAAGCTAAAGGAAAAGCTTAATTTAATAATACTATTACTCTTTAATAGATGTATCCTCTCCCTAAACGGGAATTCTATTGCTTTACGCCAGAAGGGTTAAGGTAAGAAGATTAATATTATTAATGTTAATTCTCTAAAATAAGGATATGTAGAGCAACGCGCTTGCGGAGCTTATATTACTTCTATCTATTAACCTAAGGCTTTATTCGATTTCTCCGTTGCCGCCTAATACTAGGAACTAACTAAGAACAACGCCCTTGCCCTAAATAAACGTCTTTTTTAGTAAATAAGCTATCTCGACCGGGGACTACTCTATATACCTATTAATCTTCCTACCGCTAAGCTCTTTATATTTATTAATAGATTATTCGCAAATAACAAAGATTTTAGCTCCTAGTTAGGATATAAGATCATTATCGCGAATAAATTTACTAGAGAGAATGACTTTATAATCTATAGCAATCTTATTTATTAGAGCTTAACTAAAAGTAAGCGCGTTACTTAAAGCGTTCTAGCGTTAGAGATATATAGAATAGTTAGTGGAGTTAATATAGCAATTGCAATTAGAACTACCCTAAAGATAATTATAGATCGACTCGAACTTCCTATTATCCCTATAATTATATACACTGACTTATATTCCCTCTACGAGTGTCTAGTTAAGCTTAGTACTATAAAAAAAAAGCGCCTTATAATTAATATTATAGCACTTTAGTAATCCTACGAGCGTTAAGAACTCTTTAAGATTTAATAGATTAATAGCTAAGATAACCTGGTAGATGTAATAATAAAGGCAAACCCAAATAAGGCACTAGAGACGTTTATTAACATAAATACTCTATATATACGAGTTAAAGGTTAGGTTAAAAGGAAGTCCCTAGAAATTTTTTAGTTATGTAAGGTCTTAAGATGTCTAGGAACTTTAACCGGCGGTTAAAGTTATCTAATTAGTTAGATTCTCTTACTAAGACCTTTTTAGAGGGGCAGACCCTAACTTAAATTAGCTAATTAGGATTTTCCATCCCTAGGATGGAAAATCGCTATTAGCTCGCTTACTACTAGCGCCTTAGCGGCCCTCTAAATAAAATGCCTACCTATAACTCCTAAGTAAGAAAGCACTACGTGTTAAAAGGGAAATTTTAGGACAGCAAGACTTATATTATAATGGTAATAGTAAGTAAAGAGGATTGATATTTGTTCCGTTAAGTTAAGCGGTATATATATATAGATAGCAACCATAAAAGAAGAGTTACTAGTGTTAGAAATAAAGGTAAGGGGTTACTATATAAGGTATATTGCCGTTATATATAGCAAGTTGCCGTTACATACGGCAAGTTGCCGTCACGTGCCGCCGCGGCACTAGCGTGGTAAGGAACTATAAGTTCCTTACCCCTTTCTTCAGGATCTATACAAGAACAACAATTATTATACTATCTACGAACCATAGCTACGTGATATCACCTTATATAACCAACAGTTACTACTCTAACTCCTTACTTCGCTAAAAATACCTCCCAAAATACTACTATAAATCTTAGATCTCTATCCGATATAATCTTGCTTAGTGCTTTATATCTTATAAACACTTCCTTAATATAGATTTTAGCGATATCTTCTACTAATATTTCTTCTATATACGCTATAAAGTATCCCTACTTTATAAGCTTGTCTACTATTACTAAGATTACATTATACTCTTATCTAGTAATAGAATCTCTTAACTTTAGCAACTTAATAATAAAGTCCTATAATATAACCTCCTATAGTCTCTCTGGTGTTTTAATAGGTTATAGTCCTCTATATGGCTTATGCCTTATTAGTTTATTTCTTTAGCAATCTAGATATTTTTTTATAACTTTCTATACTAATCCCTAGATTCTATTAATAATATACTCCTCTTAGAGTCTTAATATTAAGCCTCTGGCTCCGTTATATCCTTAAGTTATTCCCTTATAGAAATCTTCTATAAATTATTCTGCTATGCTTTTTAGGATATACTTTACTTTCCGATTTTCGTATATATCCATCTATAGATCTTTTAGCTGTATTTTTAGAATTCTTTAAACCTAAAAGCTCTCTAGTAACTTATAAACTCTTTCTAGTTCTTTCTAAGTCGCTATAATCTTTAGATAATTATACTTAATTAATCCGTCTATATCTTTTTATAGTAAAGCCCCTAATGGCTTTTTATTATTTTATAGTTTAGCCTTATAACTTAGAGTTTCTGCCCTTATATTGTCTATACCCTTAATATACTAAATTTTAAAATAGTATTCTATAAGTATCTCTGCCTATTTAACCTATCTTTAGTTAAGTTCCTTTATTATTAGGAATCCCGTAAGGTTCTTATAATCCATTTTAACTATAAATAGTTTCTCTATACCTTATAAGAATGCTCTTTATTCCTTTAGTGCTATAATTATACCTAATAACTTCTTATTATAGATGTTATAGTTTAACTCTAGTAGTGTTATCTTCCAACTATAATATACCACTAGGTGCTATCTATTTTAATATCTCTATATAAAGTATGCCCCTAGTATATAGTCTAATATATCTATCTTTATAACTGTCTCTAGTCCTAGTTAATAGATCTTAAGAACTAGCTCTTAGGTAAACAGCTCTTTAACTTTTTTAAAGAGTTCCCATTATTCCTCTCCCTATACCTATAGTTCTTCTTTCTTTATTAATTACGTAAATAGCTTAATATCCTTTAACTATTGCGCTATAAACCTTCTATAGTAATTATAAAATCCTAAAAACAATCTTAACTGCGTAACGTTCTCTAGTTCTTACTAATTTACTATAGCCTTAATTTTCCTTAGATCTATGCTAAGTTGGCCTAGTTTAATAATAAATTTAACAAAATCTGTCTTCTTAGTAAAGAACTCGCATTTCTTAATTGCTACTAGCATCTATTCTTCTTATAGTCTCTTTAAAACCTATTTAATATATTCCCCGTATTCTTCCTTATTTATTAAGTAGATAATAATATCGTTAAGGTATACTATAATAAATTTATCTAAGTGTTTTCCTTATACATTGTTAATACGCTTTTAGAATGTTACTAGTGCGTTTATAAGCCTAAATTGTATAACTAATGGCTTGTATAGTCCTTTTTTTGACCTAAAGGCTGCCTTTTATTTGTTACCTTCCTTAATTCTAATCTAATAGTACGCCTATCTTAGATATATCTTTATAAAGAT
>Ga0307515_10006453_pt1 | contig 23465 bp, 24 predicted proteins | sample 17_EM_MG_FD_194513 | JGI IMG/M metagenome (GOLD analysis project Ga0307515, IMG submission 194513) | Populus trichocarpa ectomycorrhiza microbial communities from riparian zone in the Pacific Northwest, United States - 17_EM | ecosystem: Host-associated > Plants > Roots > Unclassified | place... | reverse complement strand
TCGAAGCATACTGCCGCGCCCACCGCTTCCGTTTCAATCGATTGGCTGGTGTCAACCAGGGTTTACGCCGACATATTCGTACTCTCCACTGCTGAGAACGAAGTGTATCCCCAACCAATCGAATGCTGCAATTCAGTCCTGAATCTGCCGTAATTTCGTGTAATGTTGCATGCGGGTTGCGCTTGACTAAGACTTGTAGATGTCGCATGTTACGCACCGGGAAAAATGACCTTACGCGACGCGTAACTCATAGACAAGCTGTTTCTGGGACGGTAATCCATAGCATATTTGACACGTGGCACTATGAGGTCCTATGGACCTGCGCATTGACTAGATTACTATGATACACATGCGATTATGTGCGCTCAATACTATACATCATGCTGCATTGAACAAAACTGCCAAATGAACTTCATTGGACACTCCCAAGTAAGCTCTCAAGACGCTTCCAAGTACACTCCCAAGCATGCTCTCAAGGACGCTCCTAATTGGACTCGATGACACACTCCCAGCCTGCTTGGCTGTACGCTCCCAAGTAAGCTCTCAAGATGCTCTCAAGCACACTCCCGACCACGCTCTCAAGTACACTCCCAATTGCACTCGATGACACTCCCAACCTGCTTGACTAGACGCTCCCAAGTAAGCTCCCAAGACTCTTCCAAGTACACTCGGAGTACGCTCCCAAGTACACCTCTGAGTACGTTATCAAGCACTCTCCCGAGCATGCTCTCAAGGACGCTCCTAATTGTACTGGATGACACACTCCCGGCCTGCTTGGCTGTACGCTCCCAAGTAAGCTCTCAAGACGCTCTCAAGCATACTCCCGATCACGCTCTCAAATACACTTCCAATTGCACTCGATGACACTCCCAGCCTGCTTGACTATACGCTCCCAAGTAAGCTCTCAAGAAGCTCCCAAGAACACCTCCGAGTACGCACCCAAGAACACCTCCGAGTCGCTCTCAAGTACACTCACGAGTACGCTCTCAAATACACTCCCAATTGCACTCGATGGCATACTCCCAGCCTGCTTGACTGTACGCTCTCAAGTAATCTCTCAAGACGCTCTCAAGCACACTCCCGAGCACTCTCTCCAATGCACTCCCAATTGCACTCGATGACACTCCCAGCCTGCTTGACTATACGCTCCCAAGTAAGCTCTCAAGACGCTCTCAAGCACACTCCCGACCCCGCTCCCAAGTACACTCTCCAGAGGCAAGACACTCCCAATTTCACTTGGCTATATGCTCCCGTGTATGCTCTTGGGTGCTCGATCCAGAGACTTGCTGAGTTGCAGGCGCCAGGCACCGGGAGGTGGGTGGCAGGAGGCGGATGGCGGATGGCGGATGGCGGATGGCGGGAGGCGGGAGGCGGGTGACGGGTGGCGGCGGCCGAAATCATGACGTCGGTCGATATCATAGTCTGAACCTTATCTTTAGCGCGGCCACCGCGACGAGATCTCACGATGCCTCACAGTCATGGTGTTGACAATTGCAGCCTGAGATTCTGCAGGAAAGGTAGACAATTGGATCTTGTGGAGAGCAGATCTCCGACTCAGATTTTCCAGTGGAATCTACCGCTCGCTTCCCACCGATTGTGGGCGTATGTGTGCGCATTCGGGGATGATGGTGATGATGGCGATGGTGATGATGGCGATGGTGATGATGGCGATGGTGATGATGGTGATGGTGATGATGGCGATGATGATGGTGTCAGTGATGTCACGGCGCAAGAAGGTACGAAGGTACTTGGGAAATACAGAAGAAGATACGGAAGGTGTGGAAGGAATTGTGTTACGGAAAGGCGGAGACGTTGGGAGACGCGGAGGAAGCGGCGAGATGGTGGCGGTATAATTTAGTATAGATAAAGAAGTGAGCTGAGGTGTTGCGACGTCAGGAGAGATGGCGTGGTTGTTACGATAAGGAATAACGGAGTGGTGTGTAACATCATGGGATAAGATTCGGATGGTACATCGGAGCATGGAGAATGGTTCGAGGGGTGGCAGACGAATTGTATATAAAGAGAGTGTTGATAGCGTTGGAGGATTTCCTTTTCTTCTCTCTTTACTCGTTCTCTTGTATAGCAAGCAATAGTACGACTTTGAAAGATATTTTGATTCTTGTCCTCTCGATACGCACTTCGAGTTCAGTTCCGCAACATCCATATCACCTGCGCCCGACCCCGCCCGTTACAAGTGATGGTGATCATAGTACCAGAAGCACTTAGACAAGTAGGTTGGCTACGTCAACATTAGCATCAAAGCTTCCACAGACTTAGAGCCTTCTAGTAGCCAAAGCTTCCACAGACTTAGCGCCTTCTAGTAGCCAAAGCTTCCACACACTTAGAGCCCTCTAGTAGCCAAAGCTTCCACAGACTTAGAGCCTTCTATTAGCCAAAGCTTCCACAAACTCAGGGTTTTCCATCGGCCAAAAGCTTCCCATGGAAAACTCTACTCCTCCCGATGCGAGGCTCTCTCAAGAAGGCTCTCAAGAAGGCTCTCAAGCAGGCTTTCAAAGAGGCTTTCAAGCAGGCTCTCAAGCAGGCTCTCAAGCAGGCTCTCAAGCGGACTCTCAGCGATAGTGTACAGTACTGGTATAGCAGCGAAGACTGCAGGCAGTGAAGACTGGTATAGATAGGTCCATCTCCGGCCGCCAGCTGTATATAGTTCCATAGGCCCACGCGCACATCTCTATGAATCGACTATAGACGACTATAGACTGCGCGTCGCGCAGGGGTCCACGGGAAGCTTGCTATGAGCTGCGCGTGTGCGCGTGTGCGCATAGCGCAGTCTATAGTCGATTTACACTTTTGCCGATGCGGTCCGATAATTTTTTTGGCCGTCCAGAGCGTGGCTTGTTGATGACCGCGTTTTCTGTATTCCACTCATTGAAAATGCGATGAACCGCAGTTTTGCCAATTCCAGTTTGCTGCTGGATTTCGCGATAGGAATGGCCTTCTGACTTTAGCTGAATTACTCGGATGCGTTCTTCGTGGGTTGACTCCCTTCTCCTGCTGTCAGGACCGATGGGCATGACTGTGTGTGGAGTGGGAGCCTGGGAACGCGTCGGAGGTTGTCATGGTTCGCGATGTGAAACTAGCGCGGGTTCGCTCACTTTCTTCACTCGTCTGGCTCGTATCCCTCCTATACAACACGAAATCAATTTCACGAAATTTACCCGCCCGGGGCGACAGCCTTCTGTTACAGCCAAATATGGCTTGCTCAACACGCCCTAAGGAGCCGGAGGCGGGTTCGGGCCAACTTTGAAAGAGAACCAGAAGAAGTATAGAAACTTAATTTTCGGGGTACCGTGTGGTTTCCACACGTGAGTTCACTTGTTCTCAATAATATGGCACAATTTTTTGCTAGCACTCTTCTCGGAATCGGGTTGGGGGAATCTAAGCATCTGCGCTATTGCTTTCCGTGACGCGCGTCCCGTCCAGTATTGCCCAATTACCAGAGAACGGACAGGTAGACCCGTTGAACCAGTTGGTTGTAGCAGCGGTCTACCAGGACAGGGTAAATCATGACGGTGAAGTGCTGAGGCTTAGAAATTGCAGATAGTGCGCTGAAGATTTCAATAGTGGCTATAAATTTATTGTCGGTCAATCATCAAGTTGAGCACTTAAATGTTCCCGGCTATTAGCTTTAATTTGACGTCATATTTGGAGAAGAACTGATGGGTTAGAAATACCATGATTTCGGGTTTTTGTATGATATGAGACGTTCTTCAATTGTCACGAGATTGGTATGACCAACTGGTACTGACAAATCCCTGTTCACATATAATTTGTATGGATCGATCAAATTCTATTTCGATGTTTCGTACCACGTCCGAGTACATTCTCAGGAATTTCCACCGCGGTAGGATAGAATTTCAGGACAATCAATATGATTGATCCACAATTAATATTAATATAAGGTGAACCCTTACTTCAACGCCATCCTACCTATTCCATTTGCAACCAGCACCATCCAGTGAAAAAAACGGTATATAACACCATGGGAATCGGTTCTGATCCCGCCTTGAAGAGCGACATATCATGAATCTACGTGGGGAGGTATTGGGGGTATACCGGCATACTCGGCCGCGGCATAAATAACCCCCACAAATGACGTTTCAACAGTTTCACTTAAGTGCCACAGGTAATCCCAATCGTTTTTTAGCGAGGATCAAGCTTTCTGATCTTCTAGATGCCAACGTCCCAGCCATCTATGTTTAGGGTATCTACCAAGTAGCGCAATATTACTGTGTATACCTGGAATCTTTGAACCAAGACCCAAATTCACAATCCTAGACTCTCCCCACATTGACTTTCCAGATATATGTACCCATATGCATTTTTACGAATTGACAGTAGTATGAAATTTAGGTATACCCGCTATTCCTAACGGCTCTGTCAGTTCGGGTGCTAGGGTATCGGGTTGCTTAGTTTCAAAAGCGCACCCACGGCTAAGTTCGTGTTCCGTAAGACTGAATCATATATCCGATTTTGCTGTTTTTCGGCATCGACCGTTGAATATATATACTACTCCACATAATCGGAAGTGAGAACGGAGAGGGTGGAATAGCCTAATGGAAGCATCTACAGACACCTTGCAAAGATTCTGGAATGGTACATCTCAAATCCACATCGTTGAGGACAACTGGTGTATGTATATTCGCGGATGAAAGCGTTTAAACTCATGGGTCTCGGCTCCCAAGACATTATTATGCTTTGTCTCAGTATGCATATGCAACGGAGACAGCAGGTTTGCACTATCAACACAATTGTACATGCAGTTTGGTACTTACTTGAAGTTGAACGTCATGCTTACTAACTACATACGTGGATATGGTACAAATTCTAATGCAGAGTACAGTCATGCTTCTCTATGATTTGCCGTTAGCTACACCTCTCGTTTAACAACTCCACAAACAGGAAGTATTAATGCTTACCGGAAGGTCCGGATATAATCTCAGATTACCAACATTCAAAAATCCCCTATATTTTGAGGGATATGTTTTGCTTTTGCATGCTAGAGATGCCTCTTCCACCCAATCAGTGTTAGCTGTTGTTCATCCAACATTTAAGAATTCTAGGATCTGATTGAACCAAACTGTATTCTGACTGCTAGCGTGCCTTCTTTGTTATTGGTAGGCGACTCCAGGATCCGGACTGTATCGGCTCTTTCGGTCGGCGTACAAGTATTGGATCGTGAAGGGTTCTTTTCTACGTGATCCATCAACTACAATAAACTCCCAGCCTTATACGGGTACAGTTATAATCGACTAAAGTGTACGGAAAGTTGGATCGGCTAGCTGATGGAAGTGGGGCCTGAAAGGAGATGGTCGATGACTTAGAGGAGGAGTTAAGTATGCTTTTATACTTCCTTTATGACGGCTACAGCCATTGGGTTATACAGATGTTTCGTGGCGCTCTTGATGCTGTGCAGTACGTATTTCTCGTTGGGATTTTGAGTATAGGCAGTATCTGCACTTTTGAAGTACCTCTCTACGGTATTTCCGGTTAAAGATACATGGCGGTAGGTTATGCTATATATATTCTAAACCCCAGTACCAAGTGCTGTATAGCAAAACTCACAGCTATTCTATGCTTTTTGGGTTTTAACATCGCCGAGACGAAGAACCCTGAGGATGCAGGATCGTTAACGCGTTACATTATGGGGCTGTTTATTGAGCTATGTAATACATAAAGCCCGCGGACTATCTCATCGTACAAACTTTTTTCCTGTAAGCACAAGTTTCCTGGATTTCATCACCGACAAGGTATACTAGTATTGGGTAAATTGATTAACATTTTAACTACAGCAGCAGCAGTAAGTGGGTTAACTAGGTGCCAAGACTTTTTGTTAAGAACTTCACCGCTCCTCCATCTCTAACCGTTCTTTTTTTATTCTCGCCTTCTATGGCCTGAATACGTGCAGGAATTGCTGAATTGTTGAATTGTTGTAGCCATCCTCGCCCTACCTACCTAAGAAATGTCCTAGAATTCTACTACCTCACAGATCCAACTAGCCTATGCCCTCTCCATATTGCTCCAATCCTCGGCAGCAATGGAGAGGATTGTTTTTTTTCATCTAACAGCGTATTACAAGGAAAGCCATGTACACACCCATCCATGGATATATGCAAAAATTTGTTTGGAGTTTTGATTTGATGTTGTATTATGCTATGCGTAGGCCACGTTGCAGAACCCTACCTGGTCAATCCGCATGGCGGATTTTTGATTCACGTTGTTGTTCGGTAATAACAGCGGCTGTCCCCGCATTTCTCTGATTTCTTATTGCTCTATTGCAAGTTTTGACAAACTAACGAATACCGCTAGGGCCGAGGTGTGAAACTTAAATGGACTGTTTATTGGTCTTCACATCGCCACGCGATCACTCACAATGTGCAATCGTAACTATCGCCTCCAGGACGAATAGATATATGTATATGTGGGCTAGGCAGCTACACAGTAAAAAACCATACATTCCTGTTCGAGAACGCTGCACGCAGCTTTGGCAGTCCGAAATATAGCACAAATTGAAGCACATGACTTCCACTTCAGTACTCTACTCCTTCCCCGGTCAAGACCCTGCTCTTGCTGTAAATTGGATTCCGAAATGGGCTATTCGATGATTTACTGCCTGACCCGATTACCCATGGAGAGTACATCCCTCGGTCCACAGATCGGGTTGTGGAGGCGACATTCCCGTGCAACATCTGCAGCCAAATCCCTGCCGAACCCCCGGAACCATGTTGTCCATCCCAGCTGTTCGTTGGAGCAAATATGGGGGTCAGTGGGAGGTGAGAGGGATATATAGGTATGAGCGCTGGACCTAAAAGGTAGTGTTTCCGTCTTAGAACTCTGGCTCAGAAAAGACCTGTGAACTACCCACGGCCATTGCAATTGAGGAGTGTCAACAAAAAAGATGCCAGCACCGCTATAACTGTCTCACTCTTTCGATCCGCACCAGCCCAAGATCATGTCTACGATCCTTTCGACATCAGCGGCCATAAGGTCTCTGCAACCCGAGACTCGAGGAAATACACTGGAATGGCTAGCCGCGATATTGTCACTGCTTGTATTTATAACCTTATCGCTTAGGATATATTCACGGATCCTTTTCCATCGGAAGCTTGGTCAGGACGACTGGATGATATTTTCTGCAGTAGTATGTCCTTCTGTGGCGTGCATGCTCTTTATTCCCATAGTTTTAACAAGCTTTTTAGGTATTCTTCGTAGGCACGATAGTCATCACGTTCTTAGGTTGTTTACGTTATGGATGGGGCTACCACATCCGAGACGTCCCTTTCGAAACCCAGGAACATGCCATCCTAGAATCCTGGATAGCGGAGATCTTGACGACTTGGTGTCTAACCCTCACCAAATTGTCCCTGTGCGTTTTCTACCTACGGCTTTTGGGGTGTACCGACAGCAAATCTAGTAAGATCACGGTATACGTGTTGATAGTCGTGGTAACGGCTTGGGGTATCGGCTCCACTGGGACTATCATTTTCCGGTGCATTCCTGTACAAGCGGTATATATCATCAACTACCCGGGGAAGAAATGTGAGTTTGCACGGCCTGGAGCTATTATTCATGTGGCAGGCGATATTGGTAAGCTATTACTGTAATGAGTGCTATATGCCATGTTCCCGCCTGCTGACCATATACCAAGCTATCGACTTTACCATCTACCTCCTGCCGGCGAAGAAAATGTGGACTTTGAGGGTTCCTAGACGGCAAAAAGCACTGATTGCAGTGCTATTTGCGCTCGGCGGATTGTGCGTCCCTTTTTTTTTCTTACTTACCTGTTACCTCGTATGCTGACGGTTTGTAGAGTCTGTGCGGCCAGCATTATACGGCTCCCTGCTACCATCCAGCTAATGGATGAGCCTGACGTAACTTGGCACATATACTATAGCTACATCTGGTCGAACATTGAAAGCGGTCTGGCCATCATCGTCGCTTCCATGCCAGCGCTCACGCCGCTGCTGATTCGGTTCAATCCCGCACTCACACCTCCCAAACGTCAACCCCCGTATAATCATGCCTCGATGTACAGGAATACGGAGTCTAAATCATGCCCCTTTTCGGCCCAGAACACCCACGCCGGACGTAGCTTTCCGTTGGCAGATATTTCAACAACTGTTACCGGTCATCATGGCGGCGGCGGCGGTAGTGGGGAGTGGTGGGATGGGATGACGAGGGGTGACAAAAGTGAGGAGTGTATTCTGCGAGATGGGGAAGGTACCATCACCATGACGACGGTTATTGAGCAAACGATTTGCGATGAAGATGGAAAGACTATATAGACTGTCAGACCCGTTTGTCGACTCACACGGTCCCACGGATTGGGAACTCCCATGCAGGGACACCAATCATCCACCGGCAATCAGAGATCGATGGTTGGAAGACTCCAAGGTTTGGGGATACTGTTAGAGGTTACGGAAGGGTAGGGAGAGATTGAACTATGGGAAGATGGGAAGCGCAGAGAGAAGATAAGGACGAGGTTCAGGGCAGTGGGTGGTATTGTTAATACTATTTGGATGCTCCATTTCAGGGCTCAGTATGAATAGCCTACAAGTCGTTGCCCATGGGAATGGAGAGCCGATCGGTGTCAGTGATACACTATGAAGTGAATACAGTGCGATACTGGAGGTTTGGGAAAGTAACAGCACAAGCCCACCCCTCGTAGTTTTGACAGTGGAGGTGCATGTGCTCTTCTCCAGGGAGTAATCGGAGGCTGGAACGATATTCCGGCGCTGTGTGGAGGCAAGAGAACTTCTATGATTCCTTCGCCCCGACCTTCATTTCTACGGGTCCCGGGACTGATGAGATTGATATCTCAGGATATTCTTAAGACTTCGACTGCAGTTTGCAGTTTGGAGCGAGATATTGACTGTAATATAGGGGGTATGAACATCGTCCCTTTAATGGATTACCAAGGTGTTTTTGTGTCCATATCAATAATATCATCAATGAAAATAAAAGGATATTGCGAGCAGCAAGACTCAATGAAAAATTTCGATGAAATAAGACGGGCGTTCGCTACAGAAAAGGCGGACATGTTTTCCAATTCCTGGGGTCACGAGTATTGCGGCAGCTAGGCTTGGAATTTATGTTGAGTGAACTCCAATTTGATGACCCAGAATGGGATTATCACTAGTGAACCTATAAAGACTCAAAACATATATACCAGGGTTAGGGTTGAGGAAACAAAGACGGATAGTTCTGTCTCTTTACCTATCCCCTGAGCAAGCTCCACTTACTCTACCATCCATCGTCCTCGTCTTTTGTTCCATTCGTGAGGGGGAGGATGAACGGGGTGATGATGAGGCGGAGATACATTGCTAAATGATAGTTAGTACTAAAGAAGGTGAGTATATGCGAGCGTCGAATTAAGTCTATTACAACTGAAAAAAACAAGGCGAAGTAAACAACAGATTATGCGTTCCTTTGTGTGGATGGGTTAAGCGCCTGTCACAGATCATCACCCAACTCCGAATCACATCGACTTCATGCCGCTATTTACAACAGCGCACAGCTCAATGGCTACGTTTCGAACTGTTTAGATGGCTGGTTTCTGAGCGAAGTTTCGGGAGCGAGCAGCTTTAATAGGTACCTGCGGCGTAGATTTGCCTTGTGTACTCTAAGAACCCCAACAATAAATTTCTTGACCCTCGGTTTCTTTTCATCTGAACGCGAAGTGGAACCCAAGGGTAGTCCTTAAATGAAGGAATAGGGTATGATTTGGGATTGAGTGGTAGTGATCGGCAATGGAGTATTCAGGCGGTAACCCAGATTAGACGCGCACCTGTTAGGAAATCACCTGAAACTGCAGCTCCTGCAGATGGATTCGCGTAGACATTAATTCCTCCGAGCCGCAAAGTGAAGTGGTATTCCGTGCTGCTGTGCCGCAATTCCTCATCACCAGTTCCGCTCGCCATAGATCCCTGCGCAGACTGGTACCAAGAATGGCACCCCGGTTACGCAGGTGCCATTCTATAGGACAGGTCGCGCAACCTATCGCAGCTTCGCCCAGTTGTTAATTTTTGGCCAATCGTTTTCTTTCCCTTAAGTTCTGAGTTGTCCAAACATGCCTGTTACTCATGCCTTCCCTTCTACCCCGCTACGTTCGAGACATCATCATTCAACTCCAAGAGCGCTTGTGGCCTCATTTAAGGCCTTTACAACTCAGATCCCAACCCAGAGCCTACTTCTACAACCCAGTCGCAATAATGACCGATACAGAAACCATCACCATCGTCGATGACGGCGATGTGATCCTCCATGTAACCTTGAGTGCCGAGAGCATCAGCTATCTCGTGTGCTCGCACGTTCTCTGTGCGAGTTCCATCATCTTCCGGAAGATGCTCGGGAAGGAATCCAACTTTGCCGAAGCGGTTGCGTTGCGGGAATCGCCGCCGGAACCGGTTCCTGTGAGTTTGGAAGACGATCCGGTAGTTATGGGCATCATACTTCAGTGGTTGCATTTCCAGCACAAGAAAGTCCCTCGAAAATTGTCAGTCGATCAGCTGGTCCAGGCCGCAATCATCTGCGATAAATACGGTCTTCACGAGGCGTTACAACTTATCTCCGAGACTTGGACACAGGCCGTGAGATCGACGTCGGAGAATCATCCTGAGGATTGGTTGTTGATTTCATGGGTCTTTGGACCGGAGGATATTTTTACGAGTACGTCGCGAGTTTTGACTCTAAGCGGTCTGTCAGATTCCAATGGTGATCTTGTATTCGGCGAATACAAGGGAACCTTACATGAATGCGTTCCAGCTAGCATCTCGGGTATGACATCTCTTCAGGGATATAAGTACAGCACTAATTCAAACCCGCCCATAGAGGAAATGGTCAGACGGCGGGAGGTGTTGATCGAGTCAATTCGGGCGCATATCAGAGATCTCGAGTCCAAGTTTCTCAGTACAGATTGGCAAGCGAATCCAGTATGTACTTTGCGCGTGAAGGAGTGCGATTCCTTGCAATTAGGTCTCCTTTACAGGTGTCTGCTGGTCAGCGGAGCTTTCTCCTGGAGTGGCAGTGTGAACGCCACTAGAGATGCATTGAAAGTAATACCTACCCTGAATTATGATACTGGCGGTCAGATTACCTCAGGATTACATTGTGGTTACTGCTCTCGACCAAATTATAGTTATGGCTGTACTGGGATTACCGTCAATCCTGCCGTAATTCAGCATACCAACTCTAACTGCAGTTGGGTTCCTAAGATTCACCTCTTTGTGGACACTGCTATCAGCGGTGTTAAGGGGTTTAGTTTTTCGGAGTTTTCATCTCGGACTTGGGGTTAGTCCTGCTCGGGGTGTAGTTATAGCTTTTAATAGGGTGGTGTGAAGATCGAAGGAAGTTCTCATTGCTCTGTTTGGTGAGGATTTGCAGGAGTTTTTGGCGGTAGCGAAATAAAAGTATTAGTTGGCGAGGAGGTCTATGTGCCATTGAATCTTCCTAAAAGTAATCAGTTCAGGCTGCAGCGGTTCACTCAACGGGAATCTAAAGAATGCCCTTCGATTGCAAAAAACTTAACCTAATTGTCCTCTGTGCCACTTCAGAATGAGACACAGCAACAAAACAATCTACTGAAAGGCCTCAAGTGTCAAAGCAAGCAAACAAAACGAATTCCACAAGTCTGTACCACGAGCAACTACAAAGTCCCAATTTCACTCTTAGGTGTGCGCCTGCGATCTCTCCATAGCTGGCCATTTACAGCCACCCTGCTTGTCAATTGCGCATGGATAACAGCCAGGCAATTCATCCCATTCCTTAACAACCAGCTCTTCTAGCCACCATGAAACGTTGGGATGCAACGCCACCGTCATTTCGTATATTTTGGTGATTTTAAGATTGTCATCGGAACTGAATTTCAATTCCCCGGTTTCCGTATTCAAACTGAATCGCCGAGAATCATGGGATGCTGGGTTTGTACAAGTATCATCTGTAGAGATGGAAACCGTGATGCTGTCGGCTGTAAATGGTGTGTCAAGTTTGAATTTCAAAGAGTGGGGTTCAAAAAGCTTTTGAGTTGCAGTGATGGAGAGACTTCCATCGGCGTATGACAAGTGTAGATTATCGTCTGGTCCAGTGCTGGTCTTTCGAACAATATTAGCATACGTATAAGCATTCTTTATCTATAGATTCTATGAATACCTACATTAATCATCCTGACTGGTCCCTCTAGCCTAAACGGAGGAGTATAGGGACATTCGTTCGGGTTGTAGGAATATTCGGTAATATTCTGCAAATAGTTGTAAGTAGACGATTCTCCGACCACAGGACGTATAAAGAAACTCACAAGACTGTGTAAAATAAGACCGAAATATTCCAAAGGCTCGAGCTTGCTCCTGGCCTTCCTATGCACCCGAACTTGGAATTTAAGGATAGGGCCTTGAAATGCGTCTCGGATCACAATCTGTGGTAGTTAGCATTCAATTCGCATGATGTCTGATTAGCATGACGAACCTCGGAATGTGGCGTAGCAGATGTCAATAATTCCGTTTGGAGTCCGGTCCACTGGCCCTGTACATTCCACGCTTCCACAACCGCAATCATTTCGACACCCTCAAGACTCCGGTTTCCATCACTTGGAGTAACTATCAGAGAATTCAACTCAAAGATTCCCCAAGGAGAACGCTCAGGAAAAGTTAAGTCGTCGGTCGTCCCAATAATACCAGTGTCAGCATAACTTGGACCAGGTGCTGGATAATATAACGAAACATCGTAAGGCTCGCACTGCCAGGAATTAGATATGACCGGACAACTATCTATTCAGAGGGGGTAGCCTCTCACAACTTGTCTTTCAATTGAGCCGTCTGCAAATTCTTCCGAACAGTTTGCAACCTTCCATCCATGACCGTTTTCCACCAGCATATAGAACGCAGCAAGCTCATCTCCTTGACGTCGGTTCACAACATAGCCTCTGCCGGGAGCGATGGTGTTTTTGTACTTTGCTGCAGGCCTGACATCGACTTCATCGTGCTTCGAGGAGGAGAATTCTTCATGCAACTACGCTCTAAATCAGCAGATGCCAATATATTTCAAACTGAGGACTTGCATCCAACGTCCATGGAATGGGTGTTGGCAAACACGAGACCGTTGCTGCATAGGAAGTGGTGGTTGAAATGGTCCGGAAGGCTGTCGTAGTAATTTCTGTTTCCCTGTTTCAATCAGACTCAGTCTCGTAAATGTCTTTCCCAAGAGTGGGTTATGTACCCGATTGTAGCACTACGCACGGCATTGAACAGCATGAGTGCATGAACAATAAATAGAGGGTGAAACGTCATGATATCGAGGATTGGTATTAATAGAATTTGGGGGATAAGAATACGGTAGTGTCTAGGACGAGAGGATTGCAAGACAAAGAGAGGCGAGTTCGTGAGGACGGGAAGAATATCAATGTTGGGCTCTCAGGCCGGAAATCTATCTACCTAATTGCTAGCTCTCACGTGCTGGACTCAGGCCCAAGCCGCACCTTAATACAACCTCCTACACATTGGATTTTTAATTATTTGGATGGATAATGTTAGAAAGTTACACCCCGTGGAAGGGTCTGAGTTTTACATTTTATCTGTTTAAAATGTGAAATATAGATCTGTAGACGTTATCCAAACCCATAAGACGTACTTAGGTAATGCTTTGCATGATGGTGACTTCCTGTCGCGGTTAGCCACATTTTCCTTCCAATTGCTCTCATACCCAGAGTTTTCGGTCGGCAAGCTCATCTGCTTGCGAAGGGGGTGGTTTGCGAACGCATGGTAGATTAAGGTTAGGTTACTACAGTCGAGGACATTGGGTGAAGAGACAGCGGGGCTTGGCATGCCCGCGAGTAGGTATAGCCACCAAGAGACTACCCACTTACACAACAACCAACCATTAAATTAGAAAGAGAATACAAAGAGTGCTTCTAAATATGCTAACCCCCATTCTACCACTTTGTTGCTCCTCCATGTCTGCGAATTACAGTGACAATCATCTCAGGCATACTATCTATAACTTTATATACCTGCTTCCATGGCATATTGTCCCACACTTCCTGTGCAAGATCAATTAACTCCTGATCTGTATTGGGGTACCGCTTAGAGTCTAGACATTGATCTCTACACCTTCTCTTAAACCAAGACCAAATATGTTCAATAGGGTTGAGGTCTGGAGAATTGGCTCGCCACTCCATTCGCCAAACCCTATTCATCAATCAGAATTTCTGTGTATAATTTGAAGTATGATATTTTGCTGCAACCTCAACAGTCTCCAGTCCAATATCCATAGCACCTCGTCGGTCATACTCTGGTAGAACATGTGAAATGAAAACTTGGTTCACATACTGGACAGAGTTGAATCCCAGTTTGTCAAATTTGCTGGTAGACTCATTTTCTGTCCATTTGCGAATAGCAACTAAGGGAGAGTGCCAACAATGGGTAAAGGCAGCAAAGAACATGATACGTCGCTTTACTCCAGCAAATGTAGGCTCCAAGTATTTTTCTTCAAATGCTGTTCCTGGTGGCTGTCGTACCTTCCCTGGTGGTCCGGTATGTCCCACCTCCAACTTGTCTCATCTGTATAAAGGACCTCGCGCCACTGCTTTTTATCCCAGATTCGTCTCTCTCTAGCCCATCCCTGTCTCATTCTGTGATATGCAGCATCAAGCCATGGCATCTTGCGACAAATATGCATCTAAAGGTTCATGTGTTGCAAATATGTACCTATTGTCCGGGGTTTGACATTTAGGCAGAACGAACTCTGAATCTCGGTAAATGTTGCATGGAGATTATCATCGGGGAGTTATTTTATGAATCGCTGATTGCGCGGAGAAAGCTTCAGTGCAGGCCCAGAGTGTGAGGTGGGCTCATGTTGATTGTGGTCAGTCTAGAGCTTGGCAGCATGTTGTGCGACATGCTTGTTGACCCCGGTCACTTTTTCGATTTCGCGATAACTTTTCCCGGCTACATGGAGTTCTATACACTTGACTCCCTTTTCAATAGTTGCCTCATGTCGCTTGCTTGTGGTGGTTGGTTTGGGCATGATGTGTTTTTAGATGTGGTGTCGCGTCGCGAAGTCATGGATTGTAGCAGTAGTGTCTCTTCACCCAACCTCCTCGACTGTATATGAATCAAAACTGGGTGTTGAGAGAAGTACCGCTCGCTTTCGACGAGGTTGATAGAAACTTCCTTTCCTATTTCCAAAGTTACTAATTAAGCATATTAGGTCAAGGGTCAACATTCTGGTGCAAGGTTTGCCATACAGTTGAAGGAAGTTTGTGATTGTTTTGAGCTGATCAATGGCCATTTGCTTGCAATTAAGACTGATGATGGTTCTTCAAATTTCTTGGTGACTCAGGAACTAAAATCAACCCTTCAGGCCTCTGGAATCGACTGGCCTACAACGACAAACCAGATACCTTGCGTGGCACCCATCATTCAGCTTGCCTTGGGTGTGTTGATGTGCAGTCTCAGTGTAACAGCCCGCACCAAGTATTGGGAAGCACATGAGCGCGATCAGCAATTTGGAGAGTATGAAAACTCAGACATCAGGAAGAGTTAAACACTACGAGAAGAAGGCAATGCTAGACACAACAAGGTGTCATCTATGAGACCAGGATTAGCAAAGATTATTGAAAAAGTACATATTTCAATACATTTTGTAAGACCTGAAACTGACCTGCATATAGCAGAGAATACTTGATGAATTGATTACGCAGACACCGGGTTGTCGAAACAAGTTTAGTGACTGTCAAACAGCCAAAGTACGAATCACAGTACTACCTGTTATGGATGTAAAAACGGAGTGGAATTTGACAATGGAGTTGCTGAGCGAGCCTACTGATTACGAGAATTCACCCATGACTGGCTCAAGTATCCAATATACAGTGATTACCGGCCACTCTTCACAACACAGGATGATTGGACCATCATCAAGTACATCATGGAGGTTTTGACGCCATTTTGCTACTGGACCCTGTGGATGTCAAAACGGCATAGGGTTACTGTGCATCACATTATCATGGTCTACAATCGCATGTTCGATCATATGGATGGCGTTATGTGAGCTGTAGCTCAGAAGAAGACTGAATGGAAGGAAGACTTATACTTCGCCGTGATGTTTGTGCGACAGAAGCTGTCCAAATATCATGCTGAAGTAACTCCAATGACCGGTATGCTTCTCATTTCAGCAGCTATCTTTGATCCTTTCCGGAAGTTGTGATCATTTAGGAAGTGGGACAAGGCAATGGATATCAATCCTGAAGACGAGACATTTTATACTACCCAATACCAGGGGGCATTGGTGAACTATGTGCATAATGAATACTGTGCTAAACATCGACGAATGTATATCATTAAACCGGATAATGTTCCGGACCGCAATCACCTCCCCTCTGGAAAAGCTTCTGGATTTGGTCAATTGTCTGTTGATCGATATGACTTGTGCACCAATGACTTGTGCACCGATGATGAAGAATACTTAACGCCTGAAAGCGTGGCTGAATCAACACCCAGATGAAGCCATGGCGCAGCACACTTATTGAATGCCGGAAGGCTGTATTTGAATTCAACGCCTGAAGCGCCAACGAACTGGGGGCAAGTTAATCCCAATCATAATGCTTACCACTCCGACCCTATTGAGATTAGCTGTACAGTTTGGTTACCAGATATCACCGACTGGCGGTGTCAACAACAGGAAATGCATACAAAGTACGCCGATCTCTCCAATGTGGCATGCGACATATTCTCTATCATTCCACAAGGTGTCTGAGTGGAGGCCAGTTTTTCCCTGGGGCGTGACGTTGTCAGCTGGAGACATTCTAAAACCACTGGTAAGACACTTCGGGAGAAGGTTGTAGTGAAGCTGTTTGCTCAAACCAATAACAAGATATTGGCGGGAGAATAGACAGCGTTGGATACCACGGAAGCTGAAAACGACTTAGAAATGATGAAAGAGGCGGAGGAAAGCAATTCATACGGCATGGCCACGGTCCAGGATTGGTGGGAGATGTGACAGGGCAGCCGAATCCTACGTACTACACGGAAGGTATCTCATGCCCAAAACAAGTAAATGCCTGCCATAAGATACATTACAGATACAGAAGTGATTGTTAAACCATCCTGGTCACTCTTTCAATCTGATGGTGTTGCTGCATTCAAAATTTCAGCAACATCACCTTTGTCTCCAGCTTTGTATGCAAAGGACCTCCCTGGAGGTCAAACTCAAGTATTGAATGTCTGTTGAATCAGAAGAATTGACTGTTATCCAGCTGAAAGTGGTGAGGATAGTGCACATGAAAGCATTACTGACACCCAAAATTGGCTCAACTGGAATTGTGACTTGGACAATCCAAACGCGAGCTAAGACGACTAGGAGGGAGACACACAATCCAATGTAGATCTAGACAATGGCATCGAGGCTATGGAAAGCCCAGAGCACTGGGTTGTAAGTGCAGCACTGAATGTTCCCGGATTGATTTGGCCAACATGGCAGTCAATGAATCAGGCTCAAATGGGTTTGATGACAGTCACTGCAATGGAAACAATGAGGAATAAGGGAAACAAGAAAATGTAGAACAGAATGGGTCAATAAGTTTACACCAGGTTCTATGTGTTGCTTGACGGAGAATTTCACTTAGAGAGATATTATTGGAGAATATTGAGCAGTTGCATGTGAATATTTGTTCATAAACAGAAGTATAGCAGGCAAAATGCTTCATTAAGCAAGATAAATCAATTTTGGTAGAATGAGAGTGACCGGTGGAAGAATATTGCCGGGCTCAGCTTCGCTAAAGGGCTGAGTCTCAATCTGCCAGAAATGCAACCAATAATTCCAAATAATTATTCATACAATTATCAATGGGACCAGATATTGACTAGATAGTACATGAAAATAAGCGTTAACAGAGCATCAACGATTTTAGGTCTTGTAAGCAAGGTACTTGTAAAGTGACCTGGTCGCTGTTGAGCATAACCGATGAATTGGCAGCCTTCATAGGCCAAACAGCAAGTGAGACGGTCACTGCTCCGTTCTAAAAATGAGCATCAACCGAGCATCTCCGATTTTTGGCTTTGCATCTTGGGTTATCTTAGTGTTGATTTATGGTAGTTATTGATATACTATGTATTGGTGGCCACTTCAGGCAAAATAATACGTGATATCTTCATTACCCCATCATGAAAATGAGCGTCAACGGAGCATCGACAATTTTTAGTCTTTTAAGTCAGGTAATTACAAAGTGGTCTGGTAGTGGTGGGGCATAATGAATGTAATGGCACCCTTTATGGGTAAAAGAGAAAGTGACACAGTCATTGCCCCATTCTGAAAATGAGCATCAACAGAGCATCAATGATTTTAGGCTTTGCATCTTGGGTGATCTAAGTGGTGATTGGTTGCAGACATCAATAAATAAGGTATTAGCTGCCTTTAGGGCCGAAAGCTAGAGCAGCACGCTACCTGCCTTATTCTGAAACTGCACGTCACCATAGCCTCAACTATTTCTGGTGTTGCATCTGTGGTAATCAAACTGTCACTTTGTGGCAATAATTCATATACCATGCAATGGCGGACGATTCCACCAATACAGTGCCGGACATCTTCGTAACCCCATCTTGAAAATAAGCAACAACTGATTGTTAACAATTTTTGTTCTTGTATGTTGGGTAATCAAGGCATCGCGTAGATATTTGAGATTATACCAGAGCTATTGACTTCCTTGGTAGTCCAAGATACAAAACACAAAAGCAAAAGCAGTGATTCCAAAATAATTGATATCATATCCGGCAGAGCATTCAAAACGGGATCACTGGATGTTGAATAAGTGATTCTAATCAGATACAATTATCAAAAGCAAAAGCCATTGCATTATATGAATCTACAGACGGACCCGCTGGACAATCTGCTACCAACACAGCCAGTTGAGATGGGTTGTGAGATATCCATTGAACCGTACCCGAATTGACATTTCTGGTGGATTGACAATCATGACTGCCATTTTGGCGAGGGTTCGGTTCCAACCCAGACCCGGACCCAAAGTGATGTTCCAGATCCGTTGATAACACTATGTCTAGCTCCACATCAGATTCATCGTCTGCCTCCCAGTCATCTTTGCTCACATATGGATTATCCAACTCACCATTCCAGTGAAGCCAATGATCAGTGTCGGAAATACTTTCAGGTGCACTGTCTTCATCCCCTTCTGCTAGATGACAGTCGATTTTCTTTATTCTGCGGACTTTTGGTACTTGAGTTCATCATCTAGGTAGGTCATTTGCAGACAAATCTGGTGGCAAAGGTAATCTTTCCGACAATTTAAATGCAGCCACACTAATGTTGAAAGTTTGACCAGGATGCTTTGACAATCGCTTCTGTATCTGAAATGTAACCTATGGCTGTCATTGGTTTGTTTTGAGCGCGAGATTTCTTCTGTGTAGCATGTAGGTTGTGGCTGCCCTGCCAGATCTCCAACAAGTCATGGACCTTGGCCATTCTGTGCAATTTTATTTCCTCCACCTCTCTCTTCAATTCCAAGACCTTTTCAGGTTCTGTCGCATCCATTGCTGGGTCATTGCCTGCAAATATCCAGTCATTAGCTTGAGCAAACTGCCTCACTACGACTTTTTCACGAAGGGTCTTACCTGTGGTATGGGCTGCCACCCGCCGTTAATGTCTCGACGAAGGGCAAAACTGCCCTCCACTCCAACACCATGTGCTGTGATAGAGAATATGTCCCATGCAACATTAGAGAGATCAGTGTAATTTGAGTGCATTTCCTCTTGTTGGTTCCACAACTCGGTGACATATGGTATCCACAATGTACTGGTAATCTCCATGGGGTCGGAGTGATAATCATTAACACTCACATCATTTTGCCCCCAGTTCTTTGGTGATGCAGTCGGTGAATTCAAATAGAGCCTTGTGACGGTCAGTGAGAGTGCTGGGCAATCTCTTCATCCAGGTGTCGCTTCAGCCACATCATCAGGCATTAAGTATTCTTCATGATCGCTGGACAGATTGTATGGATCAGAAAAAAATTCACCATATCCCGGATCCATTGCGGAGCGGAATCGATTGTTGCACCGTATTATCTCAGGTTTAGTGACGGACAATTGTCTCTGTTTGGTACAATATTCATTCACCACATACGTCAGAAATGCCACTTGGTATGGGGTGGTATCAGAAGTCTTCTCCTCATGATTAATATCCATTCCCTTGTCCCACTTCCTGAGCAATTGCAACTTCCGGGAAGGATCAAGGATGTGTTCTGAAATGAGAAGCATACCCGTCGTTGGAGTAACTTCAGCATAATATTGGGATAGCTTCTGTTGCGCAAACTTCACTGCAAAGTATAACTCTTCCTTCCATTGAGTCCTCTTCTTAGCCAAAGCTCGCATAATGCCATCCATATGATTGAACTTCTCCTGGAAGACAGCGATAACATGATGCAGAGTAACCGTATGCCATTTTCACATCCACAGGGTCCAATATCGGCATGGTCTTGAAACTTCCATGGTGTACTTGATGATGGTCCATTCATCTTGTGTTGTGAAGAGTGGCCAGCAATCATTGTATGTTGGGTTCTTGAGCCACTTGCAGGTGAATGCTGGTGATCAGTATGCTCGCTGAAGGAACTCCAGTGACGAATTCGATACTGTGTTCACATCCATAATTGGTACTACTGCAATTGGTACTTTGGATTTTTGATAGTCAATGAACACGTTTTGACAACCAGACGTCAGCATAATCAATACAGCAAGCGTTTGCTGCTGTAAGAAGGTCTGTTTTGGGATTTTCAAAATTTCTTCAAATACATACTTTCTAAATTATCTTTGCTAAACCTGGTCTCATGGCTGACACCTTGTCGATTCTATCATTGCCCACTTTTGGAAGTCTTTCACTCTTCCCAATGTCTGTGCTTTCATTCTCTCCAAATTGCTGATCGGGCTCATGGGCTTCCCAAGACTGGGTGGGGTATTGTTCACTGAGACTGCTCATGAACCCACCAAAAGCAAGCAGAATGACGGGCGCCATGCGTGGAATGTGGTTTCTCTATACAGGCCAATCAACTGTGGAGGCCTCAAGGGTTGGTTGTAGTTCCCGAGTTATTGAATATTTAGAGGAAGAATTATCAGTCTTAATTCGAAGTAAATGGCCATCGGTAAGATCAAATTAATCAAAAACTTCCTTTCAATGTCTGGTTAGCCTTGCTCCAGTAAGTTGACCCTTGACCTAGTATCCCAAATTAGCTTTCGAAATATAAAAAGAACCAGATGTCAATCTCGTGGAATGCGAATAGTACTTCTCGCAATGTCCATTTTGAATCCATATAGTAACGAATGAGTGATGTTATGGCAATTTTGTTTTTGGATGTCCACACGTCTAAGCTCAGGTAACTTTATCTCTTGATGGCAATTGCTTCTTAATTACATCCAGTGTTAGTGAGTATTCCCTCCGGAAAATGTTGCTAATGGAGATGGAAGATGGGAGTACCAGCTGGCTGTGTAATGCATTGTACGACCATCGTAGCTTGAAGTTTGATATACTGTTCGATGCAATAGGAGCCGAAACAAATCCTAACATGACGTAGCGATTTCAGGTATGTTGGTGAAAATTGGCACTTACAAAGTCCTTAGCTGCCAGTTTGGAGCATTTTGTCTGTCAACTCAGTTAAGATGGAGAAGATCAAAATGTTGAATATGAATTTGCTTTGCGAACTTACTATTGTAATTTCTCAACTTACTTGTCTCTTTAGTATTACCAGAGCTGTTTTGTCGACTGTTGAACTACACATTTCAGTAACTTCTGACTCTGTTAATTCATTTAACCTTGCGATATGCGCTTTTGCCAGCAAGTGTTTCCCCATTGAGCTGGTCCCATGTTCTGATGGACGGTGAAGAACTTGATGACAAACAATACATATGATGCCGGGGCTGCTGGCCTCCACAATTCCATGGTTCAAATACAATCATTATATAGGCACATGTCTAGAAGTATTCCAAGCAATGGAACATGTCGAGCCCACATTTATAGAAGTCCACTGAACGTCAAATGTGATGATTAAAATAACATCACTCAAATCACGAATATAGACACACTCATTTTGAGAAGAAATTGGAACCTCTAGCAACAAGGTATTTAAACATTTTGAATCTGACATCGCGGTAGGATTTTGATTTCTGCGGATTTCAACTTGAGAGACTGTCTACAGTTACGTTAGAGTGAAGTGAAGAGCTGGTTCTTAAATACTGACTCTAGAGCTACGAGCAAGAGCCAAGCAAGACATGTGAAACACTGCATGCATAGTTGTGAAGTTGTATAGAATACATATTGCAAAGACTGACCGTTAAAAGCTAGATTTAGGAAAGATGCAATGCAGTTCGTTCCTGTGTAGTTTCCAGAGCGCTCACAAAATCAGTTCACGCTCCGTTGACAGCTATTTTCAGAAGGCGGTAGCGATATCGCCACTAGCATTTTTGCACATCAATGTGGCCAATAGTGTGATTATGGGTTAATGGAGTTACACAGCCCTTTGATTATCCAAGATGCAACACCAAAAATGGATGACGCTCCATTGGCGCTCACTTTGAGGAGGTGATAGCAATATTGTTACTGCCATTTTTGCCCATAATGATGGCCATTTAATTGATTATGGGTTAATGTCGTTCCACGGCCCCTGGAAGTTCCACTAGGCAAGACCACAAATCATGGACGCTCCATTGTCACTCGTTTTTACGAGGTGGTAGTGATATGGTCAGTAGCACTTTTTCCTATATCGGCAGCCAATCCATTGATTATCGGTCAACATCATTTCACAGCGCATGGATTGCCCAAAAAGCAAGACCAAGAATCGTTGACACTCCATTGATGCTCAATTTTAGGAGGTGGTAGCGATGTCGTTACTAGCATTTTTGCCCATAAAGGTGGCCAATAACTTGATGAAGGGTTGATGTAGTTGCACAGCACTAGGATTATCCATGATGCAAGACTGAAAATTGTTGACACTACGTTGACACTCCATTGACGTGCTGTTGACCCTCATTTTTAGGAGATAGTATCGATGTCACCGCTAGCATTAATGCGTATACAGGCAGGCATTACATTGGTTATGGCTTGATGTTGTTGCACAGCCCTTCGATTGTCAAAGATGCAAGACGAAAAATTGTTGATTCTCGGTTGACGCTCATTTTGATGAGGTGGTAGTGATTTTGTCACTAGCATTTTTGCCCATAATGGCAGCCAATACATTGATTCAGGGTTAATGTTGTTCCACAGCTCTTGGATTATCCACGATGCAAGACCACAAATCATTTACGCTCTGTTGACGCTCTGTTGACGCTCTGTTGACGCTCTGTCGATGCTCTGTTGACGCTCTGTTAACGCTCTGTTGACGCTCTGTTGACGCTCTGTTGACGCTCTGTTGACGCTCTGTTGACGCTCTGTTGACGCTCTGTTGACGCTCTGTTGACGCTGTGTTG
>Ga0307515_10006452_pt1 | contig 23466 bp, 24 predicted proteins | sample 17_EM_MG_FD_194513 | JGI IMG/M metagenome (GOLD analysis project Ga0307515, IMG submission 194513) | Populus trichocarpa ectomycorrhiza microbial communities from riparian zone in the Pacific Northwest, United States - 17_EM | ecosystem: Host-associated > Plants > Roots > Unclassified | place... | reverse complement strand
CCGCAGGTAATGCGTCCAATGATCATCATTGAATAGGCACCTGATCCTCTAGCACCCGCCTGCAAAGCAGCACCAATGCACGTCACAAAAACTCCGACAAAAGCTGCCCATCTTCGTCCAAGGTAATCGCTGGCTGGGTGGGAGAGAAATACATAGCTAACCCACGTCCCAAGGTAGTAAATCGCGGTAATCAGGCCGGTGTGGGAGGCACTGGGGTGGTGAAGGGCTTTTTTGAAGCCGGGATGAACATAAATTGTAGCGAGGATGCCAATATTATAGCTGTACAGTTTGCCTTCAAGTTAGTCATCTATCAAGATGGAAATGTATCGGTATCAGACATAGAGAAGAAAGGTTCGTCTAATCACGTGTGAAGCAGAAGCAGGTCGAAAGAGACATACCCCCAGACGAAAGATGCTAGCGCAAAGAATGCGCATAGACGGTGCAATCTAATAGCGGCCTTTGAGGGAATTAGCTCCTTAAAAACAGGAGAGGCCGCCATTCACGTGCAATCGTAAATGAATATAGGTAAATTAGGCAGTGATCAAGCGAGCTCAATGACGATACTTAGGAAAATCAGACCCGGTAAGATAATAAGTCGACCGAAATTCTTCAGTTGACGCAGGAAGTGTCCGCTATTTACTCCTGTGGCATGACATTCCCCGCCTGTGGCTTGAGTCCAGATGGGCATCTAGGCCCTGCGCGCAGCTCGTGTCTAGCGTTGACTAGTGTGCAGCTAGAAAAGCGAAAAAAAAAAGTGAGCAGAGCCCGCGGCTGCGGGGCATTGGATTGCCCTTATCAGCGGCATATATGCTACGAAAGTAGACATGTGCAAGCCCATGGGATCCGAGGAGCCGCTAGGGAGCGGGCAAAAATAGCCAGCTTATTAGCATGCTGCATTTCGGTTGTGAATTGGTTACTCTCACCTTTCTGATCCATCATAACGAAACTCCATATTACCATCCACATATCCCACGGATTGGCGTGTGAAGGTCAGCCGATCAAACCTTAATGCATGCCCTTCTTTCGGCTAGCACTACCGACACCGCGGTCATGGCTTCTTTAGCGTCCGAAGATAAGTTTTGAAAGTTGATCTTGGCTGAGGAGCAAGTGGAAACTTTGGAGTGACGGGAAATAAAAAGCTTGGCCAAACCCCTAAAATTCGGCTAAACCGGCAGCGGGAACGGGAGCGAAAGAGCGGAGGTCCCGTCGTGATTTCACCAATCAATTCAGCCCTACAAATCATGTCAAATGTTTCCCTAGCCCAGAAGGGACCCCTCCTTGCAACACCCTTCGTCTAAAGAATATGTTCTAGCCCTAGAAACAATCAATTTCTCTGCCTAAGCCCTTCAACCATACCCGGCGTTTATTATTTGCACAAGCTGTCAAGCCCAATGGCATTGTATCAGTGGCGTTCTAAAGGCCCCTGCACAATACGCCACGACGCCCTTCGCAACCCCTGAGCTGAGGTGTAAATAGAGGTCCTTATGGCCGCTCACTGAATGGATTGAGCATTCTTTTCAACCCTCTCGGTGAAGGCCAAAAGGTTCTGAACCTCATCAACATGGTCCACTTAGGTCGCGATTGATGGATTAACCCTTGATAGTGTCGCTCTTTCAGTCGTTCTTTCTATGAACACACGCTCATTTTAATTCTTTAACTTTGTTTCATAAAATATCGCACCAAGACCACACTTTCTGATAGTTTCTGTGAACTGTTGTTCGCCTAATATTCTCTCAGGATGCACAGTAAAGAAAATTGTGAGGAGGAAATCCTCCTGAGTGAGTACTTTTCTTTAATTTATCCTCAACCGCTCAGTGCGCTAAACAACCTCCAAAATCAGCTCCACCATCTCCTAGTAATACAAATACCAGAGATACCGGTGATGATGCCAAAGCTGTTACCTGGATGTCACTTCCTAATAAGCGGCAACTATTTATCCTAGCTTTATGCCGCCTATCCGAGCCACTCTCGAACACCTGCCTCCTTCCCTATATCTACTACCTCATAAAGTCCATCATCCCCTCGGACGACCCTTCCGCATCCCAGAAAATCTCACGTTATTCGGGCATTCTAGTCGCAGCTTTTCCACTCGCTCAATTTATAACCAGCATACTTTGGGGACGATTGTCAGATAGTCATGGCCGTAAACCTATAATCATCATCGGACTCGTAGCGAGCGTGATTTCCAACTTAGCATTCGGCTTCTCTAGGAGCATCGGTGCGCTTATGTTCTGGAGGGTTTTAGCTGGATTAGGCAATGGGAATGTGGCTGTAATGAGGACGATGACGGCGGAGATTGTTAAAAAGAGAAAATATCAGACCCGTGCTTTCTTGCTCCTACCCCTTGTATTTAACTCGGGCATGGTAGCAGGATTGGCGCTAGGTGGCTGTCTGGCTGATCCGGTGGTTAATCTACCATGGTTATTCGGTCCTGACGGCCTTTTCAATATCGAACGACATCCAGAAGGTGTGGCATGGGCATTGAAATATCCGTACGCTTTACCGGCGATTACAAACGCGCTCGCGCTCGCATTTAGTCTTATCCTCGCGGTGTTTGGACTCAAGGAGAGTCTCCAAAGCAAAGAGAGTAATAGAGATTTTGGAGTAGTGCTCGGCAGATCGGTTGTCCGCTTTATTGAACGGATCGTCTTACGGAGGCGCTCAGCTGGTTACGCCGCAATCCAACTCGACGAGTTTCCAGAGGCGGCCACAGATGAGATTGCCGAAGGCAAGTTTTCTAAGCCTCTCCCGTCAATATCTCAACCTCCGCCGCCCCCGTTTCGCAGCATCTGGACGCGGGAAGTCCTCGTCACAATGATCTCTTTCGGCCTACTCCCTTTACACAACTCCGCATTCATGCACATATTTCCAGTCTACCTCTGCACACCGTCAGCCGACAATAATAACGCAACATTCCTCTCCTTCAATGGTGGTCTCGGCTTAACATCGCCCTCCGTGGGCCTCTGGCTTTCTTTCTTTGGTGTTTGCGGGATCCTGCTCCAGCTCTTCATCTACCCACGCATGCAGGCCAAAATAGGCACACTCGGCTGCTTCCGCGTTGCTCTTTTCACCTTCCCATTGGCGTATCTGTTCGCTCCTTACCTTTCGCTCCTTGGGAGTCACGGATTCTCGCGCTGGCCATGCATTGCCGTCATTCTCTGCGCACAGGTTATGGCTCGCACAATTGCGATTCCGAGCACCGTTATTCTACTGACCAACGCCGCGCCCGCTAAGAATGTACTAGGAACTGTGCACGGTGCTGGAAACATGTTTTCCAGCTTAGCGCGAGCAGTCGGGCCGGTATTTGGCGGTGTGGTATTTGCGTGGGGCATGGAGAAGGGAGTTGTGGGCCTTGTTTGGTGGCTGTATCTCACCATTATCGCATTGATTGCTCTAGCATGGTCCTATACTATGAGTGCTCCAGATGGCCCTAATGGTTATAGACGGTTATGAATTTCTCGGCCTGTATAGAGAGGGAGTTCTGTAATGTGTTACTTTTCATCACACCATATGTCATGTAGCGATAGAATAGAAAGTTGATAGAATTCGATACTAGCACCGTTTTTAATATCCAAGGCGAGACTCATTTAGCGTTGCAATGTGCCACGGTTACTTTTAGCGAGCTTCTAAAGACATCTGGAATGAGTGGTTCTCACCGATGCCTGACAAATTGTTGTGTCTAGATATAAATTAATTAGGCCTATAAAGACTCATCTGCGATCATGCATAAGGTCTCGTAAGCTACTCTGAGGGAACTTCGGAACCCCATCTAAAGTGTGCGTTGCGTGGCGACAGCCAAGCAAACTGCGCCTCAATTTCAGAAGGTGAGGGTGATCCTGCAAGGCCTATTTTTGGCTTGGGGCTTTGGGAATGAGACTTAATTTGAGTCACTTTGAGGGTGTGGGAGAATGAGGATTTCGTAATCACTGAATTGTGGCGTTGAGATCCTCTTATCGATAATCGCCCTGCCACACCTTCCACGCTAGCTTCTTTGAGAAATTGATATACACTGAGATCAACACCACGACATCATTCCCAAATTTTCAATATTTTTGGATTGCGCACCGTTGGAGGAGTTCAGGACCATGCCCCGCAAACAAGTGTATGGAAAACGAGCAAAGGCAATGCCGCTATTTTCTTCATCTTCCGTCTTCACCTCGAGTCCAGCCAAAGCGGTGCCCCCAGCGAAAGAAAAGAATGAGAAAATTGAGGAGATAGAGGATTTGGCGAGTCAGCTTAGAGGATTAGAGGTTGACAATCCGCTATCTAAAGCGGGTACGGCCCAGGAAAACCCTCGGAAAGCACTTAGGACAAGAGATGGGAATGCCGCGGTGTCACAGAATCCATTAAGAGTGGAAGAGCCTAAGGAGCAGTTGAAGTCAAGGCCAAAACCCCCGGAGGCCAAATTCATATCAAACAAGGAGTCAAATCCAGCATCCACAAGGCTAGAAGATGATCTAGCATCACAGCAATCAAGTGCTCTAGAAGTACCACAACCAGAATCAGATGCATGCTCTGCATATGTCCGGCCTCTATTGAATCTCTGCAGCGATCCAGCAGCTCGCAAAATTCCCACTCCTTTCAAGACCTGGACTACGCATTTAGAACCGCACTTCGACATTGCTAAAATTGCCGAAGCGTCCTACGGCGAGGTATACCGTCTTTCACTTAAAGAATCCATACCAGGCTTCACCAAAGCAGACGAATCTGTCCTTAAAATCATCGCGCTAAAGCCGCCTCTCATTACGCAAGACTCGCCCAGTACTAAAATGGTCTGCGAAAGGACGTCTAAAAAAGAGAAGGCGTGTGAAGAGAAGATTGCCTGGATGAGCTCCGTGTCCTCCGTCCTGTCCGAAGTACAGCTCCTGCAGCGCATGACGCCCGTTCCTGGCTTCACAAATTTCAGAGAGGTGCGTGTGCTACAAGGAAGACCGGGCCCGCCGTTTGTAGCTGCATGGAAAGCCTTTAATAAGAGCAGGCCGAGAGGACAAAAGAGTATTTTTCCGGATCCGGGTAGGAAAGGGAGCTATGATGATACGCAGCTATGGGCCGTGATTGAAATGCAAGATGCAGGGACGGACCTGGAAAATGTGGTGATTAAGGATATTTGGAGCGTATGGGATGTATTCTGGGGCGTGGTGCTTGCAGTCGGTAAAGGGGAGGAGGGTATGAGATTTGAAGTACGCAGTCACACTCCCATCCACCGCCATTGATAATAGCACTGCCTCTTTGACGATAAAATTCATTGAACTAATCACGAATACCACAGCACCGCGACCTCCACCTTGGCAACATCTGCATCCGTTCCCACAGCCCCGATGACTCTCTCTCCTCTCCCTCAATCCGGACCACACGCCGCAAACTCGGCTTCACAGGTCTTGAAACCACCATTATCGACTATACGCTCTCTCGCGCCGATATGGATGACACTTCTATTGTCAACCCCTCATCTTCGGCTCCCTCTGAAGAACCAGACGTAGCATTCTTAGACTTGGAGCTGGACCCCGCAGTTTTCGAAGGTGACGCGACTGAGGAATATCAGTACGAAATCTATCGCTACATGCGCGCATCCGTGTACCTACTTGACCCACTCGCTGACCTCGGTTCGCGCTGGGAAGAAGCAAAATCCGGCGGGCATACGTGGCGCGAGTTTCATCCGCAGACTAACCTGCTATGGTTGCACTTCGTGCTGTTCAAGCTACTAGAGAATATGACATGGCCATCGTGTGCACTGTTGTTGGATCGGGTACCGCAAAGAGAAAGAAAGAGCGCCAGGAGGAGGGCATTGAAGTTAGAGAAGATTCTTGGCCAGCTACAGAACTTGCTGGAGCCGGAGGCACTGCCAAGTAGCGGGCTGGGAAGTGTAAAGGATTTGGTGGCGCTGGCACTGGTGGAGGGGTGGCTAGAGGAGGAAGATGTGTTAGGATTAGGGGTCGAAGAGGGAAAAGAAGCAGATGCTGAGAGCGGTTGAGGCTCTATAGGCACTTGGTTGTACGACTTGAGGAATGCCAAGAGGAGTTGTTAGTGGAGCGCTTCTAGCCCACTATGGCCTCCTTAGCTTGATTGTCAATACAGTCCTCGCACGGCTACCAAAGGGAGATTCCGGCCCTCTGCTCTTGAGGCTCGCAGATTGCTCGATATAACGGCAATGGTTGGAACATCCGATATGGGCCATCCCGCAACCGCAACCCAAACCATACGAGCCCTCACAAAGGCTTGATGGCGGCAAAGGCAAAGACATACTGTTATAATGCTATAGCTATCTCAGCATACAGCAGTTTCATGACAGTCATCGAATTATAATATTATCGTTGAACTAGAATATAATTATCCAGCGTTATCAAGCCACATCATGTTGATCTCTGATTAGAAGCATTCTCCGCTAAGCCTTCAACAAGAATCATTCTAGAATGACCACAGTATAATTCTCTTCGATAAAATCTCTCATACCATAAACATTAGGATGTTGTTAACGAAAGGTTGATACAAATCTAGAGACATCGCTTTCTTCTAAGAGTGCAGCATTACCAAGCAAACCAATAGGTTCTTCCTGAAGAATGGAGTGGTTTCTTGCTGTGTATTCGAATAGGAAAACAATATAGACAAATATAAGGAGCAGAATCCCCACGATCACCCATGCAACCGGGCTTACGACGAAGAGCCGAGTCACTGAAGTAGAAAGGGTGCCCTGCGCCGCTCGCGGACTATTTCCTTGCTGGATCAATTGGTTATCGGCCAAGCTAGCATAAAGGGTGGTGAAAATATCTTCGGTCGAATTTTTGAACAACTCTGGTATCATTGGGGAAGCTGCATCCTGGGCCAACGCATAAGAGTGTACAGAAAATCCGAAAGCGTCTGCATATGCTATCCGTGGGGTCGAAGGCTGGTGACGCCTTACGAGATGTGGACCGTGCGCGAACACCAGAATCAAAAGTACGCGTATGATCACGGAGCCTTGATCCTATTGATTCTATTGGCCAGCTCTTATCGATAACGGTAGAACGAGATACACCGAAGGGATAGTCATGTAGGGTTGTTTCAAGAGTTTGGTATAATATCGGATGAGTTCCCGTTGTGTTACTTGGCGTGAATGAGACATGCTCGGGAGAAGCGTTGGACCGAAATGACACTGTCAGGGAACCGGATGTACGCCAATACGGCGGTATGCAGGAGATTACGCTCAAGTTGGCTACTTTAGATGATGCTACTTCGGAATATAGCCCAGAAAATATACCGATTCTGCTGTAGTCAGACCCGTGGCATTGTGTATCCTAGCTCACTGCCTCGCCACTCAGTCCGAGCGCTGCATCAACCAAAACCTCCACCAGGCTAGCTACCCAGACACCCAGATTCACTGTATGGATTGCTTTTTGGGAGATCGTGCTGGCTTTGGTATTAGTCGGACAGTGACTAGAAATGATCATGTGATGACTTTACTGACTATAATGCAATGCTAGCTCAAGGAGTAATGCGCTTGTCCTTAGTTTGCGAGGCAGATTTTGTACAGTTTTTTTCGGAATGAATTTAGTGTACCTTGACTTGGAATTAAAAGGCTAGGCATAAAAGCCATTAAGATGGCTCTGTTAGGAAACCCCGTTAGTTACCACGACCTTAAGATTAGCGTGGCCAAATGCTTTTAGTTCTAGTCATTCATGTTGTTACTGACTAGAACGAGAGGAGCAGCGTTTCTCTTTCAGTCCTTGTAGATGACAGGTATATCTTGAGCACAGCTCACTTTGGCTACATCTTCTAGTACTTTTCCTGTTTTGACGTGAATATAATGAAAGCAGAGAAATTTTGATTTTAACATGGCGTACTCAGCCACAAGTATGTAAGAGTGATAAAATTCTTGAAAACATGGTAGTAAAATACAGATAAAAGTAGACTCACACCTACGGTATCCAGCTCTGCTATATGATATCGGTTTTCCAACATGAACTATACATCAAGGTATCATCATGAAATTCACACCGTTGACCGCGTAAAAGACCCGGTGGCCCAAGACCCTCCTGATGCGCCAGACCCGGTAAAACTAAACGGGCCTCAATGTCCGACCCTCCCCTCTGCGCACCCTTCCTACCGTCCCAATCCAGTCACCCTGCCAAGCGCCATTCACAAACTAAAAATCTTTAAAGCAGTCATCCCACCGCTCCCGCATCTCGGGTCCGTACTCTTCCCGGCCTTCGGGCTCTGGCTCGTACTCATCGAAGTTTCGCGTATCAGCAGGTCCCCTAAGGTGCGGTACGATTGGGCCTTGCACTTTGCGGTGGTAGAGTGCGCCCCAATCAATATTTCGGAACCAGGGGTGCGCTTTTACGGCGCCTGCGCCGCCTTTGATGTTGCCTAGGCGCTTGGAGGTGTCCACGGTACAAAGACCTGCAATAAGGTCACGCGCATCGGGGGACATTGCAGATGGGTAGCGGACACGTCCTTCCACGATTCTTAAGGAGAAGTTTTAGCTGAAAATTGACGGCTATTTGGCAGGATACTTACTGCTCGTATATTTTCATAGGATTCTGGTCCCAAAAAGGGGGTTGGCCAACGAGGAATTCGTACACTAAAATTCCGAATGCCCACCAGTCGACGGCGCAACCATGACCTTGAAAACATGTTCCTCAGTAACGAAGTCCTCCAGCGGCACTACGTCCAGACTTACCTGTGTTTCTGATAACCTCAGGGGCAAGATATTCAGGAGTTCCGCATAGTGTGTAAGTTTCCCCTTTGGACGTGTCAGCTTAAGGACGAAGCAAAAACTGCTTATACACCTACTGTTATCGACCTTCTTTGCAAATCCAAAATCCACTAGTTTTAGATGGCCCTCTGCATCTATGAGAATATTCTCTGGTTTTAAATCTCGGTATGCTACTCCTTCCTTCTCATGTAAAAATTCTAGTATCAGAACAATCTCGGCGGCGTAGAATTGAGATGTGGGTTCGTTAAAGCGTCGTGCTCTTCGAAGGTAACTGAAAACCTCGCCTCCAGGGCAATAATCAAGCTATTTAACGCGGATAACTTTTAGCGATGACTATCCCGACTTAGGAAGAGCTTCAACAACGTACAAGCATGTAAAGAGAATCCGCATCCTGGAAACTCGCTACCATCGTTGTAATAAAAGGGTGACCTGCAACGGCTGCAAGCACATTTCGTTCGTTGCGCACATGTTCGACTTGCTTGAGCCTTATGACTGAGACATGGCTAGATTAGCTAGCTGCAAGATGCTGGTGCAATCACAGGTCACTGCATACCATCGACTTTCCGCAATATCTTTAAAGCAAAAACTTTGTTCTGATCTCCACTCTTTGGGTTGGTGAGTTGCACCAGCCATACACGCGCGAAGGTTCCTGTGAAACGCCATTGTCAGCATCACCCGTAAAGCCGCCCACCGCAAGTATCCATACCAGTGCCCAGTGTTTTAACGAGCTCGAAATCTTCCTGGCGAAGAACTCGCGATGAGTGTCCAACCATCTTCTGGTTCGCGTCGGTGATTTGCGCCGGACTTAGGGGGCGTTTAACCTCCTCCCACTGCGCGAGCATGCGCTTCTCCTCATCGCGCGCGGGGTCCATGGCAGCCGGATCTTGATCGTTCTGAGCCGGCGACAGTAACTGGTTGGGCTGCGGAGAGGACTCGCGATTGGAGTGGTCATGGTGGAGCAACTTGTGAACTACCGCCGTGGCCATGATCGCGAGGGTTGCAGGTGCAGTGTGTTTCCTTCTTTCCTAAATCATCGCTGGGGGTTGAGGGGTGCTAGCCGGATGCTGAATGGTGAGAAAGGACCTGCTCGAGGTCGGAGTGGCCGAGATTTGTTGCATTCAACCGTGGGGTGTCAGATCCAGAGACCGATGGCGGGGTTACATGGCAGAAGGAGCTGGTGGAGATGACGCTTGAGGCTGACTAGGGTCCGAGGGGTCAATGACTTGGACAAAGAGCCGCGATCAAGGCAGAGAGGAATCCGGCTGCAAAACTGGACTATCCAGTGAATTCTTGCCCTTCGTCCCATCAACTCAATCGAGAATTGATTCTTGCTTCTGTATAAGAACACGTTGTCTGACGTGTCCGGAGTATAATGCTCCTTCTTTGGTGAAAGTCCGACACGGGTGAGAGTCAGGCATATCCCTCAGCTCCGCGTCTGCGTCACGGATTACTCGCATCCTAGCCTTGCAAAGGTACGTAGAGCGGTCAAGGCTTGCCCAACGAGTGTCCGTTGGTGCATTGCTCTAAAGCATACCCGCCATCATCCCGAGGATTTGGCGGATTCAATGTTCACAATTCCGGTGGCGCAGCAGGACACTGAGTAACATAGGTAACGGGGTTTTGACCGCTCTCTGACCATTTTGAACACCAAAATTTGCCAAAATGCTGATTTAGTGGCAAATAACTAGTAAGAACTATTATAAGTCATCGCATCGTTAGTAAGAAGTCTTGAAGATATAAATATATATAATAGAGTCTATATAAAGCCGATTTTTGGTATTTTACTGTTTAATTGGCCACTGAGTTGGCCCCTCATCTGGGGATTCTTTGTCGCTTGAATTGCTTATGTCATCGTCCTCCTGAAGTTGTTTGACAAGAGCCGCAGCCGTAGCGGCGGCAGTAGAGGACTCTTCCGCCCGCTTCTGGAATTCATCCGCAGTTGATTATTTCAACGTTGCATAATTGCCTTAGAGTCGTTTTTCAAAAAGTAGTGGGAGGAACTCCATGGGCATTCGCGCAGGCTTAGGGGCTGCGATATAAGCCGCCTGCTCGTCAGGCAGTAAGGGCGGCTTATATACGATCTTCCGCATTTAGTGCTTGAGGTCAGCGAGGCGTAGACGTAGATTGGTGGTGTATTTCGTGGAGTTAAGGTGTGGAAAAGTGGCTGAGAAACTCCTGAAGCGGCAGTATCTTCTTTAGGCAACAAGCTAGCTATAAAAAGAAAGCAGGCTGCTAGCGCGGTCATAACCCAGGGAGCGGTCAAAACCCTGTTACCTACGTTATGTGATATTTGAATGCAGTAGGAAAAGTCGCTAATACGGCGTGACTAGATATAAAAATAGAGCTAAGTAGCTGAGCGTTTCCATTCATGCACCTCTATATCTCGTTGCCGGCGAAGTATGAACGAGAAGCATACCTTCCGATGTAGAACACGGAAATTTTGATGTTTGATTGATGCTTTCCATGGGCGTAGAACGTCCCCATTGTTACCGATTATGAAACCCGACCAATTGCTTCCCTCGCTTCTTTACTGTACAATAGGATCAATTGGAGTGATCGTACACGGAATTGCTAGCAGACATCCTCATCCATTGCTACGTGTGTTCAGGATGAGTGCAACGATAAGGCTATGAAGACTATTAGCAGGCGCATATCGTGACTGAGCTTTGGGCTGGCCATCACACACCCGTAAAGACCCAATACTTCGGCGAAAATCAGAATCAGAACCATGCCCACAAATATCCTTGACTGACGCATGTAAGCCCGAACGCCCTGATACTGTTAGCCACCATTTATTGCTCTTCTCTTCATGAAACGAACCATATCTCCCACTATCCCAATGGCATAACCCGCCGCCAATCCTGTTAGGCCGACTGATAGCCCGGCGGCAAGATGCATAAAGCCGTTAAATAAGGTATATGATTTCGTTGGAGGTGGCCTCATATCTCCTGCAATGAGGACCGATATAACTAGGGCGTAGACTGCCAGAATACCCGACATGACGACAGGAATTAGGGACTGTGGGGGAGGTTGCCCATTAGCGATGAGCACATCCGACTGGAGAACGGAATGAGCACCTTCATTATCAGGTCTGGTCTATAGGTGCCAACACCTGCAATGCCTATCCCCGACTTCGCTGTTCCATATGCCGCTCCTACACCTGTGTTCCTTCGATCAGTAAATTGCCTTTGGGCCGTAACGGCGGAGCTGGACTTGACAAACATCCGAAAATCATCTGCCGTAGGGTTCAGTAAACTACTAGTCGTACATATGATGTATGAGAACTTACAGCGAATGCGATTCCACCCTATGACATGTCAGCTGCAGTGCTTGGATGCTAGGGATGCTACCTTACCATGCCGAAGAAAGGCGCAAACTTCGGGGCTAACGCCGACTCCATATTGACAGCTAGAAGGCTATTCCACAGGGAATTTACTTAGATGGCTGTAATGTATGGAAGCTAAGTGTAACTGCAGGCAGGTGTGGTGTTTGCGATAGCTGCTTGGGTGACGATCAATAGCTAACTGCCCTGGGCCTTGTGACTTTAGCGAGCCAAGCCGTCGCCGTTTGAGGTGATGAGAAGGAAGCACCCTAGATAGAGATCTTGTTGATGAGACTTTCCCGCAGATTCCGCGTCTCTGCGCTTCAGCTATCCGCTATTTGATCTATTTGAGTTTTTTTCAGCCTCCTTTCCCCCTCCCGCTCTAGCCTAGACCCTTTCGCGGCCCACACCGGCCACCAATAGGACGGGGAGATAATACCCTACCTCCGAACCAAGCACGACGACGTTCGCTGCACCAACATCGGCATTCATCACATCAACGCAAGCCTCTGAGGCGTCATTCCTTTCTGCGACGTCGCTAAAAGCCTTCCTTGTTATCTCTTTAGAGCTGCGTGCCGCTCTGACAGCCAGTTCTTTCCCACGCCCCATCCTCGGCCTCAAGTGCATTACGTAGCCAGTCTACCATCGAAAGATTTTCAAAACCAAATACGACGCTAGCGGATGCTTGATAACTGTCTTGAAACCTTCGAAAGGATAGGCCTATATGGCAGACTATAGTGCTCAGCAAGGGAGAGAATATGCACGAGCTCCGCCTTACGGCCACGCTTCAAACCAGCAAAGAGATGCGGCGTTTGCGAACATCTTTGGGGCCACGCCGCCGCCAGGGCGATCTCAGACAATGACCTCGCAACCTGTCATGAGGCCTCCAGACCGAGCTCAAACCATGTCCACTCAGACGGCTGATATGATGCAAAGGGCTCCACCTATGAGGCAACCTGTGAACGGGTATGGCCCACGTCCGAACGGATATGAGCAGGCCCCTCCCAACAATTACAGTCCGTCTTCCCTAGATAACTACAATAGACCTCCGCCAAATGGATACGGCCCGGGACAGCGCCATTCGGATGGCTCTGGTCCTCTGGCAGCACAACGTCAACCTCAACCACAGTATTTGCCACAACCTCTACGTCCGGAACGTCGACCTTATGGCCAACCGCAACGGTTAGATGTTCGAACTTCCCCTCCTGCACAACCACCCTTCAATAAGCCTATTCCCAACAGGTTTCCTGGTGGAGGGCCTGGACCCGCACTAAATTCGGATCAGTATCGCTCCCAATCCATGGCGGCTGGGTCACGCCCTCAATTTCAGCCGCCTGGCGGACCAGGCTACGGTGTATCTCCTGCTCATACATTCCGCCACCAACCATATATGAACCATCTGGCGAGGACAACCGCTCAAGGCCGTGTCGTCCCTGAGCGGCCGGACGAGCGCGCAATGTCTATGACTTCTTACGCGAGAGATAGCGAATATGCGCAGACAATGAGTGGCCGAGTAATACCAAATCGTAGGAGAGAATCTGGGGGGCGGGATGGGACTTTGATGGATCAGAAGACTCCTGGTGGCTCGCCATCACCAATTGACGTTGGACCAGGAAGCAAAACAAGAAGCACAAGTCAGAGTAGTTTCTCATCAAGGGCAATGTCTATGGCGTCTACTGTGGTACCATCCGAGCGAAGTGATTCTATGACCTTACGGCAGAGTCCATCCACTGCGACTAAACCAAACCCCACGGTCGTGCAACAACAAGCAATGATGGTGTCACAACGCAGGGCCCCGCTTGTTTATCCAGCGCTGTTATCGCGAGTGGCAGAGGTTTTTCGGGATCGGATAGGCCTGACCGAAAAAGAGAAAGATGGACTGGTATACAAGAGCGCATTCACTGGAGCAGAAGCCGTGGACCTCATTTCATACATCATAAAAACGACGGACCGTAATCTTGCGCTACTCTTAGGCAGGTCCCTAGATGCGCAGAAGTTTTTCCACGATGTAACTTATGCCCACCGTTTACGAGATTCCATTAACGAGGTCTACCAATTTAGGGAAACTTTGGTAGAGGATACTACAGAAGTTAATGGGGTTTTCACACTATTGACGGAGTGTTACTCTCCCACTTGTACCCGAGACCGGCTTTGCTACTCAATAGCCTGTCCTCGTAGACTAGAACAACAAGCGAGGTTGAACATGAAACCACAACCGGGTCTTAGACGAGAAGAATCACGCGCAAGTTTGCACGAAGATCAAAACGACGAACAAAAGCTTTGGATCAACACTGTATCGAAAGAAGTCGCTGATAGCGTGGGTGACAAAGAGAAAAAGCGTCAAGAGGTAATTTCGGAGTTGATGTATACGGAGCGAGACTTTGTAAAGGATTTGGAATACCTTCGGGACTTCTGGATGAAGCCGCTGCGCAACCCTACTGGATCACCAATTCCGGAGCATCGACGAGAGAAATTCGTTCGGACGGTGTTTTCTAATTGTCAAGAAGTCTATATGGTCAATTCAAGAATGGCAGAGTCCCTTACCAGGCGACAACAACAGGGCCCAGTTGTTCGCAATGTCGGAGATATTTTCTTGGAATACGTGCCGCACTTTAGCCCTTTTATTAAGTACGGATCGAACCAGCTCTTTGGAAAGTATGAGTTTGAGCATGAGAAGAGAACGAATGTGTTGTTTTCAAAATTTGTCGACGAAGTCGAAAGGATGAAGGAATCAAGAAAGTTGGAACTTAATGGCTATCTTACCAAGCCAACTACCAGACTGGCGAGGTATCCCTTATTACTAGAGAACGTACTTAAGTACACTGCGGACGACAGTCCCGATAAGCAAGATGTTCCGAAAGCCATCATCATGATCAAGGGCATCTTGTCCAAAGTTAACGTCGAGTCAGGAAAAGCCGAAAACTACTTCAACCTGATGCAGCTCAATCGGGACTTGAAATTCAGGCCTGGAGAGTACGTTGATCTTAAATTGACTGAGGAGAGCCGTCAGCTAGTATTCAAGAGTTCTCTAAAGAAGAGTCCGACGGATACGACAGGAGACATTACATGCTATCTGTTCGACCATGCCATCCTCCTGGTAAGGGTCAAGACGGTAAACAAGCGAGAAGAGCACAAGGTGTATAAAAAGCCCATCCCACTAGAACTGCTCGTTATCACACAAATGGATGATATCATCCCTAAAATGGGCATTGCAAAGAGACCATCCTCAAATTTGATTCCTGGGGCGCCGAAGAATGACAACGCTAAAACACAAGGATATCCAATCACCTTTAAGCATCTGGGCAAGGGAGGCTATGAGTTGACTTTATTTTGCAGCACCCAAATATCTCAGCAGAAATGGATGGAGCATATCGAGGCCCAACAGAAGAACTTAAGAGAAAGAAGCAACATCTTCACAAAGACAATTCTTAACGAAGGGTTTTTCACTTCCTCAATCAGGGTTACCTGCTGTGTACCAATCGGTAGGTTTTTTATTAAGATAATATTAAGTCTTGTGCTAACCTTCCCTAGATGGTGGCCGCAAACTCGTTTTTGGAACAGATTTTGGTGTCTACGTCTCTGACCGAAAACCGAAGGATGCATCATTCAAACCCAAACGAGTCCTAGATTGCAAGTCTGTAACCCAGATAGGTGTGCTCGAGCAACATCAGATCCTTCTTGTCTTGTCGGATAAGACATTGTACTCCTATCCTATAGAAGCACTCGACCCAGAAGATAGCCAGGCGGCGGTCGTCAAACGCAGTAGGAAGATTTGCCACTGCAACTTCTTTAAAGCTGGCATTTGCGTGGGACAACAGCTGGTAGCCTGTGTCAAGACCACGTCGCTATCAACCACTATCAAGGTGTTCGAACCAATGGAGAACCAGATCAAGAAATCAAAGAAATCAGGCCTAGCTAAGATGCTAGCAGGCGGTCAGGACGCTCTGAAACCGTACAAGGTAAAAATACCGGATTTCTTTGACCCAATCCCACAAATCTTCGATAAGAATCAGTTTTCTTTAGATACAGCTTCGAATTCATCAGAGGAGGATTCGACGGAAACAGATGAGACATGTTATTCTAACTTATCGTTCTATAAGGAATTCTACATCCCCACCGAATCTACATCCATCCATTTTCTGCGCTCGAAACTCTGCGTTGGCTGTGCTCGTGGCTTTGAGGTGGTTAGCCTCGAGACCCTCGAGACGCAATCGTTGCTTGATCAAGCGGACACATCGCTCGACTTTGTTGCACGAAAAGAAAATATCAAGCCAATCCATATCGAGCGTTTTGCAAGCGAGTTCTTATTATGCTACACTGATTTCTCCTTCTTCGTTAATAGAAATGGATGGCGGGCAAGGCCTGACTGGAAGATTACCTGGGAGGGAAATCCACAGGCTTTTGCGATCTTCAACCCGTATATCCTTGCGTTTGAGCCAAGTTTTATTGAAATCAGGCATATGGAGAGCGGCATGCTGGTGCATATTCTAACGGCAAAGAATATTCGAATGTTGCACTCATCCACGAGAGAGGTATGTCGCCGCAATTCTAACTCACTCCTACAAACCAGACCGAAACAGTTTGGAATGATCTGGCTGATAAAGAGTTCGTACAGATATTATACGCCTATGAAGACGAAATGGGCGAAGATGTCATTGCAAGCCTGGATTTCTGGCAGACACCGCAAAGCCCACCTGCGCATCGCTCACACGGTGCCATTGAGAACAACCGATCGTATGAGAAGAGCTGAGCGGATCCCATCCAGTCACTCTCGCTACTTATTTTGGAACCTGTTTGCAACTATTCAGATATTCAGTCATTCGTCTCCCTCTAAACTACATACCCAAATACAGTTCTCCTGTTGGCAGACCTTTACGCCCATCGGATGCGCGTGCGTGTGGGGAGGATACGGGGCGTTTAGATGCAGCATATGCGATTCTTCCTGTTCTCCGTTCTTGCTTTCCCTTTCTACTTCTTTTAGTACCGGGTTCCCCTGTTTCCGCGGTGCGAGCTTATTTTTCCGAAAGAATTTTTTTGCAGGCTTCTGCGTGAGCTTGGGAAGAGGTGCGCGCTTGGGCCCGAGAACCTGTGTATAAACATTGTTGGCTATGGCGCAGCGTGACTCCTATTCTCTCACTTTGGGCTTTGTGTCTTTGGGTGAGCGAGAAGGATTTTGAGGCCGTGTGTGGGATGCTGTGCTTCTAGTGAGAGAAGATTGACGATGAGGACGATGGCTATTGTGTGAATGAATGAAGACATCTAATTGTGGATGGATGTGTTACTTATCACTTCTTCTGCTCGCGATGAATCTTGCTTCGCCCCCGACGCGAGAGGGCTGGAGACCAGACAAACGCCCATGTCCCTTGTCGAAGTCTAAGTAGTCTAGGAGGATTTGGGACATGTAAAAGGGCCTAATCGGGGGCTGTTAGCTCATTCTAAGTTTAATTTTCGTTAAAATCTCTAAAATAAGCCAAACCCCCGGTTCCTGACCACGCTATCGAAATATTTTGAGTAGCTAGCAATGATTGATATCTTTAAAAGCTATTTGTCCTATAATATACTTATGGATTATATACACCTCCCTTGCGCTGTTAAGGTGCACACTTAATTTTTGGTGAGCTCAATGTGCCATTGTGGTGGCTTCGGATACTTTGGACACCCATCCATTACCAACATAGTGAGGACCAAACGAATGCCACGGCGTTAATGCTTCTATCAACAGCGCATGGCATATCTAGAGTTGGGTGGGGAGATTTTCGCGAATTTTGCTGCACAAGGATGTGAAATCTCTTAAACCATAGGTCGCTAATGAAATGAAATGGCCAATTGCTATATCACTTATAAGTTTCCTTCTTTCTCTGTGTCATACATCCTCTTCAACCGATAGAAGCCCGGCTCAGCCATCTGCATTCCCTCTATGATTTTCTTGCTCCATTCCGTCTCGTTCGCCCTTTTCAGATCTGCCGCCGGTAACTCCTTGCCATCGAACTCATATAGCACAAGCCATGTCGGGATTTGAGGTTCAAGTCTCTTGAACTCGTCTAAGACAGTCGCATTGACGACTTTGAATCTTCGTGCACGCCTGTAGCCGGGCACTTTTTCAATAAGCGGAAGATGTTCTTCTCGGTACCAGTCGTCGAAGTCGGCATCCGTACCTTCAGCCGGTGTGAGGGCGCCAGATATGATGAGCGAACCAGGATCTGAAGAAGCGGTGTCAGGAACACATCTCTCAAAACAGTTTGGTACTCGAATTCTTCATGGCCAATTGTAACGACGCACCTTTCGCAGCTCCTCCTTCCTTCTCATGCACATGTATACACTCATAAAACCTCGTATCAAACCTCGCTTGCTTGAAGACACCCTCGAGGAGTTCTTTCTCAGGCTCACTCTGCCCATCTAAACTTCGGAATTCCTTAGTCTCTCGAAAGTTCATATCCGGCATTTCGTACACAGTGAGCCATGATGTGCCACTAGATAGTGTGCCGGGAAAGGGAGATGGCTTGATGCCTTCGTAGTGAGCTGCGCGAGGGGCGCCGGAAAGAGCGGTTACTTCATGAATGTGAACATTTTCGTACCAGGAGCAGAACTTTTCTGGGGTCAGGCCTGGTTGCTTGACCCGAGAGGCTACCCAGAGAATACCGGAAGGCATTACGTGCTGTGTGATATTTATACCGGAGGTTTAGGGTAACCAGGAATCAGTAGATGTGCGGGCAGAACCCCATAAGAAGCGTATAAATCTCATACGAGTCAGCTACCCAGCCGAGTCACCCCATTGAAGTCTATTTTAACTCTACTACCATTAAAGATATTTAAATTTAAATTTATATAACTATTTATATGCTATATAAATAACGCATGGATGAACACGAATAAAACACATCTCATAGATGAGGATTGGGTTTTCACAGCATTACCCAACATATCATTTAGAACTCCAACAAGGTCAACCATCTAGGAAGAAAGGCCTTGGAAGATTTCGAGCTAGAGTTTAGACCTTAAAGTGCCCACAGCGTCACACATGTCGGGGTCTCTCTATCGCTACCGCATTTGATCAGCAAATTGTTAGGGTGCCAAGACCCTGGAGGCCTCCTGGTAGGATTTGGTTTTCCTGATCGTCCTCGTACTGACAGGCTCCTGGACAGGAAAACCATTTCCTGGTCGTCCTGGCAGGCTCCAGATAGGGTCTTACTATTTTAATTAAGAATTTAGGCCACTATTTTTTATAGTTATATATATAAAAGAATAAATCTTTATAAGTACCTAATTAGGAAAGAAGGCCTTTTGTATAGAAGTTGATTACTGCTAGTATTAATATATAATTTATTATAGTTTCTCGCGTGAGGTGCAGGCTCTACGCCACCCGGATCAGACATACCAAAAAGGTAAGCGGTTATCTGGCACACTTGCCGGATACGCTGCGAGAACAATATATATTCGAGGTGACACGACACCTGACATCTTGCTATTTAATTAATTACTGAAGTTAATAAAGGGACGTTATATGCGCGCATAGCTTCTAAACTAAATTTAAACCTGCCAGCTTTAAAACTAGCAAGAGCCCTTTATAAGATCTACTCTTGATCTATATTGAACGGTTGGTTGTGTAGAGAATGAGGGGACAAATCGGAGGGGGTAGCCGAGTTCTAGGGGTCCGAGCCTCATGCTCGGTGCGCCAAATTTGATAACGCCACTCCAGGCGCCCCTTTAAATAAACGAATCACGCCTCGATAGATAAATATATTTTACACGTGCACTTCTTTCCCAACCAACTCTTCGATTCCTGACCCTCCACTCCTAATACCCCCCAACCGAATCACCCGTATACAACTTCGTAACCCCACCCCCAGGCCTCCCCGTCTCCTTCTCCGCCACCACCCTCCTCCCCTCCTGCATGATCCACACCCCGCTGCTTGTCCCCAGCCTCCCAGCGCCCGCCCTCAGCATCGCCACCGCGCCCTCCAGACTCCTGATCCCGCCGCTCGCCTTGACCTGCATGCCGCGCGCTGCGCGCTGGCCCAGCACGTCGCACGCGGCGCGCATGAGCAGGACGTCCGCCTCCGTAGCGCCGCGGCCCGCGAAGCCGGTCGAGGTCTTCACGAAGTCGAAGCGCGCGGCGGCCGCGAGGTGGGTTGCGGCGAGGATCTGGGCGGGGGTCAGCGCGGAGGTTTCGAGGATCAGCTTGAGGAGCGTCGGGGCCGGGCAGAGCGTGCGGAGGGCGGCGAGCTCGGTGAAGATGGCGGAGTAGTTGGGGAGCTGGGCGGGGTGGGTCGTCGTAGTGGTGTTGCTGTCATTCGAGGGGACGGAGTACGGGCCGCTGGTCGGTGGGGTGGAGGAGTTCGACGACGGCTTCGAGTTCGCTGCCGTGTTCGGCGCCGTGATACTCTCGGTCGTTGCGTCTGAGAGCGTCTGTTTGTGTGAGGGCGCGGGAGGAGGGGTTGACGAGGCGCTTTTCGGTGAGGGGGTGGGCGCGGAGGTTAGGATGGAGTGGTTCAGTACGATGTCGAGCTCGCTCGCGCCCGCTTTGACGGCCTCCTGAGCTTCCTGCAGCTTCGCGTACGTGTCGTAGGTTCCCTCGTGGAAGCCGACAACGCAGGCGACGACGACGGAAGAGCCGTGCAGGTTGGAGACACAGCGTGCGACAAAGGGGAGGCGCACGCAGACGCTCTGTGGAGGAAGGAGATGTTAGCTTGAATACTGCTACTGGCATGTAGAGAAGCGGGCTGAGTGCTGTGGGGGGATTGAAGTTCTTTAGCAGTGGAGGAAATCCTGTGGCTCTTCCAACAAGATATAAATCTCCAATTGCTCTTAATCCGTGTAGAATCTCTTCATGGCAAACATAACAAAACCCACCTTAAAGCCCTCCTGCCTCGCCTCCGCACACAGCGCGTCAATCTGCGCGGCCGTCGCATCCAGCTTCAGCAGCGTATGGTCGATGGTCTGCGCAAACTCGCGACTCCCGGCCGCCGGCACGGGCCACGCCTTGTCCTGCCGCACCACCACCTTCTTCTGCGTCTCCGCAATCTGCGCCGCCCACTCGGCGTTGGTGTAGCGGTCCGTCATCGTGTCCAGCTCTGGTGACACGCTCGCGTTGAGGGAAGGGACGTCTGTGGACAGGGATGAGGTGGTGGCGCTTCCGAGGTCCGTGGACGCTGCGGAGGCTGCGAATTGAAGCATCGTAACGTTGGTGAGTGCGCTGGCTTTTATACTATTTGATAGGGCCAGCGAGGGTGTGTGCCTTGGTTTTTAAAGGCGGTATCGTGGTGGGTCTCTGAGGCTCAAGGCTGATGATGGAAGTGGTGTTTTGCATATATTAATGGGCTGCAGCCAGATCGGCATGGATCTTGGTACTTCACGATGCTATTGGCACGGCAAGCATCTTGGTCATGCGAACAGGCTACAATTCATTCCAATTTGGGCGATTGGTTGTGAATTAGCTACTTGCCAATGGTGATTGGGTAATATCTTGGTTTTGGGCATTTTTGGAGTCTATTGTACCCAGTGGTGTTGTAGAAGGGAGAAGACTGTAAACATCGTGCACTAGAGAGGTATGGTCAAAGTGGAGAAGGCTGAAGAGAGTAAAGGCAAAAGGGATTGACACGAAGTAATTTTTTGGATTTACACAAGGCCGCTAGCAGGTGGAGGTATCCTCGATGCTTGCAAACCGGTCCTCGCTCTAAGCAGTGCGCTCAGAGCTCATGCGAATGCCATCTCCCCTCCCACATGCATGTACACAAAGGCAGTAGAAGAAGCCAATATGCCAACCTGACAAACGCACAAAGGAAAAATAGTGGGTTGGTGATCAACGCTAGATATCCGGAACTCCCGTTTTGAATTTTTGGCTTGATTCGAACGAAGATCCCTCTTCTATCCTGCAAGTCGACTCGATTGATACCCGTGAGATCTACCGCATCGCCTCGAAATACATCTTCGTCATAAAAACCATAATTCCCCGTCACCATTCATATCCATCGCCCCCTACTTCCTCCTAAAAGAACAACCTTCTGTCAACCGGGCCTTGCCACCAGTGGGCTGGCAGAGTACTTGTGAGCAGCCCTGGCAAACGACGACAGTCTGGGCGTGTGAGAAGACGGTGGTGATTGTGAAGCAGCCGGGGCACTTGACATCCATGAAGAAGGATCGAGGAGCGGGCACTAGGGTCTGTAAGTGGTTGTCAGTCACGGAACCTAACAGTTTAATATCGTAGGCAGACCTTTAGCTTATGCTTGCGGACCTCAGCCTGAGGCGTGGGGTTAAGGAGGTCAACTGCGAGAACCTGCAGATCGTCGAATGTCAGCATAACGTTCTACATATCAAAAGTTTTGATTCAAAATTCCATTTCCAGGCAAGGCAAAAAGATGGTTGAGTTAAAGGTTTATTATGAAGGTCTATTAAAGCTTGTGTTGATAGGAAATGCGATGTCGTGTGCCTCCATAGAGAGAATTCGCCTCCGTTCAGGCTATCATGTAGATCGGGGCAGGCTCACCATCTTGCTTGACTTTTTGTTGTTCTTGAAAAGCTGTTTCCGTTGGTGATTTGATTGAGATGGGTGTTGAAGATGGAAACAGCGGGTGCAGTTGGCTCAAGACGGGCTTCTGGAGAGATCTCGAAGTGGGATTGTGACGGCGTGGATGCGGAAATGTAGACGTTTGTGGGAGTTCTCGGCTAAATTACTCTTCCTGTCCCAAAGGGGAGGCGAGAACGTCAAGGCTGAAAACGTCGACTCACACTTTCACCAACATGCAGGGAGTATTAGACTATGACTGGTTAGTTTTCGGAGTCCATGACTGTCTCTGGAACATAATGAATCATTTATGAGTTTTGTGGCGCAGTTGAAACTAGTTGCGAGGCACGTGGGTATATTCCTTGATCCCAACTAGTACAACACCTTAGATTAGTACACCACGAATAGTATTCTTGGTTTATGCCCAGGCATCCAGTTACTATGTACGTATCATTCCATATCGAAATAGAGAATGAGTCATGAGGTTTCTCGGGTATAAAAATGGGAGCAGTGCGACTCCACTGCACTTGCTGAAGCAGGGAGTATTTTCAATTCCTTCTTTATTGCTTCGTTCTTTTAGTCGATCATTTACAAAATCCCTGCATTCATAATTGTTCAATACTTGCTGTCCATTTTCTTATATTAATATCTTCCTGCCATCCTGCGCTCCTTATACACTATTCTTTCATAAGTGTGCTTCCGTTGCACCTTCGGTAACTCGTGAATATTATTGACCAATGATCAGCATCAATACACTTTCCTTTAAATTTATAAGGAGCGCTCGAACGTTACAACATTCTTTTCATATCATTTTCCAGTTGCGGTTCTTCTGTTTTCTTTCTCTGCACCTTTCATGACTACCTTCTGCCTCACTTCCTTTCCAACTTACATTTCCGCCACTGCCTGGTAATGTTATTGTTTTATTTCCTTCATTCATGTGGCATTGTCTTG
>Ga0307515_10006451_pt1 | contig 23466 bp, 24 predicted proteins | sample 17_EM_MG_FD_194513 | JGI IMG/M metagenome (GOLD analysis project Ga0307515, IMG submission 194513) | Populus trichocarpa ectomycorrhiza microbial communities from riparian zone in the Pacific Northwest, United States - 17_EM | ecosystem: Host-associated > Plants > Roots > Unclassified | place... | reverse complement strand
AATATCTCTCTATTCTGTTTGGTTGATGAGAGATGAGACAAAACAAAATGTTGAAAAGTCTGTTTTACATTTGATATGTATTGCCATCAAACTTGCAATGTTTGAAATAATAAATAGACATTATCATCAAAATCATGTTATAAAAAAATTGTAATAATCATAAAAAAGATAATTCTTTGTTCAAAAGATAATATAATTAAATTATGATTGTTTCATTAAATCATTTTATCAAGTATATTTAATAATAAAATAAATAATTAAACAAATTATATGTCAACTAAAATATTGGCACCGACACAAATTTAAAATCTAACATAGTTGGAAATGCAAGATAATAATTTCATCACAAATGCACATTTTTTGTTATTATTCAACTCCCACCTCTTCATCATTAAATCGAATTTCTTTGAGAACACAATCGATTATAATCGATTTTCATTTCTCTACATTATGTATGTTTTAATTATTATATTAAATTTGTAATAATGATATTCATCATAATACTAAGAAATTCATTAGATAAAAATTCTTCTTATACTTTTTAATATAAATCACTATTTGGTTAATTAATTTTACTCAATTATACATAAAAAAAAAGTAATTTACTCTAATTCATTCATTTTTTAATTGTTAAATATTATTAGATTGTATAAAATAATTTGCTCCCTCTCTCTCTTGTTTATATTTCTCATATTTATTACGATTTTTGCTTTTATATTTTCTAGTTTTCAGATCTAATGGTGAAAATTAAGTTAATTAAAATCAATGGTCCAAATCTGAATATTTTAATGGACATTTCTAGAAAAATTTTTATCTTGGTTCATGTCTTTGCCCCTGTCCCTCTTTTTAGGAACAAAAAATTAACTAAAAATTGTCCCTGGGACGGACAAAAACCTAATTTTGTCTCCGCCATCAGTAAACATGTTTTTGTCCCTCATATCCACGTCTCTTTTGCTTTAGAACAACAACCAAACATTACCTAAAAGATCTTTTACTTTCGTTTTTTTCCAAGCTGACTTGTTCAAAAAACAAAGGAAAGGATAGGGAATGAAGAATCCTAAAGAAGTAAAAGCACCTGCTGCAAAAGTGGGTTTTGTTGGGTGGGAAACTGCTTATGATTCCCACCGGCAAGAGGTGGCATGCCAAGAATGTTACTGTGACCTTGTTGCTGGACTTGCTGAAGACGCTGTAAGAATTTCTCTCTCTGATCAGGAGCTATTTCAGTTCTTGCACGAAATTGGCCCTACAGAAGAAATATTGTTACTTTAAAACAAAATGGCAACAAGTTTTGGCAATATTTCTTAATAAAAAAACCCATTAAGTGAACTTAAGGAACAATTAAATCAACATGTTCTGACATGGACAATTCACGTCAAGAAGCTAATTCTAAAACATTTGATGTACGCAATTGTTGTCAATTGTCTATTAAGTAAAACCACATGCAGCAAATATTAAAAAATGTAAGCGAGTTATCAAAATATTTCTCATTGAAGGTTTACTCATCCAGCTTCCCTCACTCTTCCCCTCTACTTTTTCTCTTATTTCCAGTTCTTTACCTTTACCACCACCAGTTAGCATGGTATGACGTTTCTTTTCACCCTCTTCTTTTCTAAAAAGAAAAACTCATCTCTTGGCTGTTTAGCAAAATAAAGCATATACAAAATGCATAACAGTTCAGTCACCATTGAAACAAAATTATATAAGAGGGGGGTTTTATTGCATTTATTTTCTTCATATGATTAAGCATCTTATATATACAACTATTATATACTGGTCCATCACCAATACCCTCACTAGAAAGGACTAAAGCCACATTGTACGAAGAATTTCATGTGAAGTGAATCTTATAGCATTTTCCATTGGATCGTTATCTTATCACGCGCATATTCTTTTAGTTGACTAGCCGCACATTATATTAGTTGTAGCTTGCATGAATGAAAAATCACCCATTACACAATTAAGTTATTATATACTATTAATGTTGGTGGTTATTAACATAGATGTTCAATTTAACATGAATTTAGACTATGATAGATATATAATCCAGTGATAATGTAAAAAGACATTCATCTTCCAAAGAGGATGGGTGGACAAAACATCTCCATCACTTGCTAAACCAAAACTCGTATCAAATATGCTTTGCAAATTGAAATTTTGAATTTTCAATAGCATTTCCAATATCCTTTTTTTGGGCCCATTAGTGAAACACATCTTAATAAACACCTTGAGCCTCCATTACCCTTGGAGGGTGGCGACCACTCATTGCAACAAGGAGGCAACCAGAATCAAGACCAGATAACAGCAATTAGCATTTCCGCTAATAGTTTAATTGTAGTCACATACTAAGGTGATATAATAAATGGATCTAGTATGCTAATCCATGTATGCTAAAAAATTGAAGTTGAATATTTTCAATCATGTTTCCAAAAGTCTCATTTTTTGGCCCACCCAATAAACACAGTTTAATTACAACTTGAGCCACAATTCGACTAGGAGGATGATGACCATCCCGGATAAAAGCCATTGACATTAGTGCAAATGCTCCACAAAATAAAGTTTCTTGATGTTTGGTTATGGTGAAAGGGGGGAAGGTGGATGGGTAGTTCATGTCTGGACTTCTCATTGACAAATGGGGCTTTAAACGGTAAAAAATTTCAAAAACCAAGATATCCTCTAAAATAAAGAACACACAAACACACACTTGCACCCCTATGTTGTTACAAAAATCAACAAGACAAACAAAATGTTAAAACAAGTGGCATACCGGTTCATTCTGACTTTGAAAGGAACTTCCAGGTCTCCATTGCATGCCAGTGACCAAAGGAGAGAAAACTCTGCCACTCAGAGTAGCAGCATCACCAGCATTACTAGAATCAACTGCACCAGTTCCATCACTTGCCTTGCTAGCATGAGGCAAGATCATTCTGTTACTTAGTGGAGACACCGAGGGCTGCACCATTCCACCACTCCCAAGTCTATCGTCAGTTCCCAAAACATTTCTCTTTGCAATGTCAGAAGCTGAAGGTACTGAACCAAGAGCTCCATTGCTAGGAATTACACCAGGACTGAGGGAGATACTAGATGAGGGCTGGCTAGAGAGGCCACCTCTACCAATGCCCCTTGCTAGTCCAGTATCAACAAGAGAAGGTGATGATGATCTATGGCCAGGGAAGCCTGCAATTTCTTCATCCTTTGCAGAATTGGCAGCATTGGTCAGGGTTACATGAGAAGGATTAGCAGGAGCAGCATTTTCCAAGACACCTCGAACAGAAGATGAACCAGGAAGAGTTGGAGAAACTGCTAACAGACTAGGCAATGTCTGAACCTGAACATTCACAGAAATAGGTGCATGGTTCCCAGTTGGTGTTGATGCAGCTGAAGAACCAACCATACCACTTTTGGCAGGAGTTCTAGCAACAATATCAGAATTACTATCTTGTGAAGCAGTATCATCGGCTTGCTCTTGACCAACAACACTCTGATGAGGCGGAGAAGAAACAGTGGCCTGGAAAGAAAATTATCATTCCGTAGGTGTAGCAACAATGTTAGGACAAAGCACATAGCTGAAAAGCATTTAAGGAATTAATAAGTGCAGATATTAGAAATGGTAAATTCCTGGTCTTTTTATGAATGCAAATACAATAAAAGTGGTCCACAACATGAGAAAAGGTTTGTTGTTAGCTCTTGAAGATACATGGTATATATAAACTCCACCCTAAAAAGAAATTATTAAAAAAAAATACGAAGACAAAAACAATCACAAGTAAGTTATGTTGAAAGAAAAATAACTATTTAGCAATAACCCTTGGTAAATAACAACTTTGACCAAACAAACTAATATAAAAACTTATTAAACCAAACAGAAATATAAACATCTAACTATATTATGTCAAATAAAAGAGTTAGAAGAGCCAAAAGGAAAAGTAATGTACATTACGTGCAACTTTCACATATCTTTCATCACTTCAAAATAAAATAGGAATCAAACATGTCATTTGTGGAAGCCCTAGCATCATAGGTCCCACTAAATCTTAAAGCAAGATATAGCAAAAAACTCCCTTGGCAACTAATCAAAGTCAAAATGCATCAACAATGTCCCGTGCAGGTCACTGAATCAGCAAGGTACAACTGAACCAAGTCTTGCAGCTTGCTACAACAAAACAGGAGAACACAACCTCTCTAAAAAAAAAAGAGCTCTCAAAGGAATGCTTAAATGACACCACTAATATATATAAGATCCGTCATGACTTTAAAAGCTAAATCAGAATTACAGTCCCAGATAGTGTGTAAACGTACAGGTGTTTGAGGAGCCTGAGGAGCCGTTATTGCCAAAGAAGTCTTTAAGACTGGAACAGGAGCACCCTGCAGAGAAAAAAACGATAAATTTACAATAAAACTGACCAAAAGAAACACCACCACAAAAAAAAAAGACAAAATGTATTAACTAAACATTTTTCTTTAAAAGGCTGAGATTATTTTTCCATCTCATGTTAGAAAGAAGAGAACAAGCACACCCACAGATACAAAAGACGACTGCATTCCCATCTCTAAATGGCAAAATAATTAGAAGTAAAGTCTGCAGCCAATAAATTTTACCTTCACAAGACCAGGAGGACCAATTATAACCAGGTCTTCAAGAGACTCCAAGTTGTCTAATGGTAATGAGTTGTACAGCTCATCAACATCACTAAAATCATCAAAATCTTCCTACAAAGAAGACAACAAGCAAATTGATAATTGAGGTGACATAAAACAAAGCATATGAACACACTATCCCATCAAGAATACTGGAATGAAATGAAAATATACAGGTTAACATGGGAAAATCCACTTAGACAACGCATGATGCCTCTTACAATAAGGGTGATAAAAACACACACATACACACAAACCTGATTACGTTCCACATAGTCATCCAGGAAGTCTTTAACATCATTAACCTGCTCAGGACTCAATTCATCATTGTCTAGTAGCCTCAAGATCAACTCTAATTTCTTTATATGAAGTTTGTGCCGTGTGATGGATGCCTCTAAATGTGTCTGCCAGACAAAAGGGATAAAATAAAAATTATAAAAGGAAGGATATATTGATTCTAAAAACCGCATTTCCTTTTCTGTCCTACCAGTCTGGGTGGCCTTGTCTTTCCTTTCTTGACAGTGAGCCCCTCAATCTCAGCTTCAAAGGCATCAATCTGAGATTCCAGTTCCCCAACCTACTCAAGGAAAAAGCTACTTAAAACACCACTGATGAAATGAGAATTCATAAAGGAGCAAAGTGACATAATACAGCAATTTTCAAACACAGTTGGCAAAAAAATGTTTTAGGACTGAATGAGGAATGTCTTGAAAGGAAAACAACTGATTTTTTCAGTTTTACTATGTTAAATGCTATTAGATCAATCTATAAGCCATCAAGCATTTATAACTTAGATAGTTCTTCCAAATCATTGAAATTTTTTTTCTGGGATAAGTATAAGGCTTTGGATATTAATTAGCACACAAAACCAACCAGCTGCAAATGCCCATGCAGTAGGACCAAAGAGGACAGGTCAATAAAAAGTCACAGTGAAAGATTTTACAATACCAGCACTACGAAACGAAATTTGAAAGGTCAGGACTGTATTATTTTACATACACTCTAAGTCATTGTAGATAATAAGAAAGCAAATCAAACAGCTTACTCACATACCACATTATTCAACCAATCCCTTGTTTCTGATTTAGCTTTCTCCTTTGGATCCTACAAAAAAGATCAGCATACTAAGCAATTCTGATCGAAAAAGTTAAGCAATCGTGGAAAGAAGAAATATTTTACATTTTTAAAGCAGTTTTTTGAAGTTATAAACATTAAAAATATGGAATTCAAACAAAACCCCAAAAGACAATTTTAAGAAATGAAACACACAACAACAACAACAACAAAGCCTTAAAACCAAAACAACAAACATGCTAAGAACTGAGATTTTCCCCAGCTGCTTCACTATTCATAGCTCCCCATTTTTTTTTTCATTTTTGTCCTTTTTTTCATTTCATCCTCGTACTGTTTTTTCATCTTTTGTGACCTAATTCAATGAGATAGAGTTTTAAATTATAGTAGAAAGACAAAATTAAAAGATTGAGGATCACAATGAACATCAAATGCATGGACAATATCAAAGTTTTAAGAATTTTCATTTTGGTTTAAAAGTTCATTTTTCAATTCCTAGGTTTGAGAGAAAAGTGGTAAAGTCGTTAGAAAATAACAGAGGAGAAAGAGTTGTTGGTTAGCCATATTACACAAACAAAAATAGTCGATCATGGTGTCAATAAGTTCTATTTGACTAGAGGAGTACAATAGTGGTGGTTTTTTTCCCTATAAACATGCCTGAAAAAGTAGACTGCGATCTGTTTATATATTTTTTTATTTGGTTGATTTTTGTTTTTCTAGTGATTTTGGGGTGCTTTGAGGTTGGTAAGTGTTCAATTGAGGTTTTCATGGTATTTTTAAGGTGTTTTCAACTAAAAACGACTTGAAAATGGGTTTATGAGGTCCAAAAACTTAGACCCTGGTTTTTCAATCACCAAATGCCCTACAACTGCAGGTGACCTCTCGCCCAGCTTAAAAAAAAGAAAAGAAAATAAAATAAAAAAGGAGCAAACAACTCCTAAGAAAAAAACAACACATGTGGGCCAGAGCTTCCATGCCTAGACGTGCTAGGGCTTTTTTCTTAAGGCTTAGCGCCTAGCCTTTTTTTTACTTTGATTATTTTTTGAAAAAATACTTAATTCATACCCTGCCTATTTTTTACTTTGCATTAACTGTTTATTTAAATTTCAATTAATTACCTTTCTCTGAATTTTCAAATTTTTTAATTCATCTTTTTTAAATATCATTTATTTTTAAAAAAATTATTTTATTATTTAAAGGTTTTAAAGAGATTATTATAATTTATCTTTAATTTTTTTTCCTTTATATTTGATATAAATAATTTTTTTTTGCATGATGTATTTATAAAAATAAAAATCATAGGTAAGAAAAAATAACCACTAAGAAAAAAAAAGCGCATAAACTAAAAAAAAAATCGGAGATAAATATTTGCATACTCACCTTTCTTTTGCTTTTAGGGGAAATATTAGCTTTCCATTTAAGTATTTAATTAGATTAACAACTCTTTCACAATTTATCGATTCACATATATTTTTTAATTTATTTCATTAAGCGTAAATAGCATCTATGCGTTTCTTAATTTAAAAAAAATCATGATATAATAAAACACATATGTAACATTAACACATTCTTCTATTATGTAAAAAATTAACTTGGAATTCTAAACACGGCATAGCACGGGTTTTAACACTAGTGACAACTAATTAGCATTCCTCCAAAAAATTCAGAGAGCAAAAATGAGAAAAGAAAAAACCATGCTGTCAATGATGCCCATTGATAGCTCAACAACTTTTAAATTGTGCTACTTCTGCAAGTCTGTAAGTGTAAGAAACTGAAGTGGGAAAAAAGACATATTTAAGAATATAACAAACAATAAAAAGCACCAAATTTGTAAGCCAGGCAAGAGAGGTGAATAAGGAACCCTTTAACAGGCTTCACCGGATTGAAAAGGTACTAGCAGTCAAGGCACATTACATCATCATCATACACAGGGATTACCTCACAGAGTAATGTGGTTCCATGTAATCACATCAACTGCTCCCAAGGAATCAATCTTATGGTTTATTCAGCCTCAAATTTACCACTCATTTGACTGATTTGATTCAGGATTAAGCATAAAATAAGGTAGTATAAGTATGCAATGCTTACAGTTTTGGGTTGTTGGCCCAAACCTTCTTTGGAAAATGCTTTTGTCTTTGTTTCCTTCTCGCATATCTTAAATCTTTCCATTTCTTTCTCAATAGTCTTACGAGCATCCACCAGAGCCTGCTCGTACGATGCACTAACCTACAAAACGCGTCAAAAGGAAAGCAAGATCAACCTCAGCTTCAACAACACTGTCAATCATACATCATAAGGAAGAAGATGCCATCATATGTCACAGAAACAAATAACCATTTTATCATGGAAAATAACTGCATCGCTGGCTTAATATCCTCAAAACTATAGATAAGATAGCAACACAAAGCCTAAATGATTCAAACACAATAACCAGAAATAAAGAATGAAGAGGAATGACCTTCTTATCCTTGATCTCACTGGATTGAATCCATGTCTTGATTTGGTCCCTATATCTCTGCAGTTTCTTGATTTCCTTCTTCAAGTCTGCCTCAAACTTCTCCTTTTGATTCGCATTATCTGTGTCATAAACCTGGAAACAAATGAAAAGAAAAGAAAATGAAATTCCGCCAACAATCACTTTCCTTCCTTTTCTCAGCAAACAAACACACCCGGAAAAAAAACAAAACAAACTGAAAAATTAATTCTCAAATTGATTTCCACTTCTCGGCAACTAAAACACTAAAAAGGTAAAAAACAAAAAAAATAAAAAATAAAAAAATTGTAAAAATAGATACAAAGGACGGAAGAGGAGGGTAGTTAGCTAGTGACCTTGTTCCAGATACTGTCAAAAACGTCGACGCCTTCTTGAACTTTCTTGAGAACGCGATCGATCTCGCCTTGTAGCTTGCGACTTGCTCCCATTCTACTGCAATCTGATCACTTTCGGGCCAGTTGCTGCTGTCTTTGCTTTTACTATCATTCAATTTTATTTCGAAATTGAGAAATAGAGTATCTGTTCGCGTGCTTGATTTTTAGGGTTTTTTTTTTTTTTCTTCTGCTGTGCTGGGTTGAAATATGGAGGGGACTGGGAAAAGGAGAGCTACGAGGAAGATGGATTTTAGCCATGGGCTGCGATTTCCTATTTCTTGGGCTGGGCTTTCTTGGATTGTTGTCGCCGGTATCATTACATATTACATTACATCATAATTACAATTCCATTTATAACTATTAACATGAACAAAAAAAAAAAAAAAAACATGCATTTTTTCCTTTTTCACAGTTTGGTCTCTAAAGTTTGGAGGTTTTTCAACTTGATCACTTCACTTAATTGCTTTTCAACTCCATCCTTTAATGTTGTGTTTTTGTTGTTTTATAAGCTCAAATTTATTTCTCTTCCTTAATTTGTATTTAAATATTTAAATATGAGGTTGTCATCCAATTTTATAGAATACAATTTTAGTTTTTTTTATGAAATTAAATTAAGAGATTGAGGATAAAAATTGACATAAAAAAGAAACAATGTTCTATTTGATCCCTAAAGTTTTACATTTTTTTTCATCCTTGTTATTTTAGATTATTACTTTTTAGTCATAAACTTCATTATTGTCGCGTTCTAATCCCTGGAAGTTTAGAAAGGAAAGAGAAAGTCACGAGAAAAGTTTAAGGGAGAGAAAGTTCTTGAATGATTGGATTTCGGTTACCAATAACTTTGATTTCAGTGTTTATAAATTTAACTTTAAATGAGAAACTCGATAAAGATAGTTTACATATTTAATAATGCCATTAAAAGTAGATTAGTCATGTGAAAAAGTTTTTAGTTTTGCTTTTATTTTGAGTTTTTAGATGAATTAAAATGGTTTTTTGTTGTTAGATATGAGGATTTAGATGTATATAAGATTTTTTTTTCCATATTTTTGGTGAAAAAATGGTTAAATTTTATTTTTTAGGGTCCAAAATATTGGACTTTATTTTCTGTTGTTGTTGGAGACAAGTACGGTGGCTTAGAACCTAAACCAAACGACAAAATCTATCATTTTAAAAAACAAGCAAATGATATGTCGCTTGCCTAATTTATAAAAAAATGGTGTTTCGGTATGTTAGGTCGATGAGCGTTGGCTTCTATTTTTTAAGGCTAGGTGTGCAAGTCTGGCCTTTTCAAGGCCCAACCTATCATTTTTTAAAAAAAATTTCACATTATTGTATAATAAAAATGCTTTTTAGTTAGAAGGGATAATTACAAAAAAAAAAAATCTCTTATTGTTTGATTGTGATTTCACTTTTTCGTTGTACTTTGAAAAATTACACTTTACATTCAAGTTCAAACAAAAATTTCAAAAATAATCAAAAGATGATATTAGCCTCATATATAATATATAAGAAGAGACACATCACCCACATTCAACACTCTCTCTCTTTCTCCAATCCCGATATATATCTCCTAAAATCCATGATCTCTTTATCCTAAACCTTAGAAATCTAATTTGAAACTCTAGAAATTATATAATCAAATTGGTTTATGACAACATCTCACGTGGAATCCATCCCTCTTTATCTATGAAACCCAACAAAGTAGGCAGCAACTTTCTTATTTAGAACTCAACGACTTTCATAAGGTATGTAACACTTGTTTTCTTTAATTGAAAAATGAAAATTTATTTTAGTGTGTTTGGGTGTTAAGAAATTAGGGTTTTTTTTCATTGTAATATCATGTTTTGTATCTTGGATGAATAAAAAAAAATGTTAGATATTTGTTTACTATTGAAAAAGAATCTCAAAACTAAAAACCTTAAAAAATCCAAATTTTGGTTGTTCAATTGAGTAAAATTCAAGCTCCCGGACTCTAATTAACCATTGTTTATCCTAATTAGGCATGTGTAATTGGAAATCATTAAAAACCTTCCATTTTAGAATTAGGGTTACTACTCATAGAACCTTGATTTTGAAATTAGAGGTTATAACAGTGTTAATAAGTTGATTAAAACCTTCAATAACATTTATTTAACTATACTAATGATTACCTAACTAATTAGGCACGCATAATATATTTTGAGTTACAATAAACTTGTGTGGTCTGTTAGCATAAGTTCATTATGCTTATGGTTAGTTGACCCTTTTTTTTCTTTATTTAGTTTTATAATCTTGTCACATCAAATTATACCCACCAATTGTATAGGCTGCCAATATCATTTGTTATGTTTGTGTGGTCTGTTAGCGCATATATATAAAATCTATATCATTTTTTAAACATCTCAATGTAAACCATACAGGTTATAAAATGCCAAATATATTTGATCATTATGGCAATTCAACTTATATAGAAAGATATTATTGTGCTAATTATATGTTTTATATAGACATATAATTTATATACAAGCAAGTTTCTATGTAGACTTGAAGGGATTTCAGTTTACATATGACAAAAGTAATAGAATTTCTAATAATGTCTCGATAGTACATATATTTAGTATGTATGAAGGTAAAGATAAGATTCATCTATATGTTGATGTTAATTCTTGTCACAACATAATTTTAAGTCCTCTAAAATTGTTTTATGAAAAAATATACATTTTTTTCTTTGAAATATTCTAAAAAAAATTTCATAAATTTAAAATACAAAAATATTTCCAAGTCATAAATAGATGAACTTTTAAGTTACAAACAAGTCAAAACACTATATGGACATTAATATTGGGATATTATTGAAAAAATAGACTAAATAAGGACTTAATTGAAGCAAAAATAAGTTTGAAAGTCAATTCAACCAAAATTGGAAGAATTTATTAAGTTTAGGGGCTTAATTAAACTTTTAATAGGTTTAATTAATTTGTTTAAGGACTTAATTAAAGCAAAATTAAGTTTGAAAGTCAATTTAGCCAAAATTAGAAGAATTATTTAAGTTTAAAGGCTTAATTAAACTTCTAATGGGTTTAATTGAAGGAAATTTAAATTTGAAGGCCTAATTCATATCAATTCAAAAAATTAAAAGATCAATGACACAATTGAACTTTGTAAAAAGCCTAATTGGCGCAATCAAGGGTTTAATTGAAATAAATTTAAAGTTTGAATATTGATTAAAGATCAAATGGAAGAATTTCAAAATCAAGGATCAACGTGCAATGGGCGTGCGTATTCAAAGATTAAAATTGATCAAATCCTTGCAAACATTGGTCCATTGTATAATACAAAAACTAAGGACTATGTTGTAAAAGGCACGCGAGTTAAAGGATTCTAACCAATGTTTGCAAGGATCCAATTGCGACAATTGAAGAGTTTAATTAGGGATATAAACACTGAAATTATAAGAATAAGGACAAAATAAAAAATTAATAAAACCCAATTAAAAACCTTAATTTTTAGGGTTTAGTAATGAGCGACGCGTCATTCAAACTTAAATGAAGGAACCAAGTGAAGCGTCATTTGGTCATTGTTTTTTTCTTCTTCACCCGAAAAGCTGATCGAAAAATCATCTTTAGACGAATAAATGCATCATCTCCAACCACCCCATTAGATGTAATTGACAAACGACTAAGAAACACCACATCTATAAAGTTAAGCCACTCACATAAAATGTTTATACCATATTTGGCTTGATGAAATTGATAATATTCTATCCCTAAACAGTCTTTTCTGCGTTGACAGATTCAAGCTGATTGACGACTATCCTTCTAATTAATGAATATGGAGCTATAGAGTTCCAACTCGAGTGTGGTTTGATTCCAATGATAGATTTGCATCCTCTCTACATGATTTAGGTCCATGAATGGTGTATTGACATCCCAAACTTCATAATGGTTTCTTCAAAGTACTCTACCTAGTCAACTTAGATTGAAAAAGAAAAACACTCATAAATGAATTAGCATGGAAGTTATTTCTTTGGTGAAGATTCAATTTAAAAGAAAAAAAAACATCACAACCTTCATGAATCTATTATAGAAGAGAGATATAGAGGATAACCACCTAGATTCTAAGAAAAACCACTATGGTTTTGTAACCTCCTGGTTTAGCTTAGATTATGAAAGGAAATTACTAAGAGAATTAAAGAGAAACACCATAGGTTTTTTATAGTAAAATACTAGAAAAATAGTGTTCAAATATGGAAAAAAAGAAAAAAAATAAGAACTTGCGAATCAAGGATTAGAAATTGAAAACACCAAGGATTTGGAGCTTCAAGGAGCAAGAAGTCCCAAACCAAAAGGCATTATCAATTGAAAAAGGTATACCTTGAATTTTGATGAGATGGTGTAGCTCAATAAGCACACCTCTCCTTTAATTTCTATTGCATTGTGATTGTTTAATTTCTATTTGTGATGATTATTTATGAGTTTTAAATACAATGGATATATTTTGTTCGGTTTTTATTAGGCAAATTTAGTTGTTAAAGAAAATGATGTGTGATTCTTAAAAAGTAAGCTTAAGATGTATGAATGCATATTTGATGTTGTTATAATCATTATTTTATGTTAGTTGATTATTATAAAGTCAACAATGATGTCAGGAAGTTCAACTTGGTTATTTGGATTGTGGTTGCATAAGAGTTATTAAAATGATGACTATCAACTTATTTTCTAGGCATATTGTTGGTTCTTTAGCAATCAATATTCATGTTTGGTTTAATTAGAAACAATTTTAATCCAATGTAACAGTGTTAAAGTTAGAAAATATCTATTTAAAGTTATGTGTTGAAATTTGGTTGCCTTGTTTCTTATTTGTTTTCTCGAGTTTTTCATGTTTCAAGCTAGTAGTAGGCATGTTTGAACTATGGTTGCAAGGGTTAGGTCACCATTCTGAATCTTTAGTTATTTCTTGGTTTAGTTAATTTTTTAGGTTTCTATTGAAATTTTGGGTTTTTCCTTTTGAATCTTCTTGAGTTATTTTTCTAATTTCTCATAATTCGGTTTTCTGGCCTATTTTGTGAGCTCCGATCAAAGCATAAGCCTGGGTTAGTTTGGATCAATCGATCCAAATTAGTTTTGAACACCTGGGTTTAGGTCAAAGATTGTCAAGACCAATTTATGCGTTTTATAGCTTATTTTTCTTATTTTGTGCCTCGTTATGCTTTGATTATTGATGTTCTATCTATCTCTGCCTTCGATTTGATGCAATTTGACTTGAATTTTCATTTTGGTTTTAGGTTCATGAAAATGTTATTTGTGTTCTTGGTAAAATTCAAACAAAAAAAAACCTTTTGATCTTTATTTTTTTCGTTTCTGGGTTGGGTTGTGTTTTTTAACTTGGGAAGCCTAACCCATGTGGTTGGGCTGAGCCTATCAGAAATTGAAAGGCATGTTTGTTTTTCCAAAGATTTCTAAAGGAAAAATATGTTTTTTGTCCTTAAGTCGTGTTTGGCGAACACATCCTTAAAACAATTTTAAAGCCTTTGTTTTTTTAACTAAAGACGTGTCTTACACACCCTAGAGTTTCTTTGGCAGCTTTGCAATTTTTTTGTGTTTTACCAAACACAACCTCATTCAAACTTCAATAATATCTCAGATTTTCAAAGGACTATTTCGCAATCAATTTTATGTTTTCCACATCATTTTTTACCCTTTCATATTTAATATTCGTGATTGTGTACTTATATATAAGGTGTTTTCTCGGTATTAAATAAATTATTTTAAAAAAATATATAAAATAACAAAAAATCCTTCTTAAAAAATACATTTATGGTTTAATTTGCATATGGCCAAGTTTTCTAAAAAAATCATGTTTGCATTTTTAATACAAGAATAAAAAATATAAATATATATATAAAAAAATACATTGCATGATTTAGCATTTAAAAAAAATACAAAAAATATAGTTTTTTCATATCTTGCATTCATTATAGATTTAATAAAAAATTTATTAAAGTCACGAGGACTTGGCATATATTTCAAAAATACAAAAAAAAAAAACATTATTTTCATTTTTAATATCTGGATTTATGAACTTATATGTTAGATGTATTTTCAATATTAAAAAACATATCAAGCTAGAGTAAATAAATATAACCCCATCATTTTTTTTTAATATCTAAGATTATGAACTTATACGTGAGACATATTCCTAATATTAAGAAGAATAAAAATGAAAAAAAAATTGTTTTGGCTTTAGAAATGTTATGTTTAATCCATAAAACTATGGTTCGCTTTACTAGGGCAGACCTATTTTAACTAATAGATAGACTGATGGATAGAAAAACAAAACAACAGCTTAGTAATAATCAAACAAATAAATAACGCATCTTACCTTAGGTAGGATGTACCAGGGTTGATTTTATCCTTTATATACACAACCAATCCTCTTATCCAGACTCTGAAGGTCAATTGGGGTTTCTAATAACCAAAATACTAGGTGGCAACTCCAATCTTTTTTAAACCAAGAAAGGATAAGAATTCTTTATTCTTTCTACCCTACAAATCCCGATCCAGAAGGATGATCACTACGACATCGCACACGTGCGACAATTTTATTGGTGCCCCTTTAAGAATGAAAATGCCAAAGTGTTATTTAGGGAATCCCAAAGATAACAAGCTACCCGAAACCAAGTATTTTACTTTTTTTGAAGGTGCCAAAAGGAATAAAGTGGTGTTAATGGAATATGAAAGATGAGATGGATATTGATCTCAATAAAGATATGAAGATAATGATGATTTGGGAATTGATATTTCGAATGTTGATGTTGGGGATAAAGCTATAATTGATGCTGGAATTTTAAGAATAAATGAAGAAGAAGATATTTTTTATGATAATGTATTTGGTAAAAAAAAATAAGGATGAAGGAGAAATTGAGAATGATTATAATGATGATGAAGATTGTGAAAACTGCATAAGAATGGATGATGCGAACACACACACACACACACACACAGACATGGCTTTCGATCAGTTGCAACTGACCTTTACTGTTATAACTAATCTTTAACTGCTATAACTAACTTAACTAACTTGAACTACTTATTAGCATCTACAGACTTTAACTCCATCGTATCTATAATATGTTGTATATTCCAACATCCCCTCTCAAGATGAGAATGAATATTCATCATTCCCATCTTGCTAAGAAGATGATGAAAATGGAGACAACCGAGAGGTTTGGTGAGAACATCAACCAATTAAAATCTGGAAGGAATATGAATGATTTTAATCAAACCCTCCTGCAATTTCTCCCTAACGAGATGACAATCGAGTTGTATATGTTTAGTTCTTTCATGGTGTACTGGATTTGAGGCAATTTCTGAAGCAGGTTAGCTGTCAATGTACAACAATGCAGCCTGAGAGTGTGGTACATGGAAATTAGCCAGCAAATAAATTAGCCATTGGAGCTCACATGTGGTAGTTGCCAAAGCTCTATATTTAGCTTCTGCTAAGGACCTACTGACAGTAGGTTGTTTCTTTGATTTTCAGGGTATGAGAAAATCCATAAGAAAAACTGAAAAACCAGTGACACTCCTTCTAGTGTCAATGCAACCAGCCCAATCACTATCAGAATATGCCTTTAAATACAAATCAGAATCAACTTTGAGAAATAATCCTTGACCTGGGGTTGCCTTAAGATATCAAAGAACTCTCTCTGCAGTTTGCAAGTGCATTATACGAGGATTGGACATAAATTGGTTGAGAGCTTGGACTATATATGATAAGTCTGGTCATGTGATTGTGAGATACAGAAGTCTGCCAATGAGTCTTCGATAGGATGAAGGATCAGATAATGAAGGACTATTATCATGAGCAGTGAGTTTCAAAATGGATTCCATAAGAAAACTGACTGGTTTAGCACCAGAAAAACCACTATCTGCCAACACATCTAAAGCATACTTTTTTTGGCAAAGAACAATGCCTTAAGCAGATCTAGCTACTTCAATACCTAGAAAGTATTTCATCTCTCCCAAATCTTTTATAGGAAAGGACGCATGAAGGAACTGTTTCACAGTAGCTATTTCTGCAAGATCATTGAAAGTTATGATCACATCATCAACATATATTAACATCGCTATAAGACTGTTTGAATTTTGTCTGATGAAGAGACTGGGATCTGACTTTGCCTATATGAAACCGAATTGTAGTAGAGAGGAAGACAACTTAGAGAACCATTGTCTGGAGGCTTGTTTCAGTCCATATAAGCTCTTTTTGAGTTTACAAACCCGAGAATCATTTGGATTGGAAAAACCTGGTGGCAATTGCATATATACCTCCTCATTTAAGTCTCCATGCAAGAAGGCATTATCAACATCAAGTTGATGTAAATGCCATTGTTTAACAGCAATAATAGTCAGAAGGACTCTAATTATTGTCATCTTTGCAACAAGAGAATAGGTATAAAAAAATCAATTCCCTCTTGTTGAGTGTAGCCCTTAGCTACCAATCTAGCTTTGTACCTTTCAACCTTGCCATTAGCTTGAAATTTCACTCTGTATACCCACTTACAACCAATAACAGATTTGTTTTGAGGTAAAATTACCAGATCCCAAGTTGGGTTTTTCTCAAGAGCTTTAATTTCATTTTTCATGGCATTTTGCCAATGAGGAATAGAGTTGGCTTGTTTGTAAGATGTTGGTTCAAAAACAGATAAAACAATAAAAGTGAAAGCTTTATGTTTAAAAGACAATATTGAATCGAATAAGAATGAGAATATAGAGTAGGACTTACCAGAGAAAGAGCAACAAAAAAATGCCAGATTTGCTGAAGGAATCTGAGCCATATTACCACAATAATATTGCTTTAAGTAATTAGGTGAATGCTTAGTTCTTTCAGACCTTCTGAGATTAGAAACATCATTATTGTCATAGGAAGAAGGTGTTGGAACAGAATTCACTAAAAGGTAGATTTTCAGGAGGAATAGAGTTTAGAGGAGCTGATTTAGCTGGGGTACAAGAGATAGAATCATAGGTTTGAGGAAAGTCTGGAAACACAAGAGGTGTATGAACTGTGTCTGGAATAGATGGGAATGTAGATTCATGAAAAACTACATTTTAAGAGATAAAGGTTTTGAGAGTTGATAAGTTAAGGACTTTGTACCCTTTGATGTGTGGAGGATAACCAAGAAAAATGCATTTCGTGGCTCGTGGCTGAAATTTACCTTGGTTGCTTATGATTGTGCTAGCAAAGCATAAACAACCAAACACCTTGAAATAGTCATAGGTTGGTGGTTTCTGAAACAAAACATGATATGGTGTTTGATTGTTGAGAATGGATGAAAGAGTGCGATTTATCAGATGAGTGGCTATGAGAATGCAATCTGTCCAGTAAGTTAATGGAAGTTTGGACTAAAACATGAGAGATCTGGCTACATTCAATAGGTGTTGATGTTTTCTCTTAACCCTTCCATTTTGTTCAGGTGTTCAACATAAGATAATTGATGAATGATGTCATGCTCTTGGTAAAAGACATGTATATTAAACTCTTGTCCATTGTCTGATATGAGAGTCTGAATGTTAGTATTAACATGAGTATGAATATAAGCTAGAAAGTTGGTAAGAATAGCTCTAGTTTCAGATTTGGATTTCATTAAGAATAACCAAGTGAATCTAGTGTAATCATCAACAATGGTAAGGAAGAATCTATAACTAGAGTAAGAAGAAACATAAAAAGGTCCCCAAATATTAATGTGAACCAATTGAAAAGCTCGACTAGATTTATTTTTTGACAGAAGAAAAGGTAGCCTTTTTTGCTTAGCTAAAGGGTAAATCTCACAGATAAAATTGCTGGTAGCCGTTACTGAAGAATCAAAATTACTCAGGAGATTATTTTTTTATGTTGGAATATGGCCTAAATGAAAATGCCAAAGATCAGAGGCAACGATACATGATTTGACTAATGACTTAGGAGGCAAGCATTTGTTGTTAGATTGATCAAGAGGTCTGCGAAGATGGTATAGGTCAGATTCAATTTCAGCAAACCCAATCATCCTCCATTTGCTTAGGTCTTGCATGATACATTTTGTTTGAAGAAAAAACAATCCAATAGTATTATCAAGAGTTAATCTTGAGACAAACAAGATTGACATTGAAGGATGGAACATACATTGTGTAAAATGATATCAGGAGAAAATTTAACAGTTTTAGTAAAAACAATTAGAACCGTTTGACCATTTAGCAAATGAACCTTGGACTGGATTCTGGGCAAAACAATTGAATAAAAAAGTAATACCAGTTCCAACATACACCAATCAATTTACTAAACAGGAAAATTTGATGCAATCTGCTCTCATTATGGTTATTCAGGACACCTTGTTGATAAATGCTTTCAGCTAATTGGATACCCTCATGGATGAAAGGGGCCAAAAGGAAAAAGATTTATTGCCACACTACATATTAGCAAAAAAATTCAAAGGTTATCCACTGCAAACAATACTGCTGTTTTGGAACTGGTCTGAAGGATTGATTATAGATTGTTCAACAACCATTGCTTGTGAGTCAACAGAAACGCCAATTGCATTTGTCAAGGACCTCTGACTCTCTTCTTGCAAAAGTAAAGAAAAAAACTCTGCCCATAAATGGCAAAGGAGATTAAAGTAACAGTTGGCTCTTGACTGCAGAATAAGAATCATGAAGACCTACAAGAAATTTCATAACATAATCTGATTGTTGTCAATCCGTCAGATGCTTCATAATATTGCATGAGCAAGAATCAAGATTTCCACATTTGCAGCTTGAGATTAGACAATAACTGATGTATTCATCCCACAAAGCCTTGAATTCACTAAAGTACTCGGTGATAGATTTTAAGTTATGAGAAATAGAACTTACAGATTTCTCCAAACAGAAAACCCTTGGTCCATCACTTCTAAGGTATCTAATTCTCAGTTTTTCTCAAATATCGAAAGTTGTCGTGAAGTAAATAAGACTACTGCGAATATCTTTGGCGATTGAATTCATCAGCCATGACAAAACAAGATTGTTAGATCTTAGCCAGACCACACGAAGGATGCAAGTAGTAGCAGCTGGATGAGTCATTAGAAAGATTCTGAACAGAGACACTAGATGAATCATTGTATGCCGTAGAAGCATTATCCTCAAGATGATTAGACATTGTAAAGTTTTGGAAAGATCAAGAAGATGGTGAAAAGAAAGTGCAGACAGATATCTGATTATTAAAAATATCGCTCTGATACCATGTGAAAACTGCACAAGAATGGTATGTACAGAGAAGAGAAAAGTAAAGCTTGAGAGAAGAAATATGTGTTTTGCTCATCGATTCTTCAAGATGATGCGAATATATATATACAGACTTGGTTTTCGATTAGTTGCAACTGACCTTTACTGTTATAACTAATCTTTAACTGCTCAAACTTTAACTCCATCGTATCTATAATATGCTGTATATTCCAACAAAAATAAAGAAAATAATGATTGCATTTCTATTATCGAGGAAGGATAAGTGGATTGATAGTTTACAATGTGATGTTCAATATGGTAAATATTTGGTGAGAGAATTTAAAGATGAATGGAATATCAACAATGGTGATAATGATTTTGATGATTTTGATGATGTTGATATTGATCTCGATCTCGATAAAGATAAGATGATGCTGATAATTTAGGAATTGATAGTTTAATATTGATGTGCGTGATAGAGCTACAACTGATGTTAGAACTTCAAGAACAAATAAAGAAGAAGATATTTATACTAGTAATGTATTTGGTACAAATGAAGAAAATAAGGATGAAAATGAAGGTAAGGATGATTATGAAGATGGGAAATGAATTGATATTCTACAATATGATGTTCATTTTGGTAAATCTTTGATGAAAGAGTTTGAAGATGAGTGGAATATTAATAATAGTGATGATGATATTGATGATAAAAGTGGTGAGAAGTCTGATAATAGTGATAATGTGAGGGATAATGGGATAAAAAAAACAAAAGAAGAGAATTGTTGATCCAATTACTGGTTTAAAATATAAAAGGATTAAGTTTACAGTTGATGGTTCAATCAAATTTGAAGAGTGTCAAATATTCACAAATATCACTCATTTCAAGGAAGTTCTAAGATAATATAACGTCAAACATGATTATCATATGAAAAGGTATATCAATTAAAAGAGAAAGTTGTTGCAACATATTTAGGTGCTAGTTGTTCAAGACGTATATATGTTTCTCTTATTCTTGATAGCAAGATATTTTTGGTAAAGACCTAGAGAGATAAGCAAAGTTGTATTAGGCCTGCATATATAAAAATAATGAATTCAACTTGGTTAGCTAATAAATTGCTACCAATTATTATTGCTAGCCAACATATTTCAAATGAAGTACTTAAAACCATTTTAGATGAGAAATATATGATTAAACCACACCTTATGAGTTTATGGAGAGCGAGGATGAAGGCCAATGAGTTGGTTGAAGAAAATCATAAAAAGTCTTAGAAAAGACTCCCAAGATAAACACAATTCTTAAAATAATATAATTCAGGTTCTAATGTTTTTTTTAGGGTATGACTCTAATTTCAATTCAGATGTTCATTCACCATGCAAGTTTCAAAAAGTTTATATGTATTTGAAAGCTATGAATGATGAGTTTATAAATAGATGTAAACTATTTATTGGGATTGATAGGTGTCTTATTAAAGGTCCATATAGAGGTGTATTATTATCAATTATGGGGTTGGATGCTTATTGTTGTAACCCATTTTTGGGTCTCCCATAAATAAAAATAAAATAAAAAGAAAATAAATAAATAAAAAGAGAACACTGTTCATCTCTCTCTCTCTCTCTCTCTCCGCACGCTGTCTAAAGCCCCACGCCCCCTTAAAACATGGAACAATGACTGAACCTAAAGCCCACGCCCCCTGTCTGGCCGACCAACCGCCGCGTGCCCTGCTCCCCATGCACAACAGTAGGCCGCTCCCCTGCTCCCCACGCGCAACAGCAGCCCGCGCCTCTCTAGCCTATAAATACTGCTCTCAACACCAGCAGCAGGGGGAGGATTTTTGGGACGAGAGAGGGCTCTTTTGAAACTGAAAGGGGAAGGAAGTTTGAAATGAAGATAGCCACTGTGAGAGGTTAGAAAGAGAGAAAACGAAATAGAAAAAGAGAAGGGGAGAAAACGGGGAAGCTTTGAAACAGAGGAAGGGATTTTTTTTTGGAGGAGAGAGGGCTCTTTTGAAACTGAAAAGGGGGGGAGAGTTTGAACGGAAGAGGGAGGTTTTTTTTTTAGGAGAAGAACTATAACCTCTCTCTCTGGTCTCTCTCCCCACCATTTGAAACAACACTGCCACCAGGAACCGCCCACCTTGCCGTTAGAACCGCCGCTTGGAAGAAGAAGCAGAGAAGTGAGGGGACTGAACAAGGAGAAGACATAACACAGAAGCGGCAAAGAAGAGAAAGATCGACCACAGTCGGCTGCCGCGACACCAACGCCACCAGGAGCACAAACACAGTAGCACTGCCCACGCCATAGTCAGCTTTCCTCAGCTCATCATCTTCCTCCCACCCGTTGCAGCACCATTGAAGAAAAAACAGCAACTTACGCCTCTGCACGGGGGAGAAGAAGAAGAAAACAACTGCTGTCATCGGGTGTCCTCTCTACTGCCACCAGCACCATCAAAGCTGCCAAACAACAGCAGAACCACCGCGAGAGGGAAGAGCACCGGGAGAAAAAAGAAAAAAAGAGGAGAGGAGGAGGACACAGGGGGACGAAGGAAAACACAGGGAGAGAGACACAGAAAAAGCCGAAGAGCAGAAGGAAGGGAGAAGGAGAGGCAGCACGGCGGAGCAGAGGACAAGACACTACCATCGTCTTCACCTCTCCATAACCAGAACGAAGGAAAGAACCGAGGAAGCGAGGAAGCCTCCATCATCTTCAACTTCAGCTTTCTTCAGAGCCAGAGAACCAGCCGAGAAAGTCAGCAGCGCCATAGACTTTTCCTTCTCCAGAATCAGCTGCCCACGCCACCACCCTCCTTCCTGAGCTCATCATCTTTCTCCCACACGCCGCGCCACTATTGTGGGAAACCATTGTACACTAAGGAGAAGAACCAAACAGAAGCAAAGGAGGAAGGAAAACAGAGGCGGGTGCATCTGCATAATGGAGAAGAAATACTGCAAAAAAAACAGTTGCTGACTTTGAGCTTCTCAGCCACTGCCACCGTCAGAACCACCAGGAGACCTCGTCGGCTGCCTCTCCACCGCCACCAGCATCACTGGGAGTGTTCGCCATCATCTTCAACATCGCTTCTGCCACCAGGTTTGTTTCTCCTTCTCGTCGCTGTGCATGCACCATTTCCTTGCATTTCACTGTTCGTGAAATATAATTCACTAGTTACTGTGCTGGTGCACAGTAACCAGTCCATGCTTGTTTTGGGCTGGAACCCCAGCCTAGCCCATGCTGCTGGGCTGAGTCCAGCCCTGTAAAAAGTAGGCCCATTTTCCTTTTGGGCCGGGTCTGGCCCATTCAAAAAGTTTTCTTCAAAGATGTATTTAAAAAATCTGTGATTTTCTGCAAGTTTGTATTTTTGTACTAGAAAGATACAAATCCGGTATGAAAATACCCGGTTTTCGTCAAGACATCAGAAAAAATATAAAATAAAAAAATGTTTTGTTTTCATGCATACGACCAATACCCTAACATTTTTTTTATTTAAAAAACAAATATTTGAAGTTTCAAAAATGTGTTTTCGCATGGATTTCTTAAACACAACAAAAATCATTTTTCTTCCATTTCTGGATTTTACAACATGTTTGTAAAACTCCAAAGGGTATTGGCCAATATTCCAAAAAATATAAAAATCTTATTTTTGGGGAATTCATCTATTATTCACCACTAATGTTTGGATAAAGAAAT
>Ga0307515_10006450_pt1 | contig 23468 bp, 27 predicted proteins | sample 17_EM_MG_FD_194513 | JGI IMG/M metagenome (GOLD analysis project Ga0307515, IMG submission 194513) | Populus trichocarpa ectomycorrhiza microbial communities from riparian zone in the Pacific Northwest, United States - 17_EM | ecosystem: Host-associated > Plants > Roots > Unclassified | place... | reverse complement strand
CGACCCGTCGCCTGGGCGACGGGTAGCGTGTAATTCTCCGTCAGAGGGTTCGAGGTTCCGTCAGAGCCGTCAGAGCCGTCCGGAACACCCGGGTGTTTCAGACGGAAACTAGGGTTGTTGCTGATGTTCCATGTTTGATGAAGTGAAGTTGGGAATGTGGAGAGAAGTATATAAGGGTAAATATAATACGAAGCTGAATAGAATAACGGGAAAACAGGGCAACAAAGTAACATGCGGTCAAAGAAGACGCAATTCGGGGCATGCCTGGAAAGAGTCCGGAAGACATTTCGGCGGTTCATATGTATATTGCTGATGCTAGTTGTTTGTTGTGATTTAGGAAGCGTCAGGTGCACCGGATTAGATAGGTTCTTCATGCCCCCAGTTCCCACATGTTAGCACTTGTATCCAAGCACGCTATTGATGCAAGAATTGGAGGTTGGTTTAAGCCAACATACGTAGAACTGAACCAGACGCACATGAAGAACTCGAGACATTAACATGGTTGTATCGCTAACTACCTCTCAGGACCAGACATGGGAACCTGAGAAATGGGTTGATCATGATCGCCCCTGCATATGACTCCGCAGAAGGTGGTTCATTATGCCTCTAGTTCGAGCAGATTAATGGTGACCGCTTGGCACAGAAGTGTCGGTGTGTTAAAGAATCTTGCAGGACTTGGACGGAGGATAGAGTTGGGACCTTGGTGTGTGGCAACAGTTGAAGTTAGATGGCTTCAAACTGAGTTTGTTGTGGATAGTGGGTAATTATGAACATCCAAATGCGGTATACCAGTCGGCAGGACACCCTATTTTCATGATATTCTGTGGTTTTTGGATTCTGCAGCAAAGTTATCAGTCGATTAGGCAATGTCATGTGCAGAACTTCACTTTCAGTGGTCCCGAGTCGGCTGAATCACAATTTGTATGCAGTCAGTATAAGAGAAGACAGAGGATTTGGGTTTACAAAGGCGAGATTCAACATAGAGAAAGAATGGTGAAGGTACGATGAAGATTCAGGGGTAATCGAATCGATTCCAGTTGTCGTCAATGCCCAGATTGCTAGCGAATAGGTCATAGATAGTCACGCACATTAAGATGTTGCGTATAATATCTTGTAAGAATGAGATGAATGCGTCATGAGGCTTCATCTGACAGCGGAAAGACCAATAATAGCACGCAGTTCCGGCCAATTGAGGTGCAGCGAGCATTGAATCGGAATGCAGGATTCAATCTAATGTAATGGCTGGGATTGTAGGCCTGCCTTACTTTGACAGTTACTTGTACTCTCAGAAACTGCCTTTTCTAAACTCGAGCTTTCATCATGATTTGATCTTTATGCACTCTTGAGATTGGAAATTGGCGGAAATCAGATATCGTCTGTTTATGATTTGGCACAAACTTCAGGCATTGAAGATATGTGGTGGGCGAGAGCCTGCCGGTCACCGATTGTGCCGTTGAGCTGAGTCTGGCATTCAGATTCTATCTCTTCGAGCTTTCTTGATAGAAATCGGTTCATTATCTATATTAAGATACAGGTTGTTGGCGGCCCAAACATACAAGTTAGTCGAAATGTAGTTAAGTCCGCATTAGAAGCGTTGTGAATTTAAGCCTATTCGAGGAAGCGTGGTATACAAGTGAGCGCGATTTGCTGGTCATCTGCAGAATCGCTGAGCAGAAGCTGTCTTGGGATGTTCACTCTCTCAAGCTGCAGCTCGATTATGGAGCCCAAACGACAGAAGCTGTTTTAGAATCTTGGAAATGCAAGGTCCGCACATACTTCTTAGTCAAAATCCAGTTAAGTGTCGTTACTTATCGCCCAGGGCTGTGCATGTACGGTAAGCGTGTGGTGGACACCTTACTCCAGAGGACAGGTTGACATGGAGCATGACAGTTATGGCATTTCAGCGGCAGCCTTCACATACCGATCAAGCGTAGATTTTGATATTAACTTTGGCTGAGCGGGATGACCCGCACCTGCACGTAAAAGTTTAGTGTCTGAAAGATGACACTCGGTGTGTGCTGGCAGCCACAGATTCAAAGCATTCAGGAAGGAGAAACTGTGCTAGGAATGGAGGAAAATGAATCATTCAAGGGTAATGCGAAGTGGGTATCCACGGTACAGAGGCGTGCCTGGAGTGCGATCATGTCCTGGAGTGGGATTATAGGTTAATGATAAATAGCAGCTTGTCAAAATTGGCCGGTGAATAGAATATGTGTGCGGTGTCAAATCTGAGACCATCAACCTCGACAGGAGAGTGGATTTGAGGTGTGCCTGAACTTCATTCCGGAGCGAGAAAATACTCAGCTGTATTCTTCGGGTAAGCCTGAAACACGCGAGCCGTGTCTCAGGATACGATACATCAACTCGATATTCCTTAGACAGTCTTTCTATCCATGGATGATTAGAGATATACTGCACTGGATCTGTCTCAGGAGCGTCGAGAAGTTGACAGCGATTCTCTTGTGCCATCGACTGTCAATTATTCAACATTGATGATTCAGAGAATATCCTGAGTTCTTTCGGGACTCTAGTATCCGGTACGCCTCAAATAGACAAGCAACAAATATATGGAATCAAACTGGGAAGTTCAGGCGCACCTGATCACACGGATCTCATTTGCAGATTTCAGAATCACAATTCCACATGGACAATATAGGATGGAGATAAGCAGGGACTACAGCTTGACAGATTCTCGCACAGTGAAAATATACAGCACTGCGGAATTTCACTTAGTCCTCCATTGAACTGGTGCACCTGCTTTTCATCTCATATTGGTTCATCTAAATGATGCTATGATTCAGTTTACTAGATATCAGTTTACTATTGCCATCATCACATATTCATCACTATAATCATCTAACATGAAATGGAATCGAATTCTAACCAATACTCCTGGACTCCTCAATTGCGCCTTATTCTCCATACCAATTGCCTATTTTGCATCAGTTGGTGAGATTGTGTTGGTTGATTGTTTAAAGAGGCGTACCTTCATTTCACTACTCTGATAATTATTGTTCATCCTCACCATCTGACAGCACGAAGTCCCCATGCTCTGTAGGCCTCTTCATATGATCCTGCCGACACTCCAGAATCCGGTATATCATAGTTGTCGTGATGTTGGGTCGGTTTATCAGATCATGCAGGACTCTCATTTGAGCCACTCCAGCGAGCTGGTGGAGATCACTCGCTCTGTTCTCATAACCATTGGGTCCAGTGTTCAATAGCCATGTGTGTGGAACTCTGTTTTGCCCCAGTCTGACAACCTGTGCAAATGCCTGCCGCTGCTCATTCAATGCCCAGAACTTCTGAGTTATTACCGCATGGTCTGCTGCTGTGAGATTGAGACCTGTCCCGCCCACTTGGGGTGTAGTTACAAACACAGATGGATTTGGTGAATCTTGGAATTTGAGCGGCATTTCTGTGCGCTCATTGTTGCCCATTTCCGCAAACATGTATAAAATGTCCAAATTATCCGCAAGGAACTTTTTGAGCCACCACTTGAAATGATGAACTTGGCCTGGCAGAGAACAAAATAGGACCGCCTTTTGAGGAGGAAGTGCACGAGGCAAGGTGCTGTAAGACGTTCAGGTTTGTGCAGGAGTGCCTCATTTGATGCTTCGTCTTTGTCAGGCTCGGGATACTCCGAAGATTCGTTGACAAGAATTTGCAGAAATGTGCCTCTCAGAGATCAGAAAATCAGAGAATCCACCCAAGTATCGAGTGGCCATTCATTGTACAATTGTCCTGAAACGTCATCCCGATCCTTGGTGTCTCCCAATACCAATGAGAAACATGCCAGCCGCCATCTATAAACCTTCCACGCTCCTGAAGCACCCGGTGAAGTGTATCTTTCCACAAGGGTCTTTACTCGAGCTTGATCGTCCTCATTCCATTCGAGATCAACAAGGTGGGCATTCTCCTTTGGCATCCGAAGAAGTGGTTTCCAATTCGGGAGTTGCGATTCCGACCACCTCCTTATCATGCAGGGCTTTGCTATTTGGATCATCCGGTGTGCCGCATCCTGTTGAGCGTCCTGGTCTTCAGTCCGGATGGCATGTATCATACTCTTCACAGCGGAATACATTGCATTGGCCCTGTGCATTTCCATCACTGTCTTGTACTCTGGATCTTCAGGCGCACCTGAACACAGCCACATTGTCTGACAACACCAGTCATAGAGTGAATGGAATCCCGGCGTTGCAGTGACTTGAAGTTTGAATCCAATTCTCGCATTTGTCGCAATTGTCCAGCCCACCCTATTTTTCGTCCTGTACTGATGAGACTCATCAAAAATCGCAAAACTCCACACACAGTGTGAGAGTCAGCCATTGCTTGAAGGTTTCGCTCTGGATGTTAAGGTATCATACCACACAAGGTGGATATTCCATCAGTTTTCCGGCTCATCAATACTGGTGTTCCGATCCTCGTGGGTGAGATTGGCATTTTCGGCGTGCAACCAGTTGATGAGTTTGAAATCGGTTCCGTGTGTCATGAGTCATCGATGACAGTCTTGAAGGTCTCAGCAACTCCGGGCATTCTGACCACCAAGATTGGTTCATGGGCCAATACAAGTGCTGGATGCCCGTGAGGCAGTGTTGTCTGAATCTCAAACAGGCGGCGGGGCACAGAATTCAATCTCTGGAGTGGATACCACTCCCGCACTTCGCCAACAATGCCGGGAAAGTCGTTGTCCGCCAAAATCACCCACTCTTCAAGCATATTCCCCCATAAAATGGATAGTGGCAACCCCATTACACTTTCTCAGTCACCAATTTGCAAAGCATTGCCACTGCAACCGAGGTGAAAGTCTTTCCAAGACCCATTTCATCCGCCACCAGTGCTCCTGGCATATCAGCATCCCAAACCCATCTCCTCACAATGAACCAGATGGCCCAAACCTGGTGCGCCAGAAACTTAGTTCCAGGCAGGCCTGGAATTGAATACTTGTAGCCTGGAACACGGTCATCTGGTGATTGGTGAATAGGATGGGCATTCAGCAGCGTGAATGCCTCTTCAAGATACTCGTGTTCAAATTCGTTGTTGATTGTGTTGAGAACAGTGCTCAACACTGAACGGGTATTATCTGGATCGAGGACCTTCTCACCATCCTCCACTTGCTCCTGAACCTCTCTTGCGCCTTGGTCGGTCTTCATTTCATCCTCAATGATCTCTTTCAGGTGCTCCGAGGTAAGTTGGGCAGATGGGCTCATGCTCCGGCACTTCTGAAATTCATCGCGATGCTAGGTATTTCACAGATAACCATTTAGACTCGATAATATGTGGAATATAATGAATTCTATTCACTCAATCCGAACTTACATTAATACTATCAATCTCTTTCCCACCTGCCTCCTTATCCACCACTCTTTCATTTTCATCGGATACCTCTGAAGTCTAAGTATACTGATTAGTAGTGGGGCATAACTAACCGTAACAAGGCGAGCGGGGATTCCCTTGGCTGGACTCAGTACGTGCTCCGCAATATCGTTCCCTGTCGCTGCCATCATGTCTACCAAAATTACTTTCACATCGTGTCCCAGGTTCAACTCGAAGGCATTTGAAAGGGAACTGTTGTATGATATCTGACCATATAGAGGGTCATTCATGATCTGGCCCGGGTGCGTATAATCCCATATACTCTTCATCCAATTCTTCCTGCTTCAAGTTGCATTGTATATCACCGTCAGACAGTATGGTTGTTTCAGGGAACAATTTTTTTCGATGAAATCAATCAGCTCCTCCCAGTGCCTCACATCTGTGTACGAAGCTTGGAGTTGAATGCTGGATGTCTGGTCATTGTTGCCGTTTGGCACTCGACGAATTACAACCATGAAAGTTGTATTTGGCCACTCTAGGAGGTTACCTCTCATTTTTTTGACCGGGCACTCACCCAAATCCGTCGTCGGTCGCTTGTTGCCTCCCCTTCCCTTCTTCCTCACCTCCCGAACCTCACTTGCACATCTCTTTCAAAACATCTCAACCCACTGTCGCCAAATCCATTTGGCATTATCGAAATTTTCCAAAGGCAGCCAGGTCCCGAAAGTCTCCAAAAAATCTGCAACCGCCGTCTCCCAGTGCAGGGGTCCATCTCACATCTGGTTCAAACAGTTCTGTCCCGGGATAATGGACCAATGCTTCTTCTCGGGAAACCCAGCCACCCATACTTTCTTTCACTTGTTGAACGTACTAAAGTCGGGCTGCCCCATCCTTTTGGCAAATTGCTTCAAGGAGAATTGGGTTTGCTTCAAGCTGATTGGGGCTTTGCCTTCAGCCCCGCCCAGGTCCGACGAATCATCACTCTCAGCATCTGCATTGAATTCGTCATAAGAAATCCCTGGTAATGGGGGCAAATCCACAGCCCTGCAACATCTGTCGTGCGCGGTTCCGCAGCCGGCTGAAATCATTTCTTTGGGAGGCTAATGGGATGTCTCCCACGTGCGGCAGGAATTTGTCCATATGGAGTAGAGCTGGAAAATATCGGCCGATTGACTGGAATGTTTCCAGCCGGTGCTGGAGGCACTTGAGGTGCGCCTGGAAATGATGGCCCCTGTTCTGTGAATTGCTGAGGAGGGAACATTCGAGGTCCACTCTATCCTCCTTGGGGGAAGTCATATCCTTGCCATGATAGCCCATAACTCTGATATCCTTGGGTTGCACCACCAGAGCTTGGTTGCGAACTTGGTGTCATGTTGAATGAGGCAGGGTGGTAGAACTGGGGAGCGCATGGAAATGGTGGCTGCGAAGGAGGGTAACTATACCTCGGTGGTAGATGAAATTGATTTGTGGGTTGCCCGAAAAGAGTGTCTTTGCTTGGTGTATTTCCAGCATTATTATCGGATGCTCCCACATTGTCATCTGGGCGTTGTTGTGAGCCAAACAGGCCACCCGGTGGAGCCATATTGGTTGTCTTTGGTGGAGATCTGTTTGTCGACATTGTATGTGAACAAAAGATGGTGGTAAACAAATTATCAATTCAATTGGTGATTTCGAATGAGGCAGAGTATAGATGAGAATATTCAAGGTAGCAGTGACCTTCGGCGGAATGATGGCCTCTAATATCCATCCTATTTGTCACGAACTATGGTGTTTCACCGAACCTTTGATCCATGAAACCCGGCTGAGAAAAAGAAATCATAACACACACATCCTGTCTTTCTTGGTTATATGCTCGAATTCGTATACTAGGAACTTGGATAGAAGCTCACCTTTCTTCGGTTCATGACTGTAAAGGTCATAGAAGGGATTCGACATGATATCGCCAGGAAACCAACAAGAACTGTATCCGGTTGGAAGGTTAGCATGACTAGGCATTTTACACTCAAAATCTGTGGGTACGACCTGACTACTTCATTCAATATGAGGCCGGTTAGTCGAGCAGCAACAGTAATTGCTTCCTTTTGAGCTCCTTGTGCAAACTTCGTTGTCTCCTCAGGATTCACCCACCGGTCAAGGATCGTTACTTACGAAAATGTCCTAACAGGCTATCAGTTCTCGATGATCAATCAAGTGGGGCATACAGCCAGCTTGGAGACTTAACTATTGATTGTATTGAGCTGATGTTATCCACTGCTTGAGGCTCTAGCGTAGACATCATCTGCACAATGCCGCGATGACGTAGTATACCATCAGGCCAATCGTAGTAGCACCTGATGAAGAGTATTAAAAGTTGATCGCAGTGATGACAAAAGAAGCTTTCTCAGCCAATGATTCTCAGTATATATTATCCTAGTTTGTGAAGAAAACTGATCGTGAGGTGACTTTGTGTTACCCCTCCTCTACATTTGGTGAGGTGTGATGCGGCTTTGAAAGTGATACGCTAACCTGAGTTAGCTCGCTTTCAAACAAATATCCCTGAGGCTCAAATCCAGCAACAAACCATACCCCCTAAAGCATAATCGAGATTTGTCAGAACACTGAGCGTTTTACAAATATGGTCAACACTCGCCGGAAACATGCTAAATGCTTTATCTGCACAATGAAATTATGCAATGAGAACCGACTGGAAGCTCACTATCAACGATATCACCCAATCTCGATGAATAAAGGGCTATTACCCAACGGGATTCTACCACCTGCAGACTTTCCGCACCCTGAGCCATCATGGTTTGACTACAGTAGATGCGCCTGAATGGCCATCGACAAGCTGTCAATTAATAATCTACTCATAGACATCGTACTGGGTGTACCACCACCTGAAGATACTCCCAATGAAGAACCTATAGACCCTCAGCAGCCTGATCTCACCTGTACCCCTGATCCAACCAAGACAAAGGCTCATTGGCAGGTAGTTGGAGTGGAAAATACAGGGGGGAAAGCATATGCCAATGCAACTGGATTGTACAACAAGCATCGCAACTACTCAGAACAATGGAATCCATGGCATCCAGTTCGGTCCGCACATGACTTTCAGCAGGGTCAGTCGTTTAGCCAGCAAACAAAAACCTGGATTGATCAACATCTCAGGCGTGGACTGGACAACTTCAAAATCAAATCATTCCAATCAGCAGATGCCCTACGAAAGATTCTTTCTGAACTCGATTTCGGGCTCAGCGATGATGGTTGGATTGAAGATGACTCCTATATCTTCAGAACATTATACTACAGGGATATTTTCAAATATATCCCATTCCTTTTGGCACATCTCCCATTTCGGGCGCACCTCAATTTTGAACTGGTGCGCCTTGCGAACTCTGAGGGTAGTGGAATCTACAGCGAGATGAACTCGGGCAATTGGTGGTGGGATACACAGGATCAACTTCCTACCGGAGCAACGATCATGCCAGTCATATGTGCATCGGACAACACTCACATAACCAATTGTTCGGGCGACTAACATGCCTGGCCGCTGTATCTTACAATTGGTAATATTCGAAAAGTTATCCGCCGCACACCTAAAAAGCGCGCCTGGATTCTTGTCGGGCTGATCCCATGTCCCCTGAAAGGTGCCAAAACCATTGACCAAGCATGGCATTCCACGGTTGGAACTGTGCTGTCTCAACTTAGGCATCTTGACATCACTGGCCCCAGCTTGAAATGGGATTGTGCTGATGGATTCCAGCGACAATGTTACCCTCTGTTGGCTGCCTGGGTCAGTGATTATCTGGAACAAGTCGTGGTTGCTCTAATCTCATATGGCTCAGGCCTGATGTGTGAAATTCCTAAACATGCGCCGATGGGGCATTCAACTCTTCGACCACACAATGACTCAAGAGACCAGCATATTTACTCGGAGCTGCTGGAGGACAATAATCTTGATGCTCTTCACACTCTAGGTGTCCACCCAATCCGCAACCAGTCCTGGCAATACCCTCTCTGCAATGTCTATCACCTTTGGCAGCCTGATGAATTGCATCAGCTGCTCCTGGGTTGAGTTAAAGACTTATTGCACTGGCTGCTCAAATACCTGAAAGCTAGAAATGTCAACGATCAATTTGACAATCGATTCACATCCATGCCGCGATACCCCGGCCTCCAGCACTTCATTATACAATTCGATTGATTGACAAGGGGCACCTGGCAAGGTAAAGAGATCCGTGGAATGATCAGAACACTGGCAGTGAATTGTGCTCCAATTCTTGACTGCGCCCAGGATGCCGGGAAAACTGCAGCGGAAACCGCCTCCGATGAAAAGGTAATAGGAGCAGTGCGGGCAGTATGTGAATTCTCTCTACTTGTTAGCGAACACAATCACTCAGATCTATCTCTCAAAGCACTAGACGATGCACTCAAGCGATTTTACCAGACATAGGGTATTTTTTGAAATCAGAAAATGTCGAAGTCTGCAAAGGCCAAAGTGGATAAACCGATGGCAAGTGAATCCCATCAGTTACGCGAACAAAAGATTGATAAGATTCGTGCTGCAATGGAAGCCCTTGTGTATCGGGCTGAGAAGGTTTGCACAACAAAACGTAGGCCAATTCAGGTGCACCTGAACAGAACCCGAGAAGCAGCGATCACTTGGTCAGATGCTGATTGTCAGAAGGCAATTGAGTGATTGGAGCGCGAAATCCATCAGGTAACACCTGCTAAATGCAAGCTTCTCAATAAATTATTCCAACATCATCAGCGACAACTATTGCAGGAAGTTGGGACTAGGGCAACAGGTCCCCAAAGCAAATTTGCCCAAGAACTTGCCATAATGGAAACTGCCGCCAAAGACGAGGCTCACGGGGCAGTGAACATGACCTACAACAAGCAACTGCAATTTCAAATCCACCAATCCAATGCTGAGACAGAAGCCACGACCTGGAGCTTGGCTGATAGGAGCGGGTCACTAACCAGCTGGAGAGTGAGATTTATGATATCACCTCGAATGAACAGAAGCCGTTCGACAAGGAATTCTCAATCCACTTCATTGAGTTTGAATCTTGGTGGGAGACAATCAGCATTCAGGCGCTCCGGAAAACCATTGAACAGCGCGTAATCCATTTCGGATATCAAAAGATGCATCTTGTAAGCCATATATCGGAGTCGATTCGGCGAATGGGTGCCGGTGACAATTTTACCACTGATATTTCTGAACGGCTACATATCGCCAACATGAAAGAGGCATATTGATCTAGCAACAAAGGCAATTACATACGACAGATGCTCAAGCACAATGACCGGTGTTTCGGTCTTGACTATATGGAGGTGACACTGTCATATCTTGCACTCCAAGGCTGGTACGATATTGACTCTGCAAAAGTTTTCAACCTACTGTCCGCTACCGATTGATGGCAAAGTACACGCAGAACCCATCTGTGACGTCTCTAAACAATTCAGGACGCACCCATTATCCACCCTGTATCACAGCAGGTATATCATTTGAGAGAAACGCATGTCCGCGGAGTGTGCAGAAGTATCAAATTAACCTCACTCAGAGATGCATCAGAAGATTTCGGAATTCCCAACTTTGGACAGCTATTCCGCACGCAAATTGATGAGGACTGGGGACACGAAGTTAGTGGACTCGTGTTCAGATACGATCAGAATGTACTCCTCCACAGTATATTCATTACACTCTGGAATGGGCTGTTGTATTACCGTCAACCATTTCACAACCCTACTTCTGTTGAGTGTCTGGGACTTGATTGCAATGTAGAATATACCAATGCCAACCAAGGGATCATGCCGGAAGCTCATAACATCTGGGTCCAGTATACGCACAGTGACGAGAATGACCTCGGTAACACCTTCCAAGGACAAATTCCTTCTTTTCCGGTATTATACTTCAGCTGGACTCCACCGAATCAGATTCTCCAATTTCAGCAGCACCTGCCAGCCGGGACAGCATTTTCAACCTTTTCTAAGAGGTGCCAGACAACTCAACGATGGGTATTATGTCCTCAAGCTCAAGAATACGTGGTGGTGATTCCAACAAAGTACAAAGATCTTCATCGTTGGCCTGATTGTGTTGACGGGATCATCCGGGTTGTCAAACAGACGAATAAGATGCATATTGTACCCATTGGAGTAATAGTTGGACTGGCACATTTGGTGCGGGAGAATGCTGCATCGGGCGGCATGGATAGCGTATGGCTTCTAGATAATCATGTTGATTTAGATACCTACTGGACTGTATATTAATTTAGATTAGAATGCCTGATTCAAGTGTATAGCTGTGAGATAGTTTATCGAATTTTACTATTCGATATAGACATTATATATTATCACTCCCAGAGAGTCTGGCTCCAGGTGCACCGGAATCGTCTTGGAGACAAGTGTTGTAGTCCCAGCAGCTCCAAAATTTTATCAACTTGAAGGCATGATTTTATAGCATTCTGAAGACAACTTCATACTCTTTACAATATTCTTGTATTCTGTTCCACTACTTCAGAAGTGTTGAGGAGCACCTGAAGTACTCTCAGAGTACCTCAGAAGCACATCGTTTTGCATTCTGCCTGTTCGGGACCTTCTGGGAGCTTCGGGAAGTATCGGTGTGGCTGTTCAGAAAAGCTGAGTCGTTGAGTTATGACTTCCGAACCATTTTACATTTTGTGGATGTTATTGCTGCGGCATTTGCCCAAATGCCTGAATGACTTAGCGACAAGTTCCCTACAGCTATCGTATTCATGACTGAGTGGTTTTAAAGTACTATGCTCCCAACTAGGATCATCCTCAAACAAGATATCAAATGCATGTATAAGCTGTCGCATACGTGTAGTGTTAGAAACGGTTCCAAATCCGCAGTTCGGTTCCAGGTCCGGGTTGGAACTGAACTGGAACCTTTACAATGGGTTTTACCTCAGCAAAACACCAAACTGCACCAAACCCGTGGTATTTCAGCAGGTTCCACAATTTTGCCAACTCTGAACTTTGGCTCCAATTAAGTATTTGAGTTCTGATTGTATCACAATATGATATATATGTAAATAATACTGTTTTGTATGCTCTTTCGCCTCCCAATGTTCACGTTGCGATCTGATCAATATTCCTTGAGTTGCTGAGAAATAATGCCACATATTGGGGGTTTTTCGCAGAGATGCAACGAATGTTGATTGGATCACAAAGTGAAGAAGAGGATGTGAAAGACCATGCAAAACGGCATCTTTTACATATATATCATATTTTGATACAATCAGAACTCAAATACTTAATTGGAGCCGAAGTTCTGAGTTCGCAAAAATGAAGCTCTACTGTATGTAGAACCCGACCAAAAAACCACGGGTTTATGTCCAGTCCGGGTACTAACCCCGCCAACACTAAGCGGGTTGCGTTTTTGGACAGGTCTGGAACCAAACCAAACCGTTTCTCCGGTCGAAACCCGGACTGCTGGCAAGTTACCCGGACCCGTTGCTAACACTACTAACTGATACTCCGGCAATGTAGATTATGACACTCTTGTAAGATTGCAATGCATACTGACTCAAACCAATCAGCAGGGTCGCTTCTGGCCTCATATCTTCAGCCAATGCCCATAATCCCTCAGACACTTCACGCTTAGGTCTCGACCATTCCATGACTGGGAAGTACGATGACGTGTTCTCACTCTATAGGAGATAGACTCGAAGAACCTGCTTACCTGCATATTGCATGTTACGGGGTTGTTTAGATCCCAATAATCAATACATATATTTTATTTGAATGTAACTACAGCCGCCTATCTAAGTTTCTCTTTCTTTCCTCGTCTTATGCTAAGACTCAACCACTTGACCTTTATTCAAGAGTTACCAAAATCAATCCTCTCCCAGGAATTGATATTACCGCGTTGGTGACAAATTACGCCTTGTCGGGAAACAAATGATCTTCAGGTGACTCTTCGAAGGGAAGTAGTCCGGTAGACAAGTATTGATGCGTCTTGTAACCAATTCCGATCGAAACGACAAACCTGAAACCCTGATTGAATGTACAGGTTGAATGCTGCTCTTGAAAATCGAACCTCAATTGTCCAAAAGCTTCAATGACCTTCTGATGTGCATTTTGAGCAGAGGTCAATTTTGAACCAGGCATAGACGGACTGGTCTCGAAAGTGAAGTAGGGAAGTCATTTTGAAGTTTGATAAATAGATAGAATACTTAATAATATTGTATTATTGTCTTCGGTGCTTCTGTTGTTGAGTGTGGATTGCTGCTTGAGCTTGTCCTTTTCATCGCCACAGCAATGTTGTCTCTTTATAGCCAACCTCTGGGTCGTGTGTTACCACACCCTAATTGCTATGACTACGATGCTCATGATAGCATCATTGTGGCCACGCCATAATACGCCCGGTGATAAACTTCCATGCATCCCTTCGGTCATTGTGTTCATGCAATATGGTTTGAAAGCATTGCACTCCTGATAACAGTCAGGCCATCTATCGCACGATAACATGTCAGATGACGTGTCAGACAAACATGAACTTCGACATCTTGCAATCGTGTGACTCAGTAGTTGGAACATCCACCTTCGGTAGGCTGGCATGCTTTTCGTTATCAAATGCCTCAACTTGAGACATTCATATAAATGTCATAGATTTAATTGGCAACCAACCAATACAATGCCAATGTGGAACTAGACGTGTCAGCTCGTATTTCTACGAGTCTGATCCTTGCAATCCATACTATCTCAAACCAATGAGACGTATTGCTTCTGGCACATGCCAACGTCATTATTCCCTCAGCTACGTCATGCTAAGGCCGAGAACTAATCTCCTGCCAGAACGTGCTCCGATATATTCCTAGCTCGTTACAACCAGGATCAAAGAGTTCACCTAATCACATATTGACTATCTGCTGCTGCGCATGCTCGTCCCTGCCTGTCCCGTATAGTTTCTAAGAGTGAATGTGGTCGAAAACTATTAGCAATGCTAATGCTCACGCATTCCAGTAAGGCATAATAGTTGCATCATTTTAAATGAATCTGCAAAGCAACATGCTTCTTCAATTGACACGTGACCTGTATATCTAGCGCTAACCAGTATACAGCTGGCCAACTTGCATTCTCTTGAATAGGTGTTATGCATAATCATAGTTATGTATTCGTCCAATAATAACAAGTACCATTATCACTATCAGAGGAGAACCCCTAACATTGCATGACATCTGCTGCACACGTAATTCTGTGTAAGTGCAACTTAACTGTGTATTGTCCCACTTGTTAAGATATAATAGGTGTGGTTGACACTGATATGCACTGCTAGCACACTTTTAACAATGCTCCAGCTATAGCAATATAATTGTGGCATCATAGGTGAATCAGCTAGCACCCATGTACAGTGCCCTAATCAATTGACATGCGGCTTAAGTGTAATCCCGCTAAAGATCACTTGACTGGCAAACATGATGTTACTCATAAACAGGTTCTATGCATCTTTTGCCATATGACATCAGAAGTATTTATTATAACTTATCATGTACCATTACTGCTGCTAAGAGAGAACTCCTAACATCAAGGTCAGATTTAAGTTCAACAGTGACAAACTTCAATGGCCTCAAATTATGCTATCAGTTGTATATGTACATACTAAGATGAAAATGAAAGTGGAAAAAATGGAATAGTGTAGTGAGAAATCAAAGTTATAGGAAAGTCTGAAAACTTCACTCCACACAAAGTTTCCAGATCAATCCAATTAAAATATATGCCCCATAGGTTTAAGCTGGGTTTGTATGGAAATACAAGTTTATGGGACAAGAGATCAACTATATATATCATACTAACCAAATTGAACAAAATTTGTATTGTAAAGTAATCAAGTTACCAGGTTAAATCCAGATCAGCTTCATATTTAGGCTGCAGTAAGTCCACATTCAGTGGAATTCTTTCAAAACAATACTCAGCATTAACTTAGGTAGATATAACCTAATACCCTCTCCCCCCCAAAGCTGAGCTCCTTGGAGGTAATTTGAAATTTCGGTGGAGTGATGTCTCCAGGCCCTTTCACCCCACTTTTTTATGATCCCAATTTGGGTCAGACTCGCCATTTCGGTTAGTATAAAATCACGTGAGATCAAACGGCCGGGGTACGAGGCCAACATTTCATTGCATTCCGAGGGAGGGGGTAGTGCCCGAGGAGATCATGCCGACCTTCAGGGGTTGCAAAACAAGCTTGCCTCGGGTATTGGTATCGAGAGTACGATATCGCACCGCCAGGCTTATCCGGAGTCGAATAGCGCAGACACATGACACCACTGACTTCTTGATCATTGTGGCGCACGAACCACACACCTCTTCCTTGGACGGTGCATGAACACCCATACATACTGTACAAAGATAAAGAGCTGTGGTCATGTTGTGCAACGTGAGAACTGTTGAGGGCGAAGTCATAGATCGCAGGGCTGGCGTTGCACACCCCGCCGGTGCAACACGCTCAGTCAATGTGATTTGGCAACGGCGAAAGGAATGGGGGGAGAGGAGAGGCGAGAAATCATCCGACATCTCACGTTAGACAAGTGTATCTCGAGTACTAACATATCATATATGCAGTAGTTCAGGTAGGATCGGCGTTCGCGTTCTTGCTGTGTGTGCGTTGTGCCTCAGTCAGTGCCCACAGTGCTGGGCGCTGGAACATTCCCCACTCCTAGTAGTTTTGCGTACGCGCTAACACCCGAGTACAGCTCTCCTCCACCTCCTTCTCCCTGTCCTTCTCCTCATCCACCACCTCCAACAGAGTGCGAACCCCGCCATCGCCGCCGCCGTCAAAACATTTAATATTAACTCTAATTTCATATCAATCGATCGCACTCAATCTATCAACCAAATCAATCATTCAATCAATCAATCTTTCTGCCATACCCCCACTCTGATGCATGAATTGAATTCCAGTCCGTGTTCCTGCCATCGGTGACATTATTCTTTATTGCTGCAGGTGAGATATGCCGACTGTGTGCTTGCTTCAAGTTGCAGGCATCACTGCTGCCGCCTCACTCATTCACTCATCGCCATGTCGTGCCTACGTATCCATCTTCCCGAACTATAAGTAACTCAGAACTACTCGCAGATCTCGCGCCTGCGCACAGCGATATCCTGATCCACGAACAACGATAGTTACAATAAGCTTATACATAGTGTCCACCACCACCTACATCCTACGATGGAGTACGCGCAGCTCGGCAGTTCCGACTCAAACGGCCAACACTGCGACCACCAATGTGACCTCCTTGGCCAAATCGATGCCGAGAACCGATACAACAGAGAACAGCAGAGCTTGCGTTCGAGGCTACAGCGACTACAGCAACAGCAACAGTTTGCACAAACAGACACACACCCACACGTCCACTGGGCCCCATTTGACCCTCCCATATCAACATATCCCCAAACTTCCGATCCCCCTGCACCATACTCGCCCGAAGATGGGTACTACATCCCGAATTCCAATGTCAGTGTCGTTTCCTATAATGTCATTTGGTAGCTTTCTGCTTGCCCCACGGTTCGTTGCGCTCACAATTTGTCTACCTTCTAGAGTAACTACACCGATATAATACCTAGTGCCTTATGCGAAAGTTACGTCGGGTTTAACCCGACTGTAGACATTACGAATCCTGTCACCCTACAGCCGCGAGCCTATAGTCAACTTGAAGGTCCTTCCAACTGGCAAACGGTATAATCTTCCCTATTCCGATGAACCCTAACCCGCGCCAGGATTGACATATTGCGGTGTGGAGGTGCCCAGCAGTATGCCCAGCAGTGTCCCCATCGAGGGCCAGATGCCACCAGTGACAACCGATGAAATAGAGAGTTATTACCCGCTAGATCTTGCGGATTTGAACCCAGGAGCAGGCCAAATCTACAACGACTTCAGCGGGTTTGTGCCAGATTTAGTTGCCCCTCAAGAACAGCAGTATGAACCTGTCAATCTCGGTTCACCAGGGGTACAGCTGTGGGACCGCCCGGCCCCCGAATATGATTTTGCACCTCCGCAACTGGAGCCCCAGTGGTCGTCACCTCAACAACGATTCCAACACACCCCCAAATCTATCATTGATTGGTTTTCAGAGAATTATGCATCCAGGCGGGACCCTCCATTATCTGGAAAAATCATGTCCGAACAGAGCGGTGGAATATGGTGCAAGATTTGTCGGCCACAATATACCTTTTTAGATCCCCTATCCTATCGACAACATAAGGAAGATATCCACGGTATTGACTTCAAAACGGGATATCAGTATTGGGCTCCACTCGGTGTACGGCCTATATCAGGAGTTGTTGGGATTGGCTATGAAGGTTACTGTCCTACGTGTACCCTCTGGATTCCGCTGGATCTATCGAAACCGGACTTCAACTGGTTCCATCATGCATCTGGGGTTCGCTCTCTGGTAAAAACACGCCCGAATAATGCTGACCATTCATAGTGTCAAGATAAAAGGTACGAGCCCAAAAAGACGAAGCCGGCTAAATCAAGGCCATCCAGCCCTCTCGAACGATGGAGCTCCAGCGCATCGGAAGATGACGCCGCTCCTATTGAGAGCATCCAAAGAGAGGCTATCCGAAGAGCCCGACAAGGAGAGTTCCTCCGTCCCAGACCACCGTTCGCATCCAACAGCAATTCCAACCCGTCGGATGAAACCAACAGCGATATATTTTCCTCCGGAAGTTCACAATCCGTTCTTACCTCCAACTCAGGCTCGGGTTCCAGCATGGGCTCTGCCATGTCACAACACTCACTCGAAAGCCGCCGGAAAAAGGTTCTTCGTCACCGAAAGCGAAAGGGCGCAAGGTCGTCCCATCAAGGGCTGCGTGTCTATCAATGCACCTTTTGCATGGCCGACTTTGCAAACTTTGGCGACTGGAGACGACATGAAGAGGTGATACACCTCGTACTGGACAAGTGGGTATGTGCGCCCGAAGGCCAATATAAAAATGGAACTCGCGAATGTGTCTACTGTGAAGAAGTCCATTCCGAGCAAACCAACATTCCGAACAAGTGCAATGCCAGTTATTGCCATGGCAAAGGTCCCGCCGATCGAGTGTTTGCTCGCAAAGACCATCTGAAGCAGCATCTGAAACGTATGCATGGAATCCATTCCTGGCGACCTTCCTTCGACGCCTGGTCAAAAAAGGCGAAAGGACCACGACAGAGTCGCTGTGGTTTCTGTGGTCAATCGTTCGATGACTGGCAGCAGCGCATGCAACATGTAGCATGGGAATTCAAGAACGGGCAGAAGATGTCCATGTGGGAAGGTGATTGGGGACTCGAAAGTGCGTGGATGGTGGAGCAGAAGCTCGGGGGTGCCGTTCTGCCAAAGAATAGACCTGATCACGTCTCAAGGTCGTTGAAAACTGCAATCGATAAGCTCCCCATATTACAACAACCGACACCGGATTCAGGTCCCAGGGTGAAAAGTGCTCCGCCCGGTACTGATAGTTCCGCCCGAGAAAAGGGCAATCGCGGACTGCACAGGAAACCGAGACTTACCTCGTTAAGGGATACCCAGCAACAGCAGCTACAGCAACAGCCTCAACTTCAGACTCAGGCTATCACTCGTACCTTTGCCTCACTCGCGAACATGTGAGAATATTGCACTAACGTCGAACTAGCACCAATTTCTTGGTCTCTCCCGTCCAGCGCCTCCGGTCCGCACACCACACCACCATCGCGACAATCTCCGCTAGCTCCATACTCCACGAACAACCCATACACGATGTCGAGCTCGGACCTGCCAACCAATATCCAGCCAAGGCCTCCAGAATCGGTAATGGGGGGAAGAGGTGGTGGCAACGGCGGCAGCGGCGGTGGCAGCGGTGGAGGAGGTGCAAAGCGGGTGACGAGAACAGTACGAAGCTTTCAATGCCCTTGTTGTTCGGCGGAGTATACCAGGCAGGATAATTTGAAGCGGCATATGAAGTCGCATTTTGCAAAGGGAAGTTCTGGTGATGGCTAGCTGGGAAGTTATGGGTGGGTTTCGTTTTTGTTATGTTTCGGAGAAGCGGCACCTGAGGGGTAGTGTATATAAAGGATGGGGGAGTCGGGATTTTATTATGATACCTACGTACACACACAAATCTCGTGTACTCAATGTATTCATGTATGCCGATACCCTACGACGGATACGATAGCTTGATTCGTATATACCCCCCCTCTTTGACTGTAGTATTGTTGCACCACAATCAAACATAACGTTAATGGAAGAGTGCGCATGCCAACGCAGCTTATTTTCGAGCTTACCCCGCACAAGATTGGCACCGGATCTCTAGCGTGGCCGTCCTATATCACTCGTGCCTACTCTTAAGTAATATCGTGCAACACGGTGCTTATATGATACAGATATCTGCAAATCCTAAGCCTCAAATCATCCGGCTACGCAAAGCCGGTGACATCTGACGCGAGACAAGAAATAAGTCTCATTTCGAACGAGAATCACCAATCATCATTCGCGTTGGATTTTGAATCAGAAAACCGTCTCCTGAATGACAAGCTTCCTGGAACTCTAACTATCAAGGTCAAAATCCCCGTTTAATAATTCCCCGAACGATTTCTTCCTTTCAAACAAAGAGAATGGTACAGCCCGGGGATTTGGATCATAAAGTGCAGATCTCCCTCACGGCCGTATCAGTATCACCAGTGTTGGTGCGACGTACACGACCTTAAACTAGATAAAACATTAGGAGGCATGGTATTGAAGCTTCTCAATGTTCCCGCAACTCGGACAATGCCCATTGTACTGCATCGATTCAGCTGGTGCTTTCAGTCAAAATTCAATAGAAACCAAACAATTGATGTTAATGAGCTACTTCTATCTTTTTGGGATCGAGTTCAGCATTGTTGCTATTGGATGGGTTAATTAGGTTGGTACAGGTATATCGCACGTTCCCTCACTTTTGTCCCGGAGGCCATCATTTCGCGGTGGTGGTGGTGGTGGTGGGGTGATCATATAAATTCCTCATAATTAATCTTGCAGAGTATGTACATACCTTTATATTTGCCAATGTAAACGGAAGTGGACAATTCACTCCATTCGTTATTTATATTTCCTGTAACTTTCCGCAGCCCATAGTGCACGAGATCCATCGATCCAGTAATCTCCTTCGAATCAGTACTATAAAACAAGGAAGCTAATTCCTCTTTTGGAGGTGTGGTTCGGGAGATTGCCTGGTCAGCATCGAGCTGTACAAACCCCCACCAGGAGGTATGGAGCCGGTGAAGCGTGCAGTGTAAATACATATCGAATGCACTCCACTGAATACCACATGAATAAATGGAGTTATTTGACCACTAATAACGATTGAAATAGCATTAAAACAGTTAAAAAAAACAGACGTCCAACGGTATAAAATTAAACTGGTAAGTAATCCATAAATTTAAAAATGCATTTTTTTTCTTGTGGTAGTTACGTCTACGGAAGCTATCGAAGATACAAAGGCTCCAGTTATGGAGTTTACTGCCCTCACCACCATTCACGGAAGTGGGGGGCTGACGAAAACTCTTTGCCGATAATCTGGGATCAGTCGTTATACCAGCAGTGTATAGCCGTAGGGGTCTGGAACCAGGTTATTTTCCTGGAAATTTTCCCGAATTATATTTTATAGGTTATAGCTTTCGGGCCGACGGGTATACGTACGTATACAACAATACTCTACTTGGACTTAGGTGCTCCCGAGTATACCATAATAAGGGATCATTATTATGATTGTTATCTATAGTGCTTTTCATATTCGAAACAAAATATAAAGCTAATTGAAGCTACTTTAATAAGTACAGCAAATGCTCTTCAAAGACCAATTGCTTTCCTGTGTACCGGTCTACATAAGTAGTTTGGTTTCAACATCCGCCAATACACCCGGGGGAGGCAATAAAGATTCGAATGCTCCTATTCTGGCAGCAGCCACACAGGTCTGGCAATAATTAAGAGCGCCACATGCAACTTAGGGTAAAATGCAGTTTGATTCACCAGAAACAGCATAGTAGATGTGCACTGACTTCAGTCTCAGCCTCTCCCCCTTGGTCAACACCCTCCTCTTAAAGCATGATCCACTACCCAAAAAGGAGTGTCCAAATCTTTGTTGCCTGCCCCTAGTACACTAGCAGGCCTAATACTCTAGTACATTATACAGTCTCCTTAACTATTTGCAGAATAACACATAACATAAAACTACAGAACTGAATAAGTAGCTCCATTTTTCCTCAGAACTTCAACCTGAAGGCCTTGTAATGGTGACACATGATCCAAGGCAGGGTAAGTGCCAGTGTATATATGTCACTGCTATGGCACTTAGATCTGTATTGAATATATTGCCACTTACTTCTTCTTATATACTCACTTGCTCTTGTGTATAACTATACCCCTATACTAAACATTAACAGCCAAGTATAGATGTATATGCCATTACAGGTCTACAGTTCATAGCATTAGTAATACACTTGTCAAAAGATCTATACTCATAACAAACAGACTGTTTTAAGACAAGTTAATATGCCATCACATTATTAACCTCACTATATTAGTTAAATGAACAGGTTCTTGATTATATCACTCCAGTGGTTGAAGTGTTTTAAACTTTACATAGAAAGGCAACCAAGATTGCTACTTACTACTCTTGGATTAAACCATCTGTTATGAAAATGAACCATAATTATTGATTTCCCTGCCATCAGATTTGGTCCACAAGGTGCAACATTAGAGATACACCTTAGTAATATTTCAATTCCATTCTGCTGGTACAATTCTCCCAGATATTTTTCTGCTCAATTATATTACCATCTAGCCATACAATCATTACTACTGCATCTTTCCATTCTTCAGTATTCAAAACCTGAAAAAGTGATATTTGCTATTGTAATCTACTGGTAAGAAACCCTCAGTAAAGTCTTCCCTATCTTGACACTTTCTCAAATTCAACTCTAGATATACCACAATGACATCTTAAGTTCAATCAGAAAACCTCCAAAGAAGTACTATCAAATTGCAGCAAATACAATAAAATATTCCACATGAAGTACATAACATGCCACTACTTTCTGCCTAACCACTTCTACACCAGTTGTGAAATCAGAAACATAGTACTATATATCCATCTACTGAATCCAAGTTTGGAAATGGAAATATATTGAATTGGCACTTGGATTCAATGTGATATAAAGTGAGTTCATCACAAAATCTTCTGTATTGATAGATTTGCCATCATTGAATTATAAATCATGTGTAAGTATAAGAGTGAAATAATGCATCTGGTACTAGGTTTATTAGTGTAAGGCTGTATATCCGTATATGGCTGCGTATGAGAGTATATGGGAAGATATGGTTGCACACATGGATGTGGTAATATAACAGAGTAGTTGATACGTAAGAGAAATGCCATGAAAAGACACACAACCACTGCATACGCCTCCGCACGACTTAATAAGTCCCACAACCAATCAGTGCCCTATGAGCAGCCTCACGGCGGATTCTGTGCATGAGGAAACTCCACCTCCACTTGACTAGTCTCCGGACATGGTACAAACCCGTGCCGACACCATTTGTACTGGGCTGAGATCCATAAGAAAGTAAACAAAGTAAAAACCCTGTAAAACATCCAATTCCACTCCTCCAGTCCAATCACCATCGAGGCTTCCTCGGATGCTCTTGGTGGAACTCATCAACCAATTCCTGCGCAATCCCGAGATTCGCCACAGGTTCCCAGCTAGTCCATATGTAACTGGGTGCCGCGATCTGTAAATATGATGTCAGGGGCGCCATGCTTGCAAACACCGAGTTCAAAGAAGAGCCGGGCCAATTCCGGCAAGTCGATATCCTTCCGGCGTGGTAAGTATATTGCCATCTTTGTCAGTTGGTCCACGATGACGAGAATCCCAGTGTAGCTCAATGCCATTGACTCTGGTAAGTAAGTGATGGAGTCCATTGTGACACCTTCCAATGGGCCTGATGGTGTCTCCAAGGGCATGGTGATCCTGTGCCTGGTATGCCGAGGCACTTTGATTTGGTGGCATACTTCGCGGCCGCTGACATGCTTACATCAGCAAAATGTAAAATGGTTCGGAAGTCATAACTCGATGACTCAGCTGTTCTGAACAGCCACGCCGATCCTTCCAGAAGCTCCCAGAAGCTCCCGAACAGGCTGAATGCAAAACGATG
>Ga0307515_10006449_pt1 | contig 23470 bp, 13 predicted proteins | sample 17_EM_MG_FD_194513 | JGI IMG/M metagenome (GOLD analysis project Ga0307515, IMG submission 194513) | Populus trichocarpa ectomycorrhiza microbial communities from riparian zone in the Pacific Northwest, United States - 17_EM | ecosystem: Host-associated > Plants > Roots > Unclassified | place... | reverse complement strand
TAGACCATAATTTTATCAGCTTAAATCTATGAAGATTAAATATTTACTTAGTGTGATTGCTATAGTAGCAATTACTAAAGATAGTTTTGCGCAATATTCGCAGGATGCTATTCGCTTCAGCACCTTTCAAACCGGTTCAACATCGCGCATCAAGGGGATAGGCAACGCGGGTACAGCCATTGGGGGCGATTTAAGCTCGATAAGCGGCAACCCCGCCGGGCTTGGCTTTTTTACACACTCCGAGGCAAGCATTACTCCGGAGTTTGATGGGTCGAAAGTAAATTCAACCTACCTTGGCCAGTTTAATACTGATAGCAAAAGCAACCTGAATTTCAGCAACGCCTCGGTTGTAATTTACCAGCGGCTGAGCACGCCAAAAGGCCGTGACAAAACCAAAGGGTGGCTAAGCATCAACTACGGTGCAGCTTATAGCCGTACCAACAATTTTTATGAAAACATTACCTATGGCGGTAAAAACCCCACCAACTCCATAGGCAACTATTACGCAGGCATTGCCAACGCCAATGGGCAGGTAAGCGATGGCGGGTTGGATGACTGGGCGTATCAGCAAAACCTGATAGATAGCTATGCCACCACCGGCGGCGGCAGCGAGTATCGCAGAAATGCATTTGGCACCGTAAATCAATTAAGCAATACCATCCGCACAGGCGGGCAATCGGAAGTTAACCTGGCATTTGGCGCAAACTACAGCAACAAGCTATATTTTGGATTAGGCGTTTCTTTTTCCGACATCCGCTACAACTCTTATAACGTGTTTAATGAAACAGGTACAGCCAATATATTAGTTAATAACGTGGGCACAAATGTTGGCTTTAACTCCAATTTTATACAGGACCAGGTTACCAAAGGCTCTGGCGCCAATGTTAAGCTGGGGGTAATTTACAAACCCGTTAACGCGCTGCGTTTAGGCTTTACCTTTACCTCGCCTACCTATTACACCATTGACGACTCCTACTCTGAAGGCCTGAATACAAACTTTGCCAATAACAGCAGCTTTAAAAACGGCCCTGTAGAGTATCCATTATCCTATAATATGCGCACCCCGTTAAAATTAACAGGCGGCGCAGCCATTTTTATAGGCAAATACGGTTTCATATCCGGCGATGTAGATTATATTGACTACACAACAACCCACATCAGCAGTAACGACAGTTATAGCGCCGATTTTGACAACGGCAACATAAAAGCCCTTTACCGCTCAACTATAAACGCGCACATCGGCGCCGAAGCACGCCTTAACAGCATGTTTTACCTGCGTGGCGGTTACGGCATACAGGGCAGTCCGTTGAAAACTAACGGCAGCGATATTAAAACCGTAAGCGGTGGTATTGGAGTACGCTTTGGTAGCTATTACGTTGATGCCACCTATGCGCACTTAAGCGGCAACCAAACAGTTTATCCATATGAAATAGGTACAGGCAGCCCCGGAGCCGATTTGAAAAAGACCAACAATAACGCATTCCTGACATTGGGTTACGCGTTTTAATAAAAGACATTACAACAGCAAACGCCGCCTGCATTTTTACAATGAGGCGGCGTTTGAATTTTAATAAGCCGTTTGAAAAATAAAAACGTCATTGCTTCATACCCACCAATAACGTGTTGGGATTTACATGAACATTCGTTTGAACGCCGGCTACGACTCACCCGGTCGAGGCTACGCCCGACCACCCTCTCTCCGGCAGAAGCCGCAAAGAGGGTTTGGGAAACCATTCCGATATAAATTCCTGATTATAAACCTTTTTAAATGATAACCCCACTTTGCGGCGCAGCCGGAGAAAGGGTCGGCCAGCACAGCGTAGCCGGGGTGAGTCGTAGCCGCCATGCCATATAAGTCATTGCCCCTTCATTAAAAGTATAAAAACATTGATATCGAATTCAGACAGCCTCTGAGCTTTTTTTCAACCGGTAAATTATTTTTTAACAAAGAAATTACATGTTCCTGAATCGGAGATATTGCCGTTGGCATCTATGGTAACTACGCGCCAGTAATAAGTGGTATTTGCTCCTACAGTTACATCATTAACAAAAGTATCTGTAATGTGGTTCCTGAACAAATCAGGGTTGCCCGATGGACCAAAATACACGTCGTAAGCTACAATGTTTGAACTTACCGAGCTTCCTTTCCACGTAAGGTTTACTTTGGTTGTACCAGCGCTTAAAACGGCGCCAAATGCAGGTGCTGTAATTTCTGCAGGAAAGGGTGCATAAGTTACAACTCCTGGCCCGGCGTTGTAAAATTTCCAGGTATCACTTTTGGTTACAACCGATGATTTATTTGATTTAGAACCGATGTACCACGAATAAGGAGTATTGCGGAGCAATTTTACCGTTGCACTTGTTGCTGACGTGGTTTGCGTTGTTGCCGCTTTAGTTAACAGGTTTGTAATCGTTAAATCGTACTGGTTTGTATTTGAAGATGCGTTCCATGAAAAAGAAACCGAGCTTTCTGTGGCAGATAGTACTGTACCTGTAAGGCATGGCTGATCTTTTAGCGGCGCGGATAAAGTTGCTATGCCCGGCGCAGGCGCTGGCGCTTTTTTTCCGCACGATACGATAATCAATATTGCTACTACACTTAAAATACGCTTTATCATTTTTTTACAATTTTATAGCCGGATTTATTGTTATCCAGGTTTAAATTAAGGTAATACACCCCATTTGGCAGGGCCGACATATCAAGCTGCATTACGCCCGATTGATTGGTGTATTTGTTATTCAACACGGTTTTGCCGCTCATGGTATTAATCACGTTAACCCCCACGTTACTAATGGTTTGATTACCAATATTAACATTAAGTACATTTTGAAACGGATTGGGGAATGGTACAACCTTATCGGCAACTATAATAACTTTTTCAATTACGCCCTGGCATAGGTTATCTGTTGTTATGCTGAGTTTATTGTAACCGGCAGATAGCGGAAGGCTAATTTCATTTTGTGTAGTATTATACGTTACGCTGTTTAATACTATCTTAAACGATGTACCGCCATCCAGTTGTAAGTTCAAATTATTAAGCTTTGGATCGACGGTTGAGTAAACCGACAGGTCCTTAGGCTCGGTAACTTTTACCTGGAAGCACTGGCTGAAAATTTCGCCGTCAACCGAAAAACAGATACTGTACTCGCCTGGCGACAGGTTGTTCACCGTTAATGAATCGGTAAAGGAGTAAGATTTGTTCAGCCCGTTTCCTGTTAATGCCGCGTTATATTTAAGCTTTTGCAATGCCGCTATGTGGATGAGCCCATTGTTACTTCCCTTACAGGTTGCACTTACAACGCTGATGTTGAAATTATTGGGCGGTAGCTGCAACTGTGTTAAAACACTGATATATAAGGAATAAGTAGTGTAATTATTTGCAGTGATGGCAACCGTATAAGCCCCTGTTTTGGTAGCGACATAGGAATTAGTTGTTGCGCCGGTTATCTCCTTCCCGTCAACTGCCCATTGGTAGGTATAACCGGTTGATGGCGAAGCCGACAGCGTAACACTACCACCCTTAACAATAGTTGTTGACCCAGTGGCCGTAATTACAGGCACGGGTGCCACAATCAGCTTACCGGCCACATAATTGAATGTGTAATTTTTTGCACTGGCCCCTGTCGCCGTTATGGGGTAAGTCCCCGCTGCCGAATTTTTGGTTGCCGTGGTACTGATTACAGGCCTGGTAATAATTACAGTGGTATCCTGCCCATAAACAAATCCCTTATAACCAACCGTTAAAGCCGGATTATCTTTCAGGATGGTTTTTATTTTGTCATCGGCAGTAACCGTTAAAACCGCTTTATTAACTGTTAAGGGCTGACTAACAGGTACAGCAGCCGTATAGTTAACATTGCCATCCTGGTTGGCCGTTATGGTAGTTGTACCCGCAGCCTTAATGTGTATTTTATCTTTAACAATGGTTGCCACGGTTGTATCACTGCTGCTGTAACGTATCTTGATCACGGTATCGGTACTTGTGGCAAGCGGGCTATAATCAACAGCACCGTAGGTTACAGCCTGCAGCTTATTAAACGTAATAGTTTGCGAGCCGATGCCTACCGTAATATTCACCTTTGCACTTGACGAACCAGAGCCGTTATATGCTGTAATCGTATAATCTTTAGCAGGCGATCCAGATAAGGGTGTACCACTAATTACACCCGCACTGTCAATAATAAGGCCCAATGGCAAACGCGGGCTTACAGTATAACCATTAACTGCAACTTTTCTGATCCTGTCATTGCCCTGGTCGGCAACCAACAGGTTATTTTTACCATCAAACGTTAAACCCATGCTGCCCCTGTAGCTGCTTAAAGTATCGGTAGCATCATTAAAAGTCTTGTATGATCCGCCCGAAAATGGAAGCGGCCCAATTTGCTTGCCTGCCTTATCAAACTGTATAATACTGTAAGCCTCCACAGTCGAAAGATATACACGGTTTAAATTATCAACAGTGATGCCATATGGCGATATATAAGTGGTATCAGTAAAGGTATTCACAAAACCAGGGCCGTTAGATGCTGTATACACCTGCCTGATGCAATTATTTCCCTGGTCGGCCACGTAGGCTATCCCGTTTTTATCTACAGCAACACTATATGGTATTTTAAAGGTTGCTTTTGAACCAAAGCCATCAATACGCCCCGGGGCTCCTGTACCAGCAATTGTGCTCACATCGCCCGAAGGTGTTATCCACCTGATCATGTTATTATAAGTATCAGCAACAATTATGTTGCCCGATTTAGCGTCATAAACCAGGCTGTACGGGTGGTTAAAGCTTGCAGCAGTTCCGTTGCCGTTTTTATTACCGTCGTTAACATTACCCGCAAATGTACTTACCAAACCGGCCGGTGTTATCTTCCTGATCATGTTATTGCTAAAATCAGCAACGTACACGTTATCATTTTTATCCACCGTTACCCCTGTAGGATAATTAAATCGCGCAGCTGTATCCTGTCCATTTTTTGCGCCTTTTTTTGGATTGCCCGCAAATGTACTTACCACGCCTTTAGCCGATATCTTCCTGATCATGTTTAAGTTGGCATCTGCAACATACATATTTCCCTTACTATCAAGGGCAACGCTAACCGGGTTTTCAAAACGGGCATATTTGGCCAGGGTGTCTTTATAGCCATAGAATCCGCTGCCGGCCAGTGTACTAACTTTCGAATAAATTTCTGCGGGTATTGCGCCACCGGTATTTTTGGGAGCAGCAAGGGTTGCTGTTTTTCCTACCGTAAATTTAACAGCGCCACTGTAACTAATGGCGGGGGCCTGCGCAAAGCTATTTTTGGCAATAAATAAAATCAGGCAGGTTATGACAAGGTAAAATTTCCTCATATTATCGGTTTAGGAATTTTAAGGCAAGTTTGAGTTAAAAAATTTATGGAAAAGTATCAAAATTGCGGCAAATATCAAAATAGTTATGAAATGTTTATTTAAAAGATATGCAAACTGTATGTTTTACTTAGGCAGATTATTAAAACATTATGATTAAGTTAATTTTTGTTTAATATTTTATTACCTACATTCATGCACTTCAATAAACTTAAAAGCAGGAAAGGCCTTACCATTGCTGATAAAGCCTTTCCTGAACTATAAAATCAATTGTTAAATTCCCGACAAATCTCCGATTTGCTCGGTTTTTACCAGTTGGCGAATATCAAAACCTTTGTTTGCGGCCCGCACCAGCAACTGGTTATAAGTTTGATCGTCCAGCGTAGGCCTTCGGCTCAAAATCCATAAAAATTTACGGTTTGGGTGGCCAACCACGGCGTAACTATAATCTTTTGCTAAATCGATTATCCAGTACTTGCCTTTAAAAGGCCAGAAGAATTGCACCGACAGTTTGGAGTTAACTCCTTTATCTGTCACCGTTGCCCGGCCCTCTGTTACTTTAAGCTCGGTTCCTTTAATGCACCTGTTTTTAACAATGATACTGCCATCCCTGGCCAGGCCGTAGGTTGCCGATGTACATGAACATCCTTTTTCAAACGGCTGCGGAAATGCTGCTATCTCGAACCAGGTGCCCAGGTATTTTTTCAGGTCGACGTAATTTACAGTTTCCAAAGGTTTTTCATGGGCGTGCAGCACCAGGGCCGAAGCAGCCAAACCCAAGCCTAATACTACAGAAGTTGCCAAAATTTCTTTCTTCATACTCCAATAACGATTAGCCCCGGCAAAAAGTTTAAACCCAATGTAGATATTTATGTTGTTAAACACCCTGAAATATTTAATTACCTTTGCCACAAAGCATTAAAATTGGAGAGTACAGCTGCATTTCAGCACAAAAACACCATCAGTATATTAGGCTGCGGCTGGTACGGCCTGGCATTAGCCAAAGCACTTATCAGCGATGGGATAAGGGTAAAAGGGTCAACAACATCGGAGCAAAAAATAGCTTTGCTGGCTAATGAAGGAATTGAGCCATACCTGGTCAATTTCTCTGCAGATGACGAAACCTATAACGCAGATTTCTTTAATTGCGAAGTGCTTTTTATCGCGATACCGCCAAAAGCCCGGTCGGGTGCCGGTGCCGAGTTTATTCCTAAAATACAGCGTATACTAAGCGCAATCAGGCTTCACCATGTAAAAAAAGTGGTATTCATAAGTTCAACGGCGGTATATGCCGATTTAAACTGCGAAGTAGATGAGCGCACCCCTCCGCTACCTGATACCGAATCGGGCAAAATTCTGCTGGAAGCCGAAAACCTGTTCAAAAATGACCCGGCATTTAAAACAACCATTGTCCGCTTCGCGGGATTAATTGGCCCCGGCCGAAATCCCGGACGTTTCTTTGCCGGTAAAAAAAATATTCCGAACGGGAATGCGCCTGTTAACCTCATTCACCTGGACGATTGTATAGGATTAGCAAAAGCTATTATTCGCCAGGATGCCTTTGGATATCTTTTTAACGGATGTGCACCAAATCATCCTGCAAAGTCGGCGTTCTATACCCAGGCAGCCATAAATTCCGGACTTGATAAGCCCGACTTTATAGATGAATTGAAAGAGTGGAAAATTGTAAAAAGCGTGAATTTGGAAAATATCCTGGGATATCAATGTAGGCAGCATTTGAGCGGCTCTGATACATTTGCCTGATCCTGGTAAAAAGCACCTGGTACCTTCGGCAGCTGTATCGCCAACAATGGGCACCAATATTGGAGCGCCTAAATTGCGCAATACACCAATTTAGCGTTAACCATGATAAAATATAACATATTGATTATTAAAAACTTATAAATATTTTATCTGAAATGTGTTAAGTTATGTTAACCCAATTAAATGCGTTTGCCTGACAGTGCAGGCCTTTATTTTTTTAAGGTCTCGCTTCCCTTATCCCCCATCAGAAAAACCAGCCTGCCTCCTTTCAAAATATCTTTATGGCTGATATAATTCTTCAGATAGGGCTTACCATTCAAACCGATACTTTGTACATACTTGTTGGCTGTCGATAAGTTTTTAGCCTCGATCACAAAACTTTTATTAGCGGGTAATGCCAGACTAACCTTACTTAACTGGGGTGCACCAAACACATATTTACCATCGGCCGGGTTAACCGGGTAAAAGCCCATGGCTGTAAAAATATACCATGCCGACATTTGCCCGCAATCGTCATTCCCGGATAGGCCGTCGGGTTTGTTTTGATAAAACTGATCAGCAATTTGCCTTACCAAACGTTGCGTTTTAGCAGCATCGCCGGCAAGCGTGTATAAATAAGCAATATGATGGTTTGGCTCATTGCCATGCGCGTACTGTCCTATCAACCCGGTAACATCCAGCGTTGAGCCCTTGCCAAACACTTTGGAATCCATACTAAACAACGAATCGAGTTTGGTTAGGAACGCCCGCCTGCCTCCCATCAATTTTATTAATTCCGGAACGTCTTGCTGTACCTGCCAGGTGTACTGCCAGGCGTTGCCTTCGGTATAGTCGCCGCCAATGGCCAGTTGCCCGCTATCGAGGTTGGCAAAGGGCTGTACCCAATTTCCATCGGCCAGTTTGCCCCGCATCAGGTTGGTTGATTTATCAAAAAGGTTTTTGTAGAAGTAAGACCGTTTACTGAAGTAATTGTAATCTGCTGTTTTGTTAAGCAATTTGGCTAACCGGGCCGCACACCAATCGTCATAAGCAGCCTCTAATGTACGTGATACCGCCTCGCGCTTTACCGAATCAGACGGCAGGTAGCCATACTTCATGTACAAATCCCAATTGTATTTAGGGTTTTTATTGGTGGTAAGCGTAGCTTTAATGGCCGCAAATGCCTGTTCCTTATCAAAGCCCTTAATCCCTTTCAGGCTGGCATCCACAATAACCGGGATGGCGTGATTGCCTATCATAGCGTAGCTTTCTTTGCCAAACAATGTCCATACAGGCAATAATTTAGCTACGTTAAAGTGTTGCAGCATCGTCTCAACCATCTGCCCGTCTTTATCAGGACAGATGAGTGTATACAGTGGATGAGCGGCCCGGTAGGTATCCCATAATGACAAGGTGGAATAATAAACCTTATCGGCAGACTGATGCACTAAGCCATCAGCTCCGCGGTATTTGCCATCTACATCGGCAATATTATTGGGTTGGATAAGGGCATGGTAAATACTGGTGTAAAAGGCTATTTTTTGCTCCTCTCCCCCCTCGGCCTTCAACCGGAAAAAATAGTTTTCCCAAACTTTGGCCGCCTCGGCTTTAACCTGTGCAAAGGTTTTATTGCCTATTTCGGCAGTAAGATTTTTACCGGCTCCATCGATGCTCACCGTGGATATGGCAACCCTGGCTTCAATTGTTTCGCCGGGCTGGGTGTCAAAATCAACAACCAATCGGCGATGGGCGTCGCCATCAATAAAATGATAGCCGGTAAAGGCTTTGCCGAACGTAGCGGTAAAAAACACCTTCTTCTCAACCCATTGGCTGGTATTGGCATACCCGCTGATGTTGTTTTTGCTGTTGATGGTAATGCTACCTTCAGACACATGCTCTTTCAATTGTTCGGCATCCTCAACCAGGCCGCTTTGCATATCAATAAGCAAATGCGACTTGCCGGATTTGTTAAATGTATAGCGATGTAAGCCCGTGTGTGCTGTAGCGGTAAGCTGCGCTTTGATGTTGTGATCGCCTAAAACAACCTCATAGTACCCCGGGGATGCTTTTTCTGTTTGGTGCGAGAATTTGCTCTCGAATTTTATGGGTTCATTTCCCTGGAATGGGAAAAACAATACATCGCCCAAATCGACACCGCCGGTGCCGCTTAAATGGGTATGGGCAAAACCGGTTATCACGCTATCTTCATAACGGTAACCCGAACAATAATTCCAGCCAAAGTTACCGGTCTCAGGGCTTAGCTGCACCAATCCGAAAGGAACAGTAGCACCCGGAAATGTATGCCCGGTTGCCGATGTGCCTATAAAAGGCTTTACGTATTTATCATATGTTTGGGCATAGGCTGTACTACCCACAACAAGGCAAAACAGCAACAACGTAACTTTCGGGCACCAGGATAACCTCATATCAAACGTTTATTGATGGAACATATAAACCTGAGGATCTATCACCTTACCATCGGCAGCTTTGATAATCAACAAATCCTCGTTACGGTTGGTGTTATCGGCAATATAATGGCCGCTAATAGCATAGGCACCTTTTTTAAGGTGAAGCATTCCTTTTTGCGGCTGCGCGTACTTATCCTTACCCCGGTGTATGATCTGCTCGCCATTGATAAACAGCGCCGGGCTAACCAAAAAACCCGAAGTAACCTGGTAATCACCGTCGGCAGTAATCCGGATAAAGCCGTTTACTTTTACCCAGGTCAGGTTACCGTCTGTTACCGGCAGCACCATGGGCGTTGCTGAATTAATGATAGCAGTTGTCACCACCTGAGTGGTATCTACTTTATCAATATTGTATTCCTTGCTTTTAATCAGCCGGTAGCTGAAGCCGGGGGTAAATGCCGCCTGGTCAATAACCACGGGCTTAATATCCACATGCCTGATCATCGCTTCCTGCAAAATATGTTGCTTATTTAGTGTCCAGGTGGTATAGGTTTTAATGCTGAATGTATCCTGCAGCATGGTATTGATTTTTAACGGGAACGATTGTGGTTTAGCGGTGCTATCGGGCATTTTGCCGTTAAGCGAATAACGTACCTGCGCGCCCAACAGCGGATATTTAAGCACCAGGCCAAACTGGTTGCTGTTGGTTACAATGTTATCCATACCCACAATATCGGGCAGGCGGGCATTCCAGTTCCAGAGTTTGAAGTAGCCGTATTGCTGCTTCATCTTATAGGCAAATCTATCTATGTCTTTATTTTCCGCTGCCGACCAGGTGAGTTCGGCTACAGCTAAAGCACGCGGGTAAACCATGTACTGCAGGTGTGTTGCAGTGGGCACTTTTTCGGCCCAGATATTGCCCTGGGCACCTAAAATGTATTTGGCCTCTTCGGCGTTAAGCTCTTTAGACATGGGTTCGTAGTTGTACACCATTTGCCAGGTTACCGTTGGGTTCCATCCCACCGGTTCCAAATCCTCGGCGGCCTGCGGGGCATCAAAATACATATAAGGCAGCGGTGTCATCACCACATGGTGGTGCATTTTTGCCGCGGCTATACCGCCAGCCTCACCCTGCCAGCTCATTACCGTGGCCGATTCGGCCAGGCCACCCTGTAATATCTCGTCCCAACCAATGAGTCTTTTATTTTTGGAGAGCAGGAATTTTTCTATTCGTTTAATAAAATAACTTTGTACCTCCTTCTCACTTTTCAGGCCCTCCTTTTTCATCAGCGCTACGGCCGTTGGGCTTTTCAGCCAGTCCACCATTTCGGCTTCATCGCCGCCAATGTGAATGTATTGATTTGGGAACAGTGCCATCACTTCGGTAAGCACATTCTCCATAAAGGTAAAAGTATACTCGCCCGGATCCAGCATGCGCACACGATGTTTGGCCCCGGTCGAATCCTGGCAGCCTAATTCGGGATAAGCAAATATAGCAGCCTCGCTGTGGCCGGGCATTTCAATTTCGGGCAGAATGGTTACAAACCTGTCCTGCGCGTATTTCACCACGTCTTTTATTTCAGCCTGGGTATAAAATCCGTCCCTGCCACCACCATCTATCAAATTATCCAGCTTCCGAAATTTTCCCTGTTTTTCATAATAGGTGATCCTTGCGCCAACTTCGGTCAGTTTTGGGTACTTATTAATCTGGATGCGCCAACCTTCATCATCTGTTAAATGCCAGTGAAATACATTTAGCTTGTAATGGGCCATCACGTCAATATACCTCTTAACCTCATCAACCGTAAAAAAATGGCGGCTTACATCCAGGCTTAAACCACGCCACTGAAAGCGGGGCTCATCGGCAATACTGCATGCCGTTAATTTTAAAGGAGCAACGGCCCGCCCCGGTAATAATTGAATTAATGACTGTACCCCGTAAAACACGCCGGCGCCGTTACCCGATATTTTTACCGTGCGGGGTTTTACCTCCAGGTTATAAGCACCTTGTTTATTGGTTGCTGTGGTTACCAATTGGATAGTTGTAGCGGCCGGAACTTTAGGATAAACTTTAAGCTTCAAATTCAGCTTATAATACGTAGCAAGGTAGGTTTGCAGGTATTTACCCACAGCCTCGCTTTCTTTATCAACCCCGATAACTGCTTTACTGCTTAAAATAAAGCTGCTTTTTTGTTCGGTTAAGTGCAAAGGCTGCGGTATAATGTGTAGCTGCGCCTTTACCTGTAAACTGATGCAGGTACCTATGAAAATAGCGGTTAAATATTTTATGCTGATGTTGTTCATGTAATATAGGGGGAGACTTAAATTTTTACGGTGATTTTTTGGACGTACAATATCCAAATAGGGATAAATATAATGATAACCGTAAGTATGGCCGATATCAGCGACGCATTCTCTGGCGAAAAATTGGGCGTAAGGAGGTGAAAATACATGTACGACCAGATATTTGTTTTATGCCCGTTGTCCGTAACCGGGATAATGGATAGTATCTCCGGGATTACATCCGCTAAAACATAAGCAGCTATGGCGTTCCGGCCAAAGGCAAGGAATGGCGGCAGGATTTTCTTATAGCCTTTTACATCGATAAGCCAGTACGATAACGATAGGATAATGATAGCCAGCCCGGCTGTAAACAGCACAAATGAGCTTGTCCACAATTGTTTATTGATAGGAAAAAACGTGTTCCATACTAAGCCAAGTATCACCAGCAGCACGCCCGCACCAGTAAGTTTAAAAATTTCGTTGCCGTTTTTAAGCCGGTCACTCTTAAGCCAGGTGCCTGTAAATACGCCTAACAAACAGGTAGCAATAGCGGGTATGGTGCCCAGCAGCCCTTCGGGGTCCCAGGTTTTAGAGGCCTGCCAAAGATGATTGGTGGTAAAAACTATCCTATCGATATAAGCGCCCAAATTGGTTTCCTTTTCCAGGTTGGGATGAGCTACACCGGGAACCGGCACAAAGGTCATGATTAAATAATAACATATTAAACAACCTACCGCAATAATAATTTGTGTACGGGTGTTTGTTTTCAAATACATAATGGCGGTAATACCAAATACCACTCCTATGCGCTGCAATACGCCGGGGAAACGAAGATGGGCAAACTGGAAATCACTGATCAGGGGCAGGCAAACGCCTAATGCCACGATGATTAATGTACGGCGCAGGATAGAAAGGATAACCTTGCTATGGTTTGCTTCATCGGCCTTTTTGCCCTGCATGGCGTAAACGATGGATACCCCCACCATAAAAAGAAAGAAGGGAAACACCAGGTCGGTTGGGGTGCAGCCGTTCCATTTAGAGTGTTCCAGCGGCCAGTAAATATGCCCCCAATCGCCGGGATCATTTACCAGGATCATAGCCGCGACTGTAAAGCCACGAAAAAAATCGAGCGAAAGTAGTCGTGGCCTGCTGGTGCTGGTGGCCTTATCGCCAACTATTGTATTTGCCATATTTTATTATTTCCATAAATCACCCGGCTATCAGATCTTTTTCCCCGGGGCCTTAAGCGTATATACAAAATGATACGTACCCGAAACTACATTCATCTGTTCATCATTACCAACTTTTTTAATTTCGGTTATCTCTTCTTCGGTATTAAAATCCAGGCCACTTTCGGTGATCTGATCTGTTACCGATGGCAAAATAACATGCGCCGTAGTATTTGGCGGTACTACAATATCGAGGGTAAATATGCCATTATCAATACTCCATGCCGATTTTATTTTGCCGTACAGGGTTTCCAGTTCGGCCTGCGCGCTGGTTAATTTACCGCCCGGTTTTGGCGCAATAATAATTTTGTGAAAACCAGGATCGGACTCATCTGTATTAATGCCGGCAATTACCCGGTACATCCAATCGCCTATGGCGCCGTAGGCATAATGGTTAAAGGAGTTCATTTCGGGGTCTTCAAAAGTGCCATCGGGCTTAATGCCATCCCAGCGCTCCCAAATGGTGGTGGCGCCGTTTTTAACCGGGTATAACCACGATGGGTAGGACTCTTTCATCAGCAGATCGTAAGCGATATCGGTAAACCCAAAACGGCTTAAAACGTGGCAAATATAGGGCGTACCTAAAAACCCGGTGGTGATATGCTCATCATAATCGTCAATATTTTTTACCAGCCTTTTTGCTGCCGATACCCTCAAGTTCTCGGGCAGTAAATCAAAATTCAATGCCAGCACGTAGGATGTTTGCGTACCCGAAATCATGCGTCCATTGGGCGTTACATACTCGCTGTTAAACGCTTTTTTGATATTATATAACAGTTGCGAATATTTTTGAACATCATCGCTTTTGCCCAATATTTTGGCTGCATTGATGAGCAATTGGGTTGAATGGGCATAAAATGCCTGCGCTATCAGGTTTTTGTCGGTTAGCGCAGCGCCATCTTCATAGTTGGTACCGGCGTAAAACAGCCAGTCGCCAAAGTGGTTGCCTGTATCCCACAGGTAATTGCGGCTGTGCAGCTGAATGTAGCCCACCCAGGCCTTCATACTTTCGTACTGCTGCTGCAACACCTGCTTGTCGTTATAAGCCAGGTAAATATTCCAGGGAGCTATGGTGGCCACATCGCTCCAGCCGGATGCGGCTGACGATGCACTATCCAGCATATTAGGTATCACGTAAGGCACAGCCCCGTCTTTATGCTGATCGGCGGTTAAATCTTTTAGCCATTTGGTATAAAAGCCTGCCACATCCATATTAAAAGTGGCAGTACGGCAAAAGGCTTGTGCATCCCCCGTCCAACCCATGCGTTCATCGCGCTGCGGGCAATCGGTAGGCACATCAATAAAGTTTCCTTTTTGCCCCCACTGAATATTGTGCTGTAACTGGTTAACCAAAGGGTTTGAGGTAGAAAATTTGCCCGTTTGCGCCATATCCGAGTAAACGGCATAAGCAGCTAAATTGGTTGAATCCAGCGGACCGGTATAACCTACCACTTTTAAAAACCTGAAGCCCTGGAAAGTAAAATGAGGTTCGAAAGTGGCAAGGCTGTCATCTTTAAAAACATAGGTAATTTCTTGTTTGGCTGTGCGCAGGTTTTTGGTGTAAAAGTTCCCTTTCTGATCCAACACTTCGGCATGGTAAAGTTTTATGGTATCGCCTGCCTTTGCTTTCAGTTTAAACTGCACCCAGCCTACCAGGTTTTGGCCAAAATCAACAACCCGTTCGCCTGCCGGTGTGGTAAATACCTTTAGGGGTAAAAACTTTTCGTGTTTTTTTACGGTGGGACCTGCTGTGGCAATCAGGTTATCTTTAATGGTCGAATCGGTTTTAACCGTGTCCCAACCCATCTCCTTATAAAGGGGACTGGTCCAGCCAATTTTTTCTTTGCGGGCATCATAAACCTCACCATCAAAAAAAGACGACGAGCGTATTGGGCCATAAGCCACTTTCCAGCTTTTATCTGAATTAATTATTTCGCGTTTACCGTTGGTATAAACTAACTCCAACTGGCAAAGCAGGGCCAGTTTTTTACCGTATACATTTTTTTTACGGTTATAAGTATAACCCCTGTACCAGCCATCGCCTATGGTTACTCCAATAGCGTTATCGCCTTTTTGGATACTGGAAGTAACGTCATATACATTGTACTGGATGCGTTTGTTATAACTTGTCCAGCCGGGTGCAAAATAATCGTTGCCGACGCGCTTGCCATTTATTTGCGCTTCAAAAACGCCATGCGCCGTAATGTATAAATGTGCAGCACGCACTTTTTTATCTAATTTAAAACTTTTACGGAACATTGGCGCCGGCCCACCGGTGGTATCAGACACATAGGTATCCTGGATCCATTTGGCCGACCAGTCGGCAGGGTTTAGCAAACCCATTTTCCAAAAGTTAACCATGCACCAGGGGGTTACCCTGTTTTTATTATCCCATACCCTAACCTGCCAATAAACTTTTTGGCGCGAAGCAAGCATCGGCCCGCCATAATAAATCTGGATAGATTGATCTGAATAAATACGACCAGTACCCCAAATGATATCCTTGCCCTTAGTTAACGACACTGCATTACTTCCAACTCTTATTTCGTAGGATGTTTGCTGAATACCGCGCTCCGGGCATACCAGTTTCCAGCTCAAACGGGGATTAGCAACGGCAACCGATATGGGGTTGGTTTTATACTCACAAATAAGGTTATCAACCGTGATGGGTGGTGGTAATGGCTTAACCTGGCAGAAACAGCTTAGGGAAACAGAAAATAATAAAACGATACTGAAGCATCCTTTTTTGAGCACGCTTACCTGTTGAATATAATTCATGCATTAAATATAGCTTTAGAACGATTTTTGTTTTAAGTACCGTACATATTTAGCTATAAAACAAGTAAAAATGATGTGGTAATTGCAATATCTATCAGTAAACGAAAATGGCCCCGCAAAAGTTTCGCGGGGCCGGTAAGCCCAGGGGGGCTAATGCTCCAGGGTGCCTTCGGTTAATGGGTATTGAAAAAGCAGGCGAATATTTGAGTATGCAGCTGAGTTAACATTCCAGTAAGGTTTTTTAAACGCCTTTTCGCGGGCGCCATGGGCGGTCATCACGGCAACTGCCTTACCTGTACGTAAAAGGTCAAACCAGCGGTGGTTTTCAAATGCAAGTTCAACCTGCCTTTCATGCGCTATAGCAGTACGAAAACCATCCTGCCCCGAAATATTTAATGCAGGATCATCATTCCCAACAGATTTAGCTGCCAGGCCGGCGCGTTCGCGTACCAGGTTTAAATATTTAAAGGCATCGCCGCCACCTGCAAAGCCCTGCTCGTTAAGGCACTCGGCCAGCATCAGGTAAACATCAGCGTAACGGTATACCGGGAAGTTTTTGCCGGTTACACCCTGCACAGCGCTGGTGGTTGCAAACTTTTTAATAAATGGCAAATCCACACCATACTCGTCAGACGTAAATTCAATTAACGAAGCATCTTTGCGGTTATCGCCATCCTCGTATGCGTTAACCAGATCTTGTGTTGGGATATTCCAGCCGTTTTGCGCGCCGTTGGCTATCTCAAAACCGCTTACATCCGAGTCATAATAATCCCAGGGTATAAACGTATCCACAAAATCGCTGCCCAACCCGTTGGAACCTTCAATGTATTGTATCTCGAAAACGGACTCGGGGCCGTTCTCTTTGGTAATATCAAAATTGTCGGCATAATCGGCGTTCAAACTATAGGCGTTTGATGCGATAATATTGCGCAATAGCGGTATAGCCAGGTCAAACTTTTTCTGGGTCATATACACTTCGGCAAGCATGGTTTCGGCAGTTCCTTTGGTTACCCGGCCTTTATTTGCTGCGCCAGCATAAGCTACAGGTAATTTGGCAACCGCAACCTGTGCATCGGCAATAATAGCAGCGTAAACAGCGGCAACTTCGGCCTTGGTTGCTACCTTGTAAGCATCGCTTACCGATGCTACCTCGTTAAGTACCAGCGGAACCCGGCCAAACATACGCACCAGGTTAAAATAGTTAAAAGCGCGTAAAAAACTGGCTTGCCCGGCAATGGTATCTGCAACGGCAGCATCCAGTTTAGCGGCCGGCAGCCTGGCCAAAATAGCGTTGCAGCGGCCAATACCTGTATAGCTGGCGCTGAAAAAGGCACCTACCATATCATTATTGTTCAACTCCCTAAACTCGTCTATTTCTTCTTTGTTAGTACCAGAGCGATCATAGGGGTCAAACTCGTACGATGTATTGTCAGACCGCATTTCGCCCATTGCCCAAAAACTGCCATTATACAGGCCCTGTAATGGTGCGTAAGCCCCGTTAACCGCCTGAACAAACTGTGCCTGTGTTTTAAAGAAGTTGGTTGTGTTTTGAGTATCGGCAGGCTGAAGGTTAAGATAATCTTTTTTACACCCCCACATACCACATGCGATAAGTACCAGGAAAACGTATATGTATTTTTTCATGATTTCGATTGTTATGGTTTCACCATCGTTCGTTTGAATACTCATTTCAATTAAAATGTCACGTTACATCCCAATGTGTAAATTGCCGAAACAGGGTAGCCCGTAAAATTTACGTTGGGCGAAAGCGACCTGTTACCCTGCTGCCCATCTATGCCTACCTCGGGGTTACCACCCTTATAGCCGGTTAGCAGTATGGCATTTTGGGCACTGAAATACACCCTGAAATTCCTGGTGAACTTTGTTTTAAAATTGTATCCAAAATCAATATTTTTAACCGCCAGGTACGAGTTACTTTCGACCCAGTAAGATGGGTAATAATCACGCGCAAGATTGGTGTTTGAAACGGTGGTTGGCAATATTCCAGCGCCTGGATTGCTTGCAGACCGCCAGCGATGAATTACCGACTCCTCGACATTAAAAACCCCATCTAAATTGGTTGTGAACTGCTTGTACATATCAAATACATGCCCGCCAACCGAACCCGCCGTAATGATATTCAGATCAAACTTTTTGTATGAAAAATGATTGCTGAAACCAAATGTAAATTTGGGCCAGGGGTTGCCTATATTGGTTTGATCGTTGCCATCAATTACGCCGTCGTTATTGATATCCTTGTACCTGATGTTGCCAACCTGTTCACCGTCAAAATGCGGATATTTGTCAAGTTCGGCCTGGTTTTGAAATATCCCTTCAAAAATATAACCGTAAAACTGGCCTAAAGGCAAGCCCACTTTGGTAATACTTGTTGGGTTATCGTTTTTAGGCGCATCGTAGATGTATGGTGTGGGGCCTAAATCAAGCACCTTATTGCGGTTAAATGAGATGTTAAAATCAGTTGACCAGTTAAAGTTACGTTCTACTATGTTTTTTGTAGTTAACGTAAACTCCCATCCCCGGTTACGTACATTACCCACGTTTGATAAAGCGTAACCATAGCCCGATACAATAGGAATTGGGATATACTGCAGCATCCGTTGGGTATAACGGTTATAATATTCGGCAATCAAGTAAATGCGGCCTTTTAGCAGCGATACGTCCATGCCTATATCCAGCTGTTTGGTGGTTTCCCAGCCAAGCTCGGTATTGCCAATCTGGTCGGTTATTGAGGCTCCTGGTGCGAGGCCGCCACCAAATGTATAATTGGCTACATCAACAACGGGGATATAATCATAATTACCTACGTCGTTATTACCTGCAAGGCCATAGCTTGCGGTAAACTTAACCTGTTCAACCGCGGCTATTTTAGGAAAGAAAGATTCGTCGGAGATGCGCCATCCGCCTGATACCGAAGGGAAGGTACCCCAGCGATGCCCGGGCGCAAACCTTGATGAACCATCGCGGCGAATAGACCCGCTTAACAGGTATTTATCTTTGTATGCATAATTTACCCGCCCAATTAACGATTGCAAACGCCACTCTGCATCGCCTGCATCAGCAGTAATTATAGTTGCATTGGCAACAGACCGTATGGCATCATCAGGAAAACCTGTGCCGAAAGTAAAACGATCATGTGAGTTTTCCTGTTGTATGGAGTAATCGGCCAATACGGTTAACGTATGGCCGCCCCAGGTTTTTTTGTAGTTAATGCTATTTTCGTTGAGCCAGTTAAAAACATTTTGCGAAGTGAATGACGCTACTGCTTTTTGCTGGTTACCATCGCGATTTGGAACGTTGAACCCGCCCAGGTATGATGGCCTGTAATAATCCTGCGATTTAGTTTGATAATCGACCCCGAATGTCGATTTTATGTTTAGTCCTTTAATAACTTCATAATCAATATAAGTGTTGGCAAGGGCCCTGAATTCGTTACGCTTGTTGGTAGTATTTACAAGCGAACTTACGGGGTTATTATTTTGAAAAGTACCCGGCGAGCCAATAACGTTGGTATACGATCCATCTGGTTGTTTCACCGGCACAAGCGGGCTTTCCAGGTAAGCCTGGCTTAAGGCCGCCGAAAGAAAGTGTCCGTCTGTTTCCTGTAAATTCCTGAAACTATAAGTTGGCGCTATATTTAAGCCTACGGTTAAGCCCTTAGCTATATCCGCATCAATTGTAGCCTTTAACGAGTAGCGTTTAAAAGCTGTATTCAGCACTGTACCCTGCTGATCAAAATAGCCCAATGAAAACAACGACCGTACTTTTTCGGTACCGTTAGCTATGGTAACATCGTAATTTTGCATTGGTGCAACACGGGTTACAGCATCAAACCAATCGGTGCCTTTGCCAAGCGATTGAGGGTTCTTATACGCATCGGGTATGGGGTTATTGGTACCGTTAACCGCATTAGCATCCTGGATAGCTTCTGTGCGCCATTGGGCAAATTCGGCCGCAGTCATCATTTTAAGTTTGCTTTTGGGCAATACCGATTGCAAACCGGTTGAAGTATTTACCGTAACAGACGATTCTCCTTTTTTTGCCCGCTTAGTGGTTATCAGGATAACCCCATTTGCACCGCGCGAACCATATATGGCGGTTGAAGCAGCATCTTTAAGCACGCTTATATTTTCAATATCATCCGGGTTAATGGTGCTCAGCGGATTCGAATATTGATCAAAACCCGGCGAGAGCGGAAAGCCATCTACCACGTACAGTGGATTATCGCCGGCACCCACTGAACCGGCGCCGCGAATATTAACCGCAACACCACCACCCGGCGTGCCTGTAACCTGGTTAACGGTAACACCGGCCAGTTGCCCTGCCAGTTTCAGATCAAGGCTGGCAGCTTTTATCTCTTTAATATTGGCCATTTTTACGGTTCCAACAGCGCCGGTAACGTTTTTACGTTCCTGGTTACCATACCCCACTACTACAACCTCGCTCATTTGCTGATTATCTTCATCAAGGGATACATTGATAACCGCCCGTTTGCTAACAGGCTCTTCCCTGGTTTTAAATCCTACAAACCTGAAAACCAGCACCGCGTTATCATCAACCTGGATGCTGTATTTACCGTCGGCCCCGCTTATTACACCGGTATTTGAACCTTTAATGGTAATGCTCACTCCCGGCAATGGCTGTTTGGTGTTATCAAGCACCTGCCCCGTAACCGTTATTTTATCGGGCGCAACCAACTGCTCTTCCTTTTTATTTACAATAATGGTTTTGTTGTCAATTGTGTAGGTAAAGGGCTCGTTTTTAAAACACTCGCGTAAGGCTTGTTCAAGCGTGGCATTTTTTAAGGAAAGCGTAACGGGTTTGGCCTGCTTAATTTCATTGTATTTGTAAAAAAAATAAAAACCGCTTTGCTTTTCAATGGCGGTAAATACTTTGTCAATAGCAGCATTGTTTGCGCTTAACGTTATAGTTTGCGAGTAGCTTTTGGCGTTAAGCTGTAAACAGCCAATCATAATCAGGATAACCGTTAACTTCATTGTCAAAAACAGTTTGGAGTTTGATGTTTGGGGTACATAAAATACTTTACCCCTAAAGTTTAATTGCATAACTTCGTCGTGTTTTGGGTGAATGTGTCTGTTAAGGAAACTCAGTAAAAGCTTAGCCCATGCATTTTAAGCCGGGAGTATTGCAGTACTCCCGGCATTTTTCATGGGTAAGGTAGTTGTAGGGTGTTAATGGAGATGTATGCTTTTTTTCATAGGTAGATGTTTTTTTAAGGTTAATGTTAAAACGGATATGGTTAAGGTGATACTGTTATCTTTTTATCTTCAACTTTAAAATGCACATGGCTAAGCTCCAAAACGTGCAGCACCTGCGATAGCTTCACATTTCGTTCAATCCTGCCCATAAATTCGTCATCGGATACTTTGCCGTTGTAAACCACCTCGATGTTATACCATCGCGATAATTGCTTCATGATATCCCTGATACTGGCCCGGTTAAAATCAAAAAAACCGTTTTTCCAGGCTACGGCCCTTTCGGCATCTACTTCAACAACCCGGATATTGTTGCCTTTAACTATACCCTGTTCATCTGGTTTGAGCAAATTATGGCTATTGCCGCTGGTTAACTGCACTGATCCCTCCAGTAAAGTTGTTTTGATGTTATCCTCGTCGGCGTAAGCATTAATATTAAAATGGGTGCCCAGTACTTTTACATTAAGCGAACCAATATTTACCGCGAATGGTTTCGACGGATTTTTAGCCACTTCAAAATAGGCCTCGCCGGTTAATTCAACATGGCGTTGGTTGCCGGTAAATGCAGTGGGGAATTTTAGCGATGACGCCGCGTTGAGCCAAACTATGCTGCCATCGGGCAATATAACCTGGTATTGGCCTCCGCGTGGTGTGCTGATGGTATTATAAGCTACAGAGCCATTTACCAGCGAGGTGTTACTCCCGTTGGCCTGGTAAACCAGTTGCCCATCTTTGGTTTTTTTAATGCTGATGTTGCCTTTTTGGGCAAGGGTGCCGATTCTTGCAGAATCGAGCACCACTTTTTCGCCGTTATCTAAGGTTAGGACTGCTTGATTTTTACCGGGGTCGGCATCATGCTTAACCACCGTTTTGTTTTTTGCCGCAATGTTATCTTTTGCAACATGCTGCATGCAATAATACACTCCGCCGCTAACGACCATAAGGCCGATTACCGCCGCAGCTACTTTCCTGAAAGCAAAGATTTTGAACACTTTTGACTGATGCTTTGCCGACGATTGCTGCACAGCCGATTGCAAACGCTGCAGCATTTTATCTTCCAGCTCGTGCTTTACGCCAAGCGTGTGGTCGTCCCAATCATTATTGGTTTGGGCATTGTCAAACAATTCCATTAACAGTTGCACCTCATCGGCAGTAGCCTGCCCGTTAAGGTATTTATCTATCAATTGTTGAAATTCCTGCTTTTGCACAACCTGGTTTTTATAAGGAGAGTATAAATACAGGGGTATCCCCTACGTGGGAAGAAAATAAAATTTGGGAAGGTTGCGGCCTGATAAGTAAATTTGTTTTCAGGCAAAAAAGGGCCATCGGCCCGAAAGATATTGTAGCCATGGGTGTCAACCCGTGGTTGATTTGCCAGAGGACAACAAGAGTGCCATGAGCACGGCCCATATTAGTGTAATCCAAGCATGTTCAGTTTGTTCAAACGATATATACGCATTGAAAATATGTCCCGAGGCTACGGTTCTCAATCGTTCTCTTCATTTTTTTCCACGGGTTAAAACCCGTGGCTACAAGATTGGCCGAGGCTACGCCTCTAAATTGGTGTTGAAGAAGCACAGATCTGTCAAGAAAAGACATGTAACCCCATCTACAACAAAAACAACGTCCCCAGCGAAGTACGCAATTGCTTAAGCGCTTTGGTCAAATGATTTTCCACTGTTTTGGTAGATATATTGAGCCTTGAGGCAATTTGCTTGTGGGTTAGGTACTCTTCGCGGCTAAGTTTGTAAACTTCGCGGCATTTTTCGGGTAGCGTTTCAACTACCGAATTTACCTGTGAAACCAGCTCTTTGTATTCTAAATTTTCATGAGTGGCAGGGCTTTGCAAACGGTTCGCAAGGGCATCAAACACATCGCTTGTTGCAACCCCGACACGAATTTGCCTGTAAACTTCATAACGGATGGACGCATACAGGTATGCTTTTAATGATACGGCTATTTCGATATTATCCCTGCTATTCCAAATCTTAATGAACAGCTCCTGGATAACATCTTCGCAGGCCTGCTTATCTTTTAAAACATTATAAGCCGATAGGAACAATTGCTGCCAGTATTTTTTGTAGATAGCGCTCAACGCACTTTCATCGCCCGACTTTAACCAGTCGATCAATTGCACATCGCTTATAGCTACCTTTTCTGCCATCCTGAAAGGGGGTTAACATAGAATTGCGATAAATTTAGCAAAAATTAACTATTGATGTAAATTATGGCATAAATCAATCAGGCAAACGCATCTAAATAGTTAACGGCGATAAGCTGTTATTTAATAATAGCTAAGGGAATAAGCTTATAACGTCGGGAAGATATAAGCATCAAACGCTACCTTGTTTTCATTGCCTGATCCTGGTTATATAATCGAGGTACCGAAGGGACTTGTATTGCTCAATAACAGCCACAAATATTGGGATGCGCCTAAATTGCGCTATCAGT
>Ga0307515_10006448_pt1 | contig 23470 bp, 11 predicted proteins | sample 17_EM_MG_FD_194513 | JGI IMG/M metagenome (GOLD analysis project Ga0307515, IMG submission 194513) | Populus trichocarpa ectomycorrhiza microbial communities from riparian zone in the Pacific Northwest, United States - 17_EM | ecosystem: Host-associated > Plants > Roots > Unclassified | place... | reverse complement strand
ATATAGATGAATGAAAAATTAATTTTGAATAACTCTTAGTTGTCATGTTTTAGTGAAACCCGAAACCCTCTAAAAACTATATCCCACATTGAAAAAATATATTTTATTGTGATTTATTTAATGAAAAGGTGAAGAGTTAAAATTAGACTCAAAGAGCACTCAAGTTTTTAGAGGGGAGACGATTTAAGTAAATTGAGATTTAGGTTTAAACTCACACATATGCACACACTAACCCAGGTTGAGGCATGGGTTTGGATTTATTATAAAATATTTTTTTGCCAATTGAGATTTAGGCTTGAGTTTGATCCATGAAGACTTATTTCTTTCACTTTGTCTAGTCTATGAATGTTAGAATTTGATCAGCTTTTTCAGAACTCTTTCAACAATACCTGAATAAATTTTTTAGCTTAAAATCCACCTGATTTAAATAAAAAAAATTCAGGTTTAATTTTGGTTTTATAGTGGGTAATCAAAGTTGTTAATGAGAGAATTCGATAAGTTTTTAGTTCCTTAAATTCTCTATAAAAAAGGGGTTGGAGAAGAATATTTAAAGGTTGGTTTTTCTACACTATTTTGAGCAGATTTTGTATAGAAATTCATTACTTTTTTAATCTATTTTTTTAACTTAACTCTTCTAGTTTTTTAAGCTATATTTCATCTTTAAAATTTTCTCATTTTCTAAAGCTTAGATTCAATCCTTGTAGATAGATTATTTAGTACTATTTTCTTAGTTTGTTGGATTTTATTTAAAAGTGCACCTAAACAAGGTTGTGTTGTTGGAATAATATGAGGCTTATTAAAGAAAGTCTTTTTTGTATAAAGTAAGGAACAATAAAGCTTTATAAACAAAAAATCTTGATCAATTTTAAAATGCTTCGACAAGTTTTTTTTTTTTTGTTTGTTTAATCATATGTATTAGTATATGTATACTAGGATTGTAATTAAATCATTTATGCAAATTTATATATTTGTTTAGTAATTAAACATGCTATTCTTTTTGTTATGATTATATATTGCCATGTTTTTATTGTGTTGCATATTTATAAACTAAATATATTTTTCTCACTTGTGTAATTTTATTTGTGAATTTTGAAAAAAAAAAACCACAAAGAAAAGTTGACAAATGAAATTTGATCTGATTTATGGACTAACGAAATAAGGCTACAAAACATTTTGTTTCTCGAGTTTACAATGGGAAAGCCCTTCAAGGTCTTCTAGTACAATTGAGCCTCTTTTTAGTCGGTCTGGACTGCGTGGTTGTAAGTTTGAGGCTAACCATCCATTCATTTTACTAGCCCCAACACTTATTTTTCTTCTTACTTTTTTTTTGGGACTGAAAAGTGAAAATCCCTTTGTAACAAGACTGAGAAATCACTTTTTAAGCAAAATGAATATGTTTGAAAACAGTTTAGGCAATGCAAAGAGCCACCAAGAAAGAGAATTTGATCCAACAAATGCACAGAAAAACTACTGGCAACAGCACCTTAACTATTCGGCCTTGTTGCTTCTACACTCACTAAAAGCTTGTAACAGGCTCTTGTTTCTTTCTTAGGGTAATAGGCTATTACTTCTTGAAGTATCATGTCTACAGCAACAATGAATGAGAATAACATTTACTAGATAGCCAAATATCAGCTCTTATTCACATTATGTGACAAGGAATCAGCTCCAGTCCTAGCGAAGGAATAAATAAGTGCAACTCTTCAGGCTGCGAGTTGCACCGAATTTTGCAGATGCACAGAATAGAACTTTGTCCAAGCATATAATGGAGAACTATAATAAAGACAACCTGAAAAATAGTGATTATGTCCTAAGAGATAATGACAATAAAATTCACAATAACGAATTTCTATGTCTTAATGCACAGTCAACGCACGCACAATTTACCAATTCATATACTCATGCAAAGTAAAGATAAGAACCAGCTCATTTATTTCCCATTTCACACTCAACTCATTTCTATGTCTTAATGCACAGTCAACGCACGCACAAATTACCAATTCATATACTCATGCAAAGTAAAGATAAGAACCAGCTCATTTATTTCCCCATTTCACACTCAACTCTGAAGTTCGAACGTTTTATCACCTCCAAACCAATACTAGCCACATTGAAATGGTTGTCTGAGATTGCAAGCCAACATTTATCACAGTGAAAAGATCACTTTGGATAGCCAGATGGTGGATAGTTTGATGGAGGATAAGCAGGTGGAGGATAGCCTGCTGCAGGGTAGCCTTGGGCCTGGGGTGGATAACCATAGGGCTGTCCATATCCCTGAGGTGGATATCCAACTGAGGGAGGAATTGCCTGATCAATGCGTGACATCTGCTGAATAGGGGGCACTGCCATCACTGGTTGTGGCCCAAACATGCCGTCTCTTTTGTCCATTTCAACCTTGTGTTGTGTCTGAAAAATAACCCAGTTAGCAGTCTGATTTGATGTCATTCAAAAAACCAGTAGTTAATAAGGTGTTTTGTGGATCAACAACATACCTGCATACAAGCACAAACCCTGGCCAGAGGGGAAAAAAAGACGCAACAAAATCAGTGAGACAGTTGCAAACCAATTAAGTTGAGCGTATTCAATGATAAGATATCGAAGTAAATACTTACGTGCAGTACACCAGTTCAGCCAAACAAGATAGCAACTGAGAAGCCTCTTGAATTTCTCCACTTCCAACAATCATCGCAACTATAGAAAATATGCATGCAATTTGTTGGAGGCAGAACATAAAACCCTGAAAAGGAAGAGGAAACATGTTAACTGATTGCAAATAAGCACAAATAACATGTGTTTTTGAGAGAGAGGGAGAGAGGGAGCATACAATAATGCAATTATCACACCGTGTTGTCTGAATGTTGAATTCATCTTGCAACATAAAACGAGTAGAGGCCACTGAATTTCCAAAGCAAAGGAATACCTGGAAATTCAAACATGATACTGGGGTTACTAACATCATAATTACAGGAATGTGTTTCATGGCAGGCATAAAAGCATTTGATGCTATTTAAACCCATAAAACCAACTAGAGTGGATAGTTCCAATACAGTGTCTGGCTGCGTTAAGCTAAAATATGTTGACTATTGTGAGCATAAAAGCATGTCAAGAACCATCTTCAAGTTCCTATCCATGAAGAAGCATATTGATGATCCCAATTTCATTCTGCCTTTGACTAGTTCACCATTGTAGAAAGGATGCTTCCAATTTCATATTAGTTAGAGTAAACTAAATGGAGGATAAATATTTCACCAGGTATTAGGAATCAACAAAGGAACATTACCATGAAAGATACCCATATTTTTGTGGTATACCTATATGATGCACATCTTAATTCAAAATTGCTTCAACTTACATGGGGAAATGAATCTAACATGCATATGGAAGAATTTCAGAAACAAAAAAAAGCCTTTAACACCCAAGACTGCTTCCTGTTTTAAAACTTCTATAGATGACTCTTTCTTTTTCAATATATCTTCCAAATATCTTATAAATATGCCGGAGCTGAATGTTTGAACAATAAACTTCTACATAGAATAAGACATGTTGGTTGACAAAAACAAACTATTCCCTACCTCCGTGGCGAGACAAAGTTCAGGGCAACGACTTTCACCACACCTGCCACTACATGGCATGTAACCAGCACAACAAACATACCTGTGACGAACAAGAGGACAGCTTGCTTAAACAGAAAATAACAGAAAATTTGAAACATTATATGAGAATCAAAAGCATTAATTACCTTGACATGTCATTGTAAAGTGCTCGTTTGCGGAGCAGGTACGATACACATGGCCCACTACAAAAGAAAGGAGGAGAATTGGGTGCTTCATAATTTAAGAAAAAATCTATGCAAAATATGACAAATAAAACACAAATTAAATGGTTATATAACAATTCTTAAATATATCATGAAAAAAAAAAAACATAGGTGTTATTATAGAACAGCACTTTTCAAGCTCGATATTTTTGAGAAAAAAAGTACTTCAAAACAATTAATTTGCTTTTCTGCAATCAGGAAAGAGCAAGAAGTGAATTTCAAACAACGCTTTTGAAGGAATTCAAAAGAACAGAGCAAAGCAAGTTAGTTTTGACATTTCAATCTTGAAAATGCATTTTGATGCTAACTTGATATGTCCACGAAGGAGTCTCTGGTACATAAAAGAAAACCAACACAAAGGGAAGAATGAAAGAAGGATACAGAATGTGGGTATGAATCAAAATAAAAGGGATAGTAATTTTCAATCGAAATGAATTCAAGCCTCATATATTGAGCTATACTGTTAGGAAGTACAATTCCTGGACATGTTGGAAGGCACCATCTAATGAGTTCATGTATTTCGCAAACACTATTCATTTCAAAGAAGGTGGAATGATGCGATGTGGACAATCAAATTCCAGGCAATCCGTGCCAATTTATTAAAATCCGAAAACTTATTGAACAAGGGAACAATTACTTGAGTCACCAAAGGAGAATGAGTATAAGAGTGAATTAAATTCTTCAAAACAGTGAAGGAGTTCCAAAGAGTGATCTCATTCAACCATATTTCCTCACTTCTAAAGGGAAAAACCATTAATGGTAGGCTGAAGTACAGCACGACTAGCAAAAAAACACAACTATTGGATAAATCTTTTCTGCCAAAGAATAAAAATTAATCTAAATCGCCCAAATTTGAACAAAGCCATGACACTCTATCAGAGTCAACGCCATGTTATACCAAGTTAAGAACCCACAAAACAATCAGATTTACATTTCAAAGCAAATAAATAACTAGATCAAAGAGCACTCACCACCAACAAGCCAAGCAGCAATCTGCACATTACACACACAAACAAAAGTCAACATCAAACCCCAAAAACCAAACACAAAGTTTACAACTTTTTACATAACAAACATTGGTAAAATACTAAATTCTTACATGGGGCATCAGCTTGAATGGTGCCCATTAAATCAGTGTGCCAGAGATTTCTATAATTCTGTCGTAACTGCATCTTGTCCAAGTGTTCCTGAGATGCCATGGTGTCCTAAGATCTCTCACAAAGACAAGAAACTATAGTTTTTTGTTTTCTACAAAGAAATTCAATCAAAACAATCTCTTCACTTATAGAAAGCTCTTCTTTTTTAATGCAAGAAGGTGTTTCTTTTTGTTAAGGAAGTTTCTTTCTTGTGGAGACTTTTAAAGGCTCTTTCAACTTGAAGTTTTCTTCAAAGCCAAGTGAAAAGACGACAACGACGACATCCAAGGAGTGGATAGTGGAGACGCACCCATTTCCCAACAAGGGATGAATAAATTAAGAGATTACCAACTTAATTACCAATGAATTGTTATAGCCGGTTGTACTAGTTATAATAAAATAATTTTTTTATTTTTTAATATAAGTTAGACTTTTTTTTTTTAATAAATCATATTTACCGGGTCAAATAAGTTGATTAGATTTAGTAAATAATTAGTTTATTGGCTTGTGTGTGAATTGAAATAAAAAAATTTTAAATATAAAAAAAGTTTCTAATTAAATCGTATGGGATCTGATTCAACTTAAATCGATCGATTTCATAGGTTCAAATGCAACCTGAATGACCAATAAAAACAAAACTTAGTTTTAGAAAAACTTCAAGATGATAACTTTTAAAAATTATATTAAGACAACGACAGATTAGATCGAATCTAGTAACCCCGCGACTTGAGTCATGGACTCTATTGGGTTTGATAACTTTTTTTATTTTATTATATGATAAAAATAGATGCTCACAAAATTGAACACCAACACTACAATAAACATTTATTTGAGATAGTGAAAACACTATAGCAAGTAAACAAAAATAAATCATGCAGTTTATTTCACAACCAATCCAATATTGAAGAATAAAATTGAAAAAAGAATCAATTAAAAAATTAAAGGACCAAAAAAAAAACAAAAAGCATATACAATCGGTGGGTAAACTTGTCAAACTTGTAAATTGGATAACCTGGGCTAATACGTCAAACTTGTAAACTACGTTATGGACTCTACTGAAATTATAATTTGTTTTTTTTCAAAATTATTTTTTATTTAATTATATAATAACAAAAATAAACGATCGCAAAATCAAACATCAACCCAATACCAAGATTTTTTTTGAGATCGCAATAACCTCGTATAAAACAAAATGAAACTAATTATGAATTTGAATTCTCAATTAATCCAATATCTAAGGATGAAATTGAAAAAAAGAAATTGATTGAAAGAAAAAAGAAGTTAAACTTGTCAGATCTGCGAACCAAGTTAATTAGCCAAACCTGTGAACAAGTTCATTGAATTTATAAAGTTTAATAACATGGATTTTCTCTTAAACTAATTTTTTAACTATATGAGAAAAACATTGACGATAAAAAAAATCAAGTTCAATTAAAAAAAGAGAAAAAAAGACACTTCACCAAACCTGTAAACTAGGGCAACCTAGGTTACCCTAGCAAACTCGTAAACCACGTTAAACCTATAGAAAGGCCAATGAAAATAAACAAATTGCAAAACTCAATTCTCAATCATCTCAATATTAAAAGATAAAATTGATAAAAATATTTTTTTAAAAATCATAACAAAAATTTAATAACAAAAAAAAAACAAAATATTATGGATTACTATTGTAATTCACATTGCAATGGATGTGGGTAAACAGTGGTTTCTTCACATCCTTTAGTTTTTGTTAATATGAAAGTTGTGCATGTTTTATTGTAAGATGTAAGAAAAAAATTATATCAGGAAATTATCATGGAATTATATTGAAAAAAATCAACCTCCACCACTGATAAAAATATCATTACATCGTTGTTGTCAAGAAAATGAAAAAACAAACAATACTAAGAAATCAACTTGTGACTTTTTTTATAAGAATTTTAGAGAAACATGTGAACAATGTGCCATATTTAACAATTAAAATGGATGGAATCTGATAAAAAAAGATTTAAATCAAAATACTCTATATTTTCAGAAATCAAAATAATAATTTGAGTGTGTTACTAAAAAGTATTAATAGAAACATGTATTTCAAAAGATATATTAACTTAGTATTTATATTATAGATATATGAACTTAGTATTTATATTTTAGATTTGTGAGCATAGAAATTTCCACCTATAATAATGAACACCATCTCTAAATTAAAAACTTAGATTCTATTTCTATTTCTATGTATAAACAATTAAATTTCTCACCCTTAGCCGATTGTTCACTATTATAAAATAGCTTGTACATTAGCTAGATAAACAAAGAGAATTTTATCCCACGTTAGAAAAGTAAGAGATTTTGTTATATCCTATTATGTGAGGAATGTCAAATCAATAGATTTGGATGTTGAAGGGAAGATTTAGAGGGAAAGTCAAAATTTAAATGTGTGTGTGTTATGGCACTTAGCACTTGGGAATTTAGCATTATGTAAAATAAATATTTTTATTTTTTATTTTCATAATTAATTAATTAATTATAAATGACTCCTCCTTCCAAGTTATTCAGTTAATTTATCTGAAAGGTTGCCTTTTAAATTCTACAGACATATTAGCCCGAATATGTATGCCTTTTAAATTCTACAGACATATTAGCCCGAATATGTATGCCTTTTAAATTCTACAGACATATTGGTCTGAAAATGTGTTATTTTCATTATAAATATCAGTTTGATACTGACATAAATCAATCAAAAAACAATCTTTTTCTCTCCTTATTTTTTCTCTACAGACTCTTTGTTTACATTTATCAGAAACAAAACAAAAATTCTTAAGAAATTTATAGAAGTTGTTGTTTATACGTTTTAAGGCCTTGTTGTATCCTGAAGATATATTGCTTTAACTTTATAGCAAATATAGTGGGGGCAATTAATGTCTTAAAAACAATAATCTTCACACCTCAAAGTTTGTTTGTTATAGCCATTACCTTAACAAACACCCATAAAATACCTATAATTGAAGAGTTGTCGCATGTTGTAGCATGATTTTAATTAAAATAGAATGATTACAACATCCGCTATTAAAATTGGAAGTTCCTGAAGCATTAAAAACAGGAGGAATAATTGCAAAACTTCCTCCAACTTCCTCCTTGTTGGAATGATTATAAGAAGAAGTTATTGCATGTCACAAAATAATTTTCTCTTCAACATATTCAAAAATACTTGTGGATTAAAGAGGAAACCATAATTCATGTAAAGAAATTAACCATTAAATCTGCAACAAAAGTGAATTATATTGAAGGAAATCATAATGTTTAAAAGAAGAATGCTAGAAACAAGAGGAAATTTTTTGAGGCAGCAAAAAAATTCACAAATCTAAGTAACCCAAGCAAATAAAAGAAAGGAGATACCTGTTATAATTGTTACAAGAAAAGGCATTACAAACATGAGTGTAATTTTCAAAAGAATCAGAAACGAGAAGATTCTTGCAATGTCCAGAATTCTAATGATGCAAATGTGGTTGAACATGAAATTGAGTTGGTTGTAATGGTTTCAAAGTTGCACATTAGAATGATTGTTGAACTTTATATGACTGCAAGTACCATATCTAATGATTGGTGGTATGATCCTACTGCAACCATTCATGTATGCAACTATAAAAATCATTTAAAATATTATAAAGTTGTAGAAGATAGATAAACAGTTCTAATGGGAAATTATAATGTTGCAAAGGTGATAAGAAAATGAAATGTTGAACTAAATTTCACTTCTAGAAAGAAATTATTGTTGGTTAATGTCTTACATATACCTGATATAAGGAAAAATCTTGTATTTATAAATTTGCTTTGTAATAAGGATTTTAAGGTTGTTTTAAAGTCTGATAAGATTATTTTGTATAAAAATGAACTATTTGTAAGGAAATGCTACTCAAATAATGGAATGTTCAAACTTATTATTAATAATAAAGTTAGTGTTTCTATTTATATGACTGAGTTATCTTTATCTTTATGGCATGATCGTTTGACACATATTAGTTTTAGATCATTAAGATATATGGCTGAGTATAATTTAATTTCTTAAAAAAATTAAAGATAAAATAGCATGTGAAATATGTATTTAAGCAAAGATGACTAGAAAGGCTTTTCTTAAAGTTTTTAAAATACAAATTTATTAGAACTTGTGAATTTTGATATATGGAATTGAATGACATCTTAACTAGGGGAGGAAATAAATATTTTATAACTTTTATTGATGGACTATTCAAAGTATAATTATGTTTATTTAATGAAACATAAAGATCAAACTTTTTAAATGTTCAAGAATTATAAATTAGAATTTGAAAACCAAATGGGAAAAAAAATTAAAATTCCAAGGAGTGATAGAGGTGGTGAGTGTTTTTCCATAGAATTTTCTTCATTTTGTGAAGAAAATGAAATCATACATCAAACTAGTGCTCCATATACACTTCAATAAAATAGTTTGGTAGAAAGAAAGAATATAACACTTGCTAATATGCTTAACTCTATGTTAGTGAATGCTAAGTTGCTTACTAGTTTGTGGGGGAAGCTTTACTCACTGCTTGTCATATAAATAATAAAATTACTTTTATAAAATTAAAAGTTTCTCCATATGAATTATAAAAGAAAAGAAAACCAAACTTAAATTATCTTAGAGTTTGGAGCTGTCTTGCCTTTTATAGCGTTCTGAATTCTAAAATGATAAAATTAAGACCTAGAGCTTTAAAGGAAAATTTTGTTGGTTATGCTGAAGATTTAAAAGCATATAAAAATATTGAATTCAAGTTCTAATAGAATTGTGGAATATACAAATGTTGAGTTTATTGAAAATAAATTTTAAATTGATTCTAATTTAATTAGTGAACAAATCAATAATTCTAAAATTAAAATAGAGTCAACAAATAATACAGGTTTTAATTCAAGTTTTAAAAATAAAAGAATTTAAATGGATCATCCTAAACATAGGAAGTGGTGTTGTTTCAACAAAATTTTTAAAAAGATTGTAAATGTTCATAAATTCAGAAGTAGCATAAAGCTACTAATAAAATAATGGTGAATGTCTATTTAGTATTAATTAGATCTTATGTGTAGTATTTTCAATTCTATTGAATGAAATTCTGATTTAAATTATTTTATCAACATGATTTTTTTTAAAGTTTTGAAATGCTTATACTAAGAAGAGGTTTAGCTTGAAAGATATTACAATCCAATATTAGTGGCGGCTAAGTGGGGGAATGTTATAAAATAGTTTGTATACTAGTTAAATAAAAAAAAAATTATTTCATATTAAAAAAATAAAAGATTTTGTTGTACTTTGTAATGTGTGAAGGACACCAAATAAATATATTTAGACAGGAGGGAAAGTCAAAAAAATATACACGCACACACACTTAGTAGGGTGTTGTTTCAGTTATGATAAAGTATAAGGGTATATGGGCAAATTAGATTGCTTTATAAATCACATAGGGGAAGTGGACTGATCTTCGTGTTTGTTTCAACTCTGAGAGAGAGCAGGAAACTTGGCATGTATTTTGTCTTGTTGCTAAAGCAATGACATGCCTTGATTAAATTAGTCAGAGCCCAAGTGTCACCTGTGCTGCTGTGTGGCAGTTCCATTCCCAAACACAAAAATAATAAGCAAAGAAACAAGAACAAAAACTTCTCTCAGGTTTCTTGTCCTAGTTTTCTTGTATTTTTAGAGTTCAATTCTCTCGAAGAATTGGGCTTAACGAAATGTCTTCTGATCTTTACGTTCTTGATGCCTCTTTCTACCACCTTTCAAGTCCAGAAATAGTCTCTCCAGAAGGTGATCTTTTCTTCTCTGACCCTTTCTCCCCTTTTCGCGACTCTTCCATTGATATTCTTCAAGAATTCTCAAACAACCAAAACATTCAATGCCCAGTTGAAAATTCTAAATTTGTAGACAGTTTTAACCCAAGTATTCTCTCATCTTCACCTCCAAGTCACCAACTAGAGAACTTGTCACTTTACACAAACCATTTGCAGGCTTTAGCCAATAGTGAAAATCTGGCTGATGGGTATGGTAATTTCCCTGGCTTGGATGCTTTGGGGGTGAAAACTGAGGAATGTCAAGTGGGTTTTGATCCCTCTTACAATCAACAATCTTTTATGCCTCATAGTTATAGTGGTGTAGAAAATGTGGCAAAGATGATGCAAAGAAGCTATAGTAGCAATTCTTTTGAAGGCAACCCTGGCTTTCTCTTTCAACCTCGCTTTGATACTCTCTTCGAATCTCCAAATTATCAAGGCCAAGCCTTAAGCTTACCTGAAAACAACTTTCTTGCTGGTCAATTGAGGAGGGTTTGCAGCGCTGGTGATTTACAAGTAAAACCACTCACTAATCTACTCTAGAGTCTAGTCCCCTGATCTTGCTCTGTTTTCTCTGTCATCAATGGCTAATGGAATATTGTTTTGTCTTGATTTGTTTTAGAGTATTAACAAAACACCGCATACAACACAGAGGTCCTTTTCAAGTCCTTTAGCTACAGAGAGCTCGTTTATTGAAGATTCAAACTTCAAAGTTGGACGTTACAGTGCTGAAGAAAGGAAGGAGAGAATCTCAAAGTATAGAGCCAAACGTAACCAGAGAAACTTCAGCAAGACCATTAAGGTAAGACCTGCTTTAGTTAAATGACTAAACAAATGCTGTACGCATATTTAAGACAGTGGTGTTAGAACATTGCTAATAATTAACGCTATTATTATTTTGGGTTTGGATTTAATAAGATTATGAGAAATAATTTATTTTTTATAAATAGACTAGTCTGAGACTTTGAATATAAATGGTCAGCCTAAAATCCCATCAGAAACGAGATTACAAGTCTTATTAGCTAAAAAGTTAGTTCATCTAACTGTGACAGAGGATATAAATGAGTCAAGCCATGGTCAAAAACACAAAAAACTTACATTTTTTTTGTTGTTGAATGAAATATATAATTAATATTATATCAGCTAAGAATGTTTTAGAAATGGCTAATATACAAAAGATTATATATATATATATATATATATATATATATAATCATCCATTAATATAGGTTGATTAATTATTATTGTTGTGTTGATACAAGTATGCATGCCGCAAAACACTAGCGGACAACAGGCCACGTATACGTGGCAGATTCGCACGAAACGAAGAAACTGGTGAGACCCCCAAGGTTGCATGTTCTACGAGGGACGAAGACGAGGAAGAGCTATGGGTACCGTATTGGTTTTATTTGATGTCTGTTTACTGTATGGTTTTATCATCTTATTTAGATTGATGAAATGCAGCTTGTAAACTGAAAGTGTGCAATGTTGTTTTTGTTTTAAATCTTGTAGCTTCATGGATTGCACGAGGAGGAAGACGACGGGGCAATTAGAGGATCACCGGGAGGTTTTGCCCAACCTCAGTTTCAGTACTACTATGGCTACTAATATGGGATTTTACTTCTGCAGAAACTAGGATGTTCAATGAGGACCAGAAAACATGAGGGGAAAAGGTCCCTTTGGAATAAGTCATTGTTGCATTAATATATGTTTGTTGTTATTGCCTAGGTTAAAGGTTTGTAGTTGGTAGGTAGATGTATTTTAATTAGTTAGCTAGCTTTGGTAGTTAATTTTTTTTTTTTAATCCACGTTTGTAATCATCTCTATCATTATGAATGTATATGGTGATCAATAAACAATGACTCTATCTTGACTCTTTGCAAGTTCTAGAGGTCATTTAAATAAAATTATATCCTCGTTCTAGCTTCACAGGGAGTTTATTAGATTTTCTGGTGTGCAATTAGTCTCCCATGGTGATTATTTTTGTCTGCCAGAATACAGGAATAAACAAACATGAAATTTGGTGAGTTGGAGGCATGCTCACATCACTAGAAAACTGTAATAATGCTTTCACCTTTTCCATCAATTGGCCGGCTATTATAAGTTTTGCGGTTTTTAATAATGTTCATTGTTTATTATTATTATTATTATTATTATTATATTGATGTTTTCATACTTTTATATTGATTAAAATATTTTTTAATTTTTACCTGTTTTATAGTTATAATTAAGTTGATAACGGAGTAATTTAATATTATATTAATAAATATAAAATATAATTAATTAGCAGTTGGAATGCGGCAACGGTATAATGGAGCGGTTTATTGTTAGCGATACTTTTTTTCTTTTTTTTTCTCTCTTCTCCCCTTAAAATTTACATCAGATATTTAAAATTTCAAAGTTGTCCTTTTATTTATTGACATTTCAACTTCGATTCTTATTTTTTTTCTAATTTTTGTTCTAGGTTCTTTTGTAAAATTTTGATTTATTTTCAATTTTATCTTTCAATCCCAATTTATGATATGTTATTTTTTTCAATTTGAACTTTATTCTTTTAATTTTTTTAGTCTTTTTTGTTATATTGATTCTTCTTTTCAATTTCACCTTTCAATTAAAAATTTATACTTGTCATCTAATTTTTTTTAATTCAAATTTAATCATCATTCTTTTATTGCTATTTGTTTGGATCCTTTTGTATAATTTAATATATATTTTTTAATTTTATCTTTTAATATTTGATTGGTTGAGAATTGGGTTTCGTGATTTTTATAAATAGGATGTTTTTGATCTAATGACCTAAGTCACGAATTTGAAAAACTAACACAGATTTATATCAATTTTTTTTGTTTTTTTTTTCTTATTTCCTATGCTGACTTTATCATTCAACATTGTTTTTTATATAAAAAAAATAGGTTTTGTGATTTCTTTGTTTTCTTTTCTATCGGGTTATCTTGATCTCACGACCTAGATCACAGGTTTGATAGATTAAATAAGGTTGGCTAAATCGTTATTACTATGGTTATAGTTTGTCATGCTAACTCGGGTTGACTCGAGCCGGGTTTTTTATCTATTTTTTTTCTCTTTTGAACAAAAACCTTTTTTCCAGGTTACTATGATTAATTTTTTTATTTAGTCCATTTACTATCATTATTTGTTTTTTCATCATCTAATTAGAAAATTGAAATATTCATAAACACTGAGGTATCGGTTTTATTAAACACATGAATTGTGAACACTTGTTAGCTTTACTGAGAAAAAAAAAAGTATCACGTTTATTTAGCTAGACCAAAAAAGCCCTCCCTTGTTAGTCTAAATGGTTTAATGTTAAAAAGAACGTACTAGTAATGATAGTATTTAAAAATAAAAACTAAAACTAAGAGGCATCAGACATTTACAATATCCCGTAAGAGCTTTCATTAGATTCACATAGTGAGCTCTTTTATTGGTCCCTAAGTTTTTTACATTTAACATTGTATTGATGTAGGATTCATCTTTGTGATTTATCTTATGCTTGCATATGGAGACCTTATAATGTCAAGAAAATATTATATCGCTTAATTGATGCTCGATTTAAGAGAGTCAAATTTAATTTTATTGATTTAAAAAAAATTAGAGATTCAAGATCAAAATTAAAGATTAAAAAAATATTTAGTCCCTTTTGTTTGCCAACATCATAGACTGATTTGCATGATTTATTTTTTTCGATCACTTAACTTTTTTTAATCTAATTTGATTCTTTCATATTGAATCTTTTTTTTTATCTAACATTGTAGTTTGTTTTTGTTGCATAGATACGTAGTTCTCACAATGTCAAGAGAAAATTATGGTACTTGATTGATGTTTAATATGAAAAAATAAAATAAAATTATGTTGATGTAAACTAATTAAATGTTAATGGATCAAAGTAAAATGTGAGAAAATGTGAGAAAAATATAGAGGGCTAAGATAAACGTACAGTGCAAATTGGATAGTGCATTTGGAGGCTAGTTCATCGCATTATAGCATATGGTGTAGCTACCTTAAATGGTGTTAAACTACCATCCATAATTGTGTCAGAAGCGGCACGATGAGATCTTTTTATTGGTGCGGCGCGTGTGATGTTTAGTGGTGTGTAGTGGTCTTTTTTTTTTTTTTCTCTCCTCTCCTGTTGATTCACACTACTATGTCAAACAACAAATTTGGCATGTCATTTTGTTTTTATTTTACATTCGAATCTTATTATTTTGATTTAAATTTTTTGTTTTAGTTCTTTTTTAATATTGATTTTTTTTAATTTCATCCTTCAACATAAACAAATTTGTCTTGCCATTTTGTTTTTATTTTAAATTTGATCCTCGTTCTTTTTAAGTTTTTGCTTTAGGTCCTTTTAAATTATTATTTTTTCAGTTTCATCATTCAACATTGAGCTGGTTAAAAATTAGGCTTCGTAATTTCTTTCGATAGGGTGATCCTAGTATCATGATCCAAGTCATGAGTTTAAAATGTTAACCCGAGTTGATATCGGTTTTTTTTTATTTTTTTACACTGATTTTTTTTCAATTTCATTCGTTAACATTGGGTTTGTTGGAAATTGAACTTCATTATTTTTTTCATTTTTTTTCTAAGAATTTATCATGGTTCCTGACTTAGATCACTAGTTTAATAAGTTACTTGAGTGAGTCAAGTCTTTTTTCTAGTCATTTTTTAAGATTAAATATTTTTTTCAATTTCATCCTAGTTAGTTTGAGAATCAAGCCTCATAGTTTTTTTTTTTTTTTTGCATTCTATTAAGTTATCCTATTTGCATGATCCGGATCTCGAGGTTTGGTAGTTTTACTTGGGTTTGCCGGTTTTTTTATCCTTTTTGTTAATTAATTTTTTTATTTTATTTTTCAACATTTGACTATTATTTTATATTTTATATTTTATTTTCTATAAGATTATTTTAATCTCGTGGATTGAATTATAAATTTAATAAGCTAATTCAAGTTTATTCAACCAGATTCATGACCAACCTATTATCTTCATTCTAAATCATTTATTAACTGTAGCTATTAATGTCCGGACTCGATTTTTTTTTCTTTCTATTATGTATGACCGTGTTGTCATGCCATGAGAATAAAAGCACTAACTAGCGGGTGTTTAATTATCAGTTTTTATTTATTTTAAATTTTTATTTAATTTATTAATAACAAATTCTCTAATTACATAAATCTATCATCAGTATTAATTTTATAATCGATTTTATTTATGATTAAAGTCAAGTCACCACACATATCAAGTTATATATTCGTTTTTTTTTTTGATAATTTCATAACTTAATTTTTTTTAGATTATATTACTTAGCATTTACTTCCGCAATTCTAAGATGATTTGTAAATATGGAAAAATTCAATCTTTTATAATAGAAATTTCAGTAAATCATTTTATTATTATATTTAGATAGATTGTTGTTGTTGTTGTTATATACATCTAGATTTTTCAGTCCCTAGCTATCATTTTCTGTCTATCTCCCGACCATCGATCTTCTTCAATAAATTCCTTCGATACATTAACCAAATCATTTCAGACTACTCACACGTAGCAGTAATCTTTCTTTTTAATAATTCTTACCCCATTTTTTTAATACCAAACTTTTTTAGCAGATTATTCATATATTTAGATTGATGATTAATTTATAATGAATTAATTTCTTTGAATTCGGGATGATAACCTACATAGCAGATCTGTTCGCCACTCAACCAAGCATAAATGGTTTTATTTTCTTAATATTCCATTATTGAAAAAAAGGAGCATGAAGAATCAAAATCTAAAGCAGGAAAAAAAAAAAAAAAGGAAATCAAAAGCAGCACGAAAAAAATCAGCAAGCTAGAAATCTGACGGGTGTACATACAATAAAATGGTGATAAAATAATTGAAAAATATTAAACAAACGTGCTTCCTCCTCTTTTCTTGAAGTCACAGCATACGACTTAAAGGCAATTTGATGGACAATTCTATGGCTATTGTTTTTTAAATTATTTTAAAAAAATATATATTAAAATAATAATTTTTTATTTTTTAAATTTTACTTTTTAAATAAATATATTAAAAGAATCTAAAAACTATCAAAAAATATTATTTTCTTACACAAACACAGCAAAAACAAACCATTACTTATTTGGCAAAATCTGATAGAATTGATTTCCTCAAAATGAGACCTTTGATTTCTTTTTCTTAAATGATAAACCAGGTGTGAATTTTTTATTAGATAATTTTTTTTATTTCATTTAAATTCCATATATATCCTTTGCTTCAAATTGTAAAGAATCAGCCAAATACTAGTTTTCTTTTTACTTTTCAAAAGGTGTTTTTTTTTTTTAATTCAGACCTCTATTTTACAAATAAACTTGCAAGGAATCTAGCGCCATGCATGATCATTGGTAGACCTGAGAGGGGGAATTTTCTTTTTAAAATCTCTGTTGAAATATTAATGAACCTAGTTGCATGCATCCAAAGGGCACTTTGTTAAGGTAAGATCATAAAATATCTACCTTTAACTAACTCTTTGTCTAAAGAAAAAAAGGGGCTTCTTATGAACAAAGGTATAGTTTGGGTGGTTTTAGAAACATGCTTCCCTTGAAAGTTGTCATAGTACTAACTAATTTGATGATCCTCGCGAATAGAAGAGAGAGAGAGATGGAGAGATGCCACTAGTACTTTTTTCAATTTTAATGTATTTTTAGATAAAAAATAATTTAAAAAACAAAAAAAAATAGCAAATGATTCTTAAAACGAAGTGCCTGAATCCAACACTACGGAAGCAACACTTGTGCTCCTCTTTGTCATTGAGATAATGAATCAAGCCACGAGAAATTACAAGACGCTTGGTAGCCGACCAGGATTTGACTATAGAAACATTTTGTTTTATGCTGCACTCAGGATTTGCGATCTAATTTATTGGTTAATCCGATCATGGTTTTAGGGGGTACTCTTACCTTATTTGATCTGAAAGATCTTCATCTTGAAATTGGATCGGAAAAGAATATCATATACAAAAAGCATATATATATTGTCCTTTTATAGAAAAAGAGAGCAATCAAAGAGCAGTCAAAGAATTTTCAAGCTAGAGTATAGTTTATTTTAGGATTAATATTTCGACCCCTTTTAGTGTTGTCAAATCCATGGTCTTAATGATGACTTATCACAAAGAACTTTGAATTGTCGATACCCAACGGTGTTCAAGGCACAACCCACTTCCTCACTCAATGGGAAGCCATGTTCTTTTGGTCCAGGTTTTTTCTTTTTTCTTTTTTTCTTTTTTTGTCTAAAGTATGTGCATGCTTGAAGATTAGGTGTCCCAAAAATATCGCAGCAGCAAATTTTGCATTTTGCACCTGAAATGATCCGGGGTGGGGGGGGAGGGGGAAGAACTGTAATTTTTCATTCAAAGATCTGTAAGGTAAAGATTTGGAATTGGATTTAGAACTAGCAAGATCTTGTAAATGAATAATAGAAAAACTAAAGAAAGGGGAAGCTTTACAGCAAGAAAATACATTAGGGCTAGCATGTAGACTGTCTGCCAAGGACAGATATGAAATATTTAAGTTGATGCTGGCAGGAACCTAAATCTACAGGATGCTATCGCTTCAAATAGAAGATTTGGAATGATTTATCATTTAGCATAGCATCTCTAACATAGTAGATTTCATGTTTATTGAAACAATTTCTTGAATCGTGGCGAAGGGAGGCATCATCGAATTAACTAGTGTATTATATAAGGCAGCAGAAAGATAGATGCCTTGATACATATCTTACTATGAAATATCAAAAGTCGCAACTCTCATCAACATATATATTGGCATCTTCAGGACAACCACTATGTCTATAATTGACCACCCTTCTACGGTGAAAGACATGAGCATTTTCTTCTCAATTCATATAAAGAAACCCAGACCTAGCTAGCTAGTTTCCTTGTTTAGATTGATAGCCAATAAGAGATCAAACAGCCAAAAGTTCCAGTGGAAACCCAAAAAGAAACAATAAGCATCTAATCATAAATAGTCACTGAAACAAAGACCGAATCTCATCAATCCGACAGCTCTTTCCTCTTGGGCTTTTTCTTGATTCCAACCTACAAACCTGTCATAATATGACCAGTTAAACCTGTACGGGTTAACACAAGTAGTAAAGAGTTAGCTTAGAGCACATAATCGATCGATCGTGGCCTCAAATTTCTTTGAATAACCTCAAAAAAATTTATTTCTTATTGGCTAACAAGATGAATTATCGTGATACATATAAGCCACTAGTTTTAAACAGTCGAGGTATTCCAGTCCTGCTTGAGCGTGTGTCTATATATATATATATATAATTGTGATCACTAGCTAGAAAACCATCTTCCTATAAGAGACGCCCAAGTTAATGGAGAGAGCAGTAAAGAAAAGAATGCTTATAATATTTTGATCCTATAAGCACCCGCAATGATTCCAAACACTTCCTTTTGACCAAAACAATATAAGAAGAAATGATATTATAAATTACTTAAATACATCCAATCATTGCAAGCTATAGAATAGGAAATGATTATTAAAATTTAGGCTTATTTGAAAGATACCCTCAAAAAACATGTGAAATCTAGAGATGAAAAAAAGTTTTTGTCGACTCCATGTCCTTTTGTTTTGCCCAGCAAACGGATTCTTGTTGGTACATGAAAATTCCAGGCCCTATAAAATATTTTAATTGACTCTTTTTATAAGAATTGAAATGATTAATTATTTATCAACTATATATATGCACGAATGCTAAATTAATGATTGTTAAGTGGACCGGCTACATTATTTAAAATAATGTGCATATAGCAGACAAGAGAAAACCCATCTATATGTCATTGATGATGAAACTTTTCGTTTAAGGCAAAAGAAGGGAATCGTGAAAGCTCAAACAAAGAAAAGAGAAAAGGGAGAAAAATTCCAAGCTCTTTTCCTTTACTTAGCTAGGAATCATGTCCAAGATAGTCACATAACAGCTAGCACTTTACACAAATATTATGAAAAAACTTAAATGTAGATCAGTGGAATAACGTAGGCAAGAAAAGTCATGATTCATAATTACTCGAGAAAGGATTGGCTATGAGGCTTGGTTCGAGGTTCCAGCGTAGAAATCCTTTGGCTCAAACTGTTCTACTTGGAGAAGAGGTCAGGAAACATATTATCAGGAATGACCCCTTCAAAGACATTGAATAGTTAACTTCAAATTACCACCATCAAAGAATGGTCAAATAAAACAGAAATGCCGACTTCCGTTGGTATATTGCAATAACCTTTATTGATAGAATTTTTTATTCTTATATCCATCGGTAAATACCGATAATAAATTCTCTCGGTATATACCGAGCGAATTACAGTGGAAAAATAAAGATTGAAAAAAAACTAAATAATACGATGACGTGTAACTTTTACAGATGACATTACCGATGAAATTAACTTGACGATAAAGTACATCTATAAATTTGCCGACAAAAAACTTTCCTCGGTATATACCGGGGGAATTATGGAGGGTATTACAGTGGAATTCAAAAAAAAAAATTACACGGTGATATGATATTTTTACTGACGGAATGACCAATGAAGTTACTAAAGAATAATTCTATCGGTAATACCGTTGGTAATATTTAATTTATGACCTCGCGATCGACTTTCATCTCCCCCTCCCAAATTTCTCCTTCCTCCTTATACATTTTTTTCTACAACAAACAACCACCTCCTTCCCTCCCATTCTCAACACAATTTAACCTCCCACAATAAATCTGACCACCACAACACTTAGTTTTCAGTATCCATGTTCTGATTTAAATTTTATCGAGGATTTTTCAATTTAAGTAAGCAAATCTATCCTTTTTTTTATCTGAACTCAATTTTAAAAGGTTGATTTATTTATTTTTGCATATTTTTGTAGTATATGTATTTTATTTAGGTGTTTACTTGTTTTATAGTTTTTTTCTCATACAAGTTTGTTATATGGATTTATGATTTGTACATGTTAAAGTTTGTTTTAGATTTGGAAAATTGTATTTGTTTGTAAATTTATGAAACTTATGTCAAATTTTTAACTTAGACATTTTGAGATGAAATAAATAATGGCTTATTTAACGGGTCTATTTTATATTTTATCATTTTATTACTGAGTTGAAATTTTTGGTAAATGTGTAGAAATTTAAATTTATATAAATAATTGATAATAAATTAAGAGTACTGTGAAAATATATTGAATAAGTTTGAGCTAACGTAGTTAATTAATACATGTTGCTATCATTATTTTATATAAGTTTGATATAAGTAATGGATGATCGTTCATGGATATATAGAGATTCATCCCAAGGGTTGTGGAGGATAGTTTATTTTATATCATTATTTTATATAATCTATTTGGGTCATTTGCTACTCCTTATTCTTGTTGGCCGGTAATGCTCACAATTTACAACCTGTTACCGGGGATGTGTATGAGGTCAAAGTTCATATTTTATCTACGATCATACTCGATTGTAAGAAACAAGGCACATATTGAGACTTCGATCTGCGAGGTCTATATTGTTGATGAGATCTCAATAATTATCTCATACTATTTCAAGCCTCAGTTAAAAACAAGAATCAACTGCGTTTCAAAGCATGATGATGGTAGGGAAGTGTCTTTGTGTGAGAACTTATCAATATTCTCCCCTCCTGGATGGCCCGTACCAAAAAATATTGTGATGGGAAGATATTTGTCAGAAATAGAATTTAAACAAGCACATAATTATGTGATATTTAACTGTGATGAACTGAGACCTTTTATTCAGTAAGTATACTACTTAACATGTCATTATTTTTAAATAATTTATCTCTTATAATATTATAAACTGATACATTTTTTAATTTCTCGTAAGCAACATCTTTAATATTTATTGTACCAAAACTCACAGTTGACTGAATTCCAAATCTTTTGATTGCAAAATGAACAATTTTTCACATAGTTCAAAAAACATGTAAGTATTGGTTAATTATTATTATCTCTCAGGATACTTAATTTCCTTACACATTTCTCATTAATTGTTCATGGTTGTATTTCATGCACTAGGTTTATCAATTGAGAAAGAATGTTAGTGTTACTTTGTCTTTATTAAGTCCGAGTCCTTAAATAAAAGTGAAGTGCTATAATGGGTATTTCTTTAATGGACATGTGTTTTATACTGAAGAATATGAGCAGGGTAGAAAGACATGTAATCATAGTTTTGAAACCTGGCTCGGCCCGGCGGGTCGACCCGGGGCTGGAACCGGGCCAGGTTGAAGAAAAAATATGGGAAGGAATAACTCGGTGTGACCCGGCAAGACTCGGTCAAAAACCTGGTTGCAACCGGTTGACTTTTGTTTTTTTTACTAAAACGACGTCGTTTTGATTTAAAAAAATTGACCCGAGCGACCCGGTGACCCGGTCAAAACCCGGAACCCGGGCCTTGGACCGGGCCGGGTCTGAAAACTATGCATATAATAGTGGGGTTTGTGTTAAGGGATCAACTTCTAATGAGTTTGAAGTTGACTACTATGGAAAGTTGGAAAAGGTAATTGAGTTGTAATATCATAGTGAGTAGAATAGAGTATTTTTATTCAAATATTATTGATATAACACCACTGACAGAGGAATCAAAGTAGATTCTCATTATAATTTGGTTGAAATTAATTCAAATGATAGACTCCACAACGTCGATGATGTTTTTTTTTCGCCAAGCAATGCAGGCAAGATTATTACACATACACTTTTTTCTTTAGAAAGAATCGTTTAAGAGTTGATTGGTTATCCGTAGTGAAAACCAAACTCAGGGGTTGTGTCGAGGTTGTCCAGGATGACAATGATGAATTAATTATGGGAGATGATGTCTTTCAACTTAGTGAGTGGGTTGATCCGTATCAAGTTGCTCTATCTAATGACTTGGAAGAAAATTCAAATTTTCACATCGCTGAGAATATTTTTGTTGATATTGACGCTAAGGAGTTGAATGATGTTTTGAACTCTGACGGACATACACAAGTCGATGAAGATGATAGCGATGAAATCAACATAGAAGATTATGATGGAGATGAGGACGAGTTAATTGACAAAGAAAAAGGTAATTTTGATTAATTTGCACAACACAAATGTGTAATGCTATAAATTATAATGTGAACGGGTGTTATTGTGTTGTGTATGAAGCTGTGAATTTAAGTATTTGCAGGATGGATAGATAGGAAATACAAATATAATTTGGCATAAGATAATATTTTACACTGATGGAAATACCAACAGAATGTACATTACATATGGGTATATCGATAAAATGTGTCAATCAGTATATTCTAGTGATTATGAGAATTGTTCCCCTTCTTCTTGGTACTGTTCGTGGTGTTCATTAAATACACATATATCAATGGAATGTGTCAGTCGGTATATTCTAGTGATTATGAGAATTGTTCACTTCTCAATACTGTTCATGGTTTATTTTAGATTTATTGTATGTGAATGTACAAATGTTTAAATTTGTAATAAATATTTGATTTTTATATTATTTAAATTATTTTTTTACTTTTGTTCAATATTTTTTTAAAAAAATAAAATATTTCTAACGGGATTACCGATGGAACAATTTCGTTGATATATTCCAAAGAGAGATGAAAAAGAATTATTACAAATGTCATTGTTACTATTAACTCATCGATAGAATTACAGATAATATTTT
>Ga0307515_10006447_pt1 | contig 23472 bp, 3 predicted proteins | sample 17_EM_MG_FD_194513 | JGI IMG/M metagenome (GOLD analysis project Ga0307515, IMG submission 194513) | Populus trichocarpa ectomycorrhiza microbial communities from riparian zone in the Pacific Northwest, United States - 17_EM | ecosystem: Host-associated > Plants > Roots > Unclassified | place... | reverse complement strand
GCTGCAAAATCTATCTATAGGGTGGAGGGTGGGAAAGCGAAAAGCCGAAAGGCTGATTGTGATAGATATTGATGTTGCTGTTCGGAGGGAAGGCGTGACTTCGCTTTGAATAGACATTTTTATATAATTAATCGCTTAAAATTAAATCTAAAACGGTATAAGCTAGTATAGCTTCTTAAATAGACAAATATCCCTCATTTTGGTATTTAACAAGAGCTTCTTATGCTATGTCCTAATTTTAAGCTATATTGAACAAGAAGTGGTGGATTAATTACGTAGAAAAATTGGTGATTTGATTTTGGTAAGGCATCCGAGCTCAGGGGCGTCCGAGTACTATGAGCCCGAGCTTACATGAAGATGTAGGAATAGAGGGGGATGGTGTAGGTAATAGAAAAATAATAACAGGCAACTAGAACAGGGTGGTAATTCATAGGGTGGTAGGCAGCAGGTCGACAGCTAGTTACAACAATTATTCTTCAAACAGTACTAACATACAGGACCCTTGCCTATACCATTCAATACCCTAGTTATATTTGCGATAAATCCAAGAATCAGTTATGACTATGCATAAGTCAAGTGGGCATCCCATCAATTAGAAGTGAGACTCTGTTTAGGAAAAGTGGGGAGCATTGAGGAACAGACCCATGAGTACTCCTCCGAGAGTGCCGGCGATGGGGATAGTGGCGATCCATGCGAGGACGAGGAGGCCGACTCGCTGGAAGTTGACTGCCTTTAAGGTGCCGTTGCAGAGGCCGACACCGACGGTAGCGCCAGTGATGCACATAGAGGTAGAGACGGGAAGAGAGTACTGCGAGAAGACGAGGACGGTGATGGCGGCGCCCATCTCCATAGAGCAACCTGGAAAAACGAGCAGAGTCAGCAGATGCCGTGTTAGCCCGGAGGGAAGGCGACAAACCTCTACTAGGTGAATGGTATGTGATCTTGTTACCCATGACTGTTCAAGAATCGAGTCAGCATAAGTATTCAAGGTACGCCATTGAGCTCCGCTCACCCTTCATGATGTTGTAACCATAGGTAATAAGGCCGACCGAGATGGTTGCAGAGAGAACGGCGAGCTGCCAGATGGGGACAGGAGCCTTGGAAGCAGCGGCACTGCCGGTAGACCAGGCGGAGTAGATGACAGCCCAGGGTCCGACCGAGTTTCCAATGTCATTGGCGCCATGGGCAAAGGATGCAGTGCAGGCGGTGAGGATCTGGACGAACGAGTAGGTGTGCTCGACTTCGTTGGGATACTTCTCTGCGTGTGCGTACACACGCTGCATGCGGTTACCCTCCGGGGTGCCAGCAATACCAGTCTGTGCAGCGTGGATATCATAGTGGAGGCCATAGAGAGCACCGCAAACGATCATGGCAGGAATGCGCTTTGCGAGAATCTTGATGTTGTGAAGCTCGTAGAGCTGGCCAGCGCCCATAGGGTTGTCATGGAGTGTGCGCATAGCCCAGCCGAGGGGACCGCGCTTCTTCCTGAGCTTTGCATGCAGCTTGCTCTCGCCCTGAGCCACAAGCTCTTTGTAGGTGAACTGTGTGGCCTCGGCCGCAGCAAGCTTCTTCTCGTTTTCCTCGGCGGGGGCCGTGATGGGCACGTCTCCGGTCTCGTTCTTATTAGCATCATATTCACCGACTAATTCTGGCGAGCGAGTGGGGGACTGTTTCTCCTGTTCCTCCTGGTCCTCCTGCACGACGGCGTAGTTGGGAACATTGGCCCGGTCAGCATCGGCAGGGGCTGGGCGTTTGAAGAGCAGAGGGCCCAGTATGAACATCCACGACTTAACCTTGTTATCCTTCTTAATAATCTTTGCATGCACGAAGGGAACGAAGAAGATGGCCGACAGGACGGCGACACCACCGCCTGTGCCCATGGTGACGGCGGCAACATACCACGCGGGCTTCTTGTTTAGGCCTAGGTTGGGAGAGCCCTTGTAGACGATGGACAGTGTGCAAATGGTACCGGCGATAAGGAAGAAGAAGGGCGAGGTGTAGACGGCCCACGGCACGGGATTCTTGCGAATGTGCACAACGAGCTTGATGAGCATGAAGATGCTAGCGGCAAAGCCGGCGGAAATGGCAGGAGCCATTCCCAGACCGGCAAAGATGGCACCGAGACCCTTGCCATTGTTCCAGCTCCACTGGACCTTGGAGGCCCCGACGGTCGCGACACCGACGCCGGCGACGGCCGAGATGAGCGAGTAGGTCGACGAGACGTGGGCAGAGTGTCGCGTGCACCACATGACCCATGAAGAGGCGGCTGCGAGCGCGCAGGTGAATGCGAGCATCTGGACACCAGCATCGCCGCGGAAGGCCGAGTTGGGAATGATGCCGTTCTTGATAGTGTCGGCCGTTCGCGCGCCGACAGTGATCGCTCCAAGCATCTCAAATATGGTGCCAAATACCATTGCCTGTCTGTACGAGATGGACCTCGACGAGACACTGGTCGCCCAGGCGTTTGCCACATCGTCTATCAAATTAATTAGTATCTGTACCACACAGAAGCAGGTCCGAGCTACTCACTTGCACCGTTGTTGTAGGCATCGAGCATGGCAAACAAAGTGCCAATAACAAAGACGTAGGTGTGCTGGTGGATCGCCATCTTGACGGAAGGTGAGCAGGTGTTAGTCGATAATAGATGCCGGATACTGGAGGTAAGAGAGAGATAGCGAGACAAAGCTTTTATATGCCATATGGCAGGGCCTTCTGCCCCCACCTACCCTCTTAGCTCATCGAGGCCTACAAACGTTGTATACAGACAATGGCAAGAGTGGTTTGCCCTATTTAGATACAATTCGTACCACGTTCCCATATCGCGGAGTGTGATTCGCAATAACGACATAACAGCCACTTTCGCAAGCGCCTTGGTATATCCGTGAAGTTGCGTGAGGATTGGAGTGTCGTTCGCGGGTGAGGCTCTCGGCGGGGCTTGGGAGGATCCGCTCTTCGCCTTGGCAGGAGACCGATTGTAGTCGATGATTTATATGCAGACCTGTGGTCTATGACAGCGATGTCACCCTCAAGCCCCAAATCTAGTATCCAGGGAGGCCCTCATAGCCTGCTTCTGCTGCCAAGTCTCAAACGGCGGCGAGGAGGTGCATCTCTAGGGGTGGACGATCGGTTATTACGTATTGTATCGTTCTACTTATAATTACAGATATGCGTTTGTAGCGCAATAGCTTTTTGGTCATACATATTGTATAATAAGCCAGCACTTCTAGATAGACCGCTCGCACCTAGAAACGAGCATCATGTGATCCTCCTACCCCGTTTTATGATAATTACTCTCTTTTATTTTGCATCCGTATATAGGTAACAAACAATAGATTGCACTAAACATCGTTGTAAAAATGTACAAGATGTTTAATACAGTGTAATGTCAAGGCTTGAGCATCTCTCCTCATTTTGCCCCCTTCGGTGTGGTCGCACTGCCAAGACAAACTAGAAAATTCCAGAAAACGCAAAGACCGCCCCCCCCCTTGGTATTGGCTCGGCGTTGAAATGTTCCTTGCACAGCCTCTTAAAATTACCCAATAGGGAAATTCTGCCTTGAACTCGAAACCATCTGGTGCAGACTTTTGATCATCTTGGCGTTGTAGGTAAGCCTTGGCATTATAGGTAAACCTTGGCATTATAGGTGCAAGCCTTGGCGAATCTTTAGATCCGACATGTTTCGACTTTGATTTCTTCGTGCTGTGTGCAGGCGGATCCTTCTCTGGCTTCTCGTACCATCGCCCAACTTCGACGCAATGCCCAAGACTGTCCGCGTAGACGAACATGTTCCTCTGAATGCCGAGAGTATCGAACGCTGAATGAAAAGTTCAATCCAGAAGAGAGGGCCTCACACATCCGGTGGATACGGGTGGGATCATGCAATCATTCCACCTGTTGGGTTATCCTGCTTCAAGGCAAGCTCGCGAAGAGTATTCTGACGTACGAGTGGGATAATGAAGGCTGTGATAGAACGGCACCCGAATCCAAAGCCCAGTCAAGAACTCAAAGTTATTCCAGCAAGACTGCTTGTGCCAAGTGATGCCCAGAATTCCGGCGACTTTATCTCATATATCAGACCCCCAGTGGACCGTTGGCACGCACGGGCATATTGCTCCTTATCCAACGAACTCTCCACCGAGAGTCTAAGAGCTTATGGACCTCGTTTACAAACTAAATATTTTAAAAATTGAATTTTATATATTTCTATGAGCTACGTCCTAACTATAAGGGTAATTATATAACATACAGAACGTTAGTCCCCCAACGTAAATTTTGACCTGAGTTTATAAGTAATAAGCCAATTAATTAACCCAAAGCTTTAACTTAGAGCTTTATTATATAGACTTTAATTAATATATATAGAGATGAGGTTTTCCAGGGGGAGACCCCCTAGGACCCCCCTATATAGAGCTTTTGCTTAATTTAGAAGTAGTAGTAAGATTAAGGCGCCTTAGTTACTACTAGGTAAGGATCTACTATAGTAACTAAGGCGCCCTACTTAAGCCAGGCCTAAAGAATATATTGGTTACGAATATAGCATATATTTAGACTGCAGAGCTTTAATATAGAGCCCTTTATATAGGATATAATATAGTAGATTGTAATTCTAATTTAAAGCTTTATATACTAAATATTTTTAATGCCTAATAACTATTAATTACGTTATTGCCTACTTAGTTCAGACGTACGATGTTACGGACGCCTTAAGTACAATATTACAACTACTTAAAGAGGAGTCGGAGGAAGCTAGTTGGTTAATACAAGCACGGTCTAGGATAGAGCCGGTAGAACTATGTAATAAAGAATAGTAAGCGAGTTATATGACGTTGTACGCAGTATACGCAGTGTATAAGAGGAACGTACGTACAACACGTATAACACGTACATTATATACAAGAAGGATTTTATAGGAGTTAGGATGTATATTTAAAGGACTATAGTCCCTACCTAGATAGTTCTTACCTTATAGTAATTCTTAGAATATAATTAGAGTTAATTTATTAGGCAACTACTCTACTAGTTGTTATTATGTTATTAACTTATTATATTACCTATACACCTAGCCTATTAACAAAACCCACTGTAGTTCTTACTATAAGGTTTTGTTATATAATTACTACCTAATTATAGTATTAAAAGTTAAATAATATGCCACTAAAAGCAGCCATAATAACGCCATTAACGGCAGCAACGACCTTAGGATTAGGTAACGACACCAGTATAGCAAATACTAACTTATAACTAGTTACAGTTAAATAGTTACAGGAAATAGTTAATTGATTAATAGACAATAATAGGATACTTAAAGAAAGAATTAATGGAATAGGAGCAGCTAAGGTTAAGTTACCTTTAATTAAATAATTTTTAGGGGAGAAATTAAAGCTTAAAGGATTCCTTACGTAAATGCACTTTAAGGTTATATAAGAGGGAGTAAAACTAGGAATGCTTATGGATTAAGTCGCTTACGCAAAATTGTTCTTAACGGGAAGGGCACTTAAGTAGTTTAAACCTTACCTTATAGAGGTATAGGAGTATAGTATAATAACCACTAATTAGGAGGTACGGTATATATTTTTAAGTTAGAGCGGGTTTATAAAACGACTTACGCAAATATTTAGAGACCTAGAGGTAATAACTATGGTAGAAAGAAAGCTTTAGGACCTAGTATAGCGAACCTTAGTAATTAAGTATATAATGTAGCTTTAAACGCTAGCTATATAGGTTAAATGGAATAATAAGGCGCTTATAGCATAGTATAAATAGGGACTTAAAGCTAAAGTCTAGGACGTAATTGTTCTAATAGAAGATGCGGATACCTTAAGGGATCTAATAGATTAAGTAATTAAGATTAACAATAGGATCTACTAAAGGGAATAGGCTAAGAGAGGCTAGGATAGAGTTCTATAGTTGTATAAGGTATAGAGTATATAATAACTAAAGTTAAATTAGAAACTATAGTATAGCGTAGAGCTAATAGACCTAAGTGGTACTAAAGAAACTAAGAAATAGAATAAGAAACTATGGAAACTTAGAAGTTAAGGATTAAGTAATTAAAGGACTAAGGAGTAAAGGCTAAACTAAAGATCTTAGCAACAGAAGATGTTTGGGCGAACTCTATAGTAAAATTAATAGTTTAGAGATAGAGCTTATATAAATTGCGGAAAATAGGGTTATTTCGCTAAAGACTATAGAGGTAGTTAGTATAACTACGCAGTAAAGGGAACTAGACTAGTAGAAGACATATATATATAGAGGGACAATAGTGTACTATAAGGAATAAAAGAATATTTAATTAGAAGTTTTGCGTTCTATTATAATAATATATACTAAATTTATAAAGACGCTAAGTATGGCGTAAGCTATTAGCTATAGGAGCTAAAACCTTTAAAGTATAAGGGAACCAACGAACTATTACGTAGATTAGATATTAAAGATGATGAATTTAATATAGGCGAAATATTTAGCGACGAAGAGGCAATAAGGGCAGCTTACTGGGAGTATGCAGACCTTAAGGACGCAATAATAGAAGTAGAGACTAAGACCGCTATAGAGCAAGGATTAGTAACGGGAGTTATAACACCGTTAGATACGGCATCTATCGCTTTACAAGATGGCAGGAAGAGTATCTCGTAGAGATTAAGCAAGTAGATAACTACTAGTGCTAATTTACCACTTAATAAAGGTAAAAGGCCAAAGGCTTAAGACTTTTAATATGAGATGAGGTATACCTAAGGACCTATAACGGACAAAAACTAATAAAGTAAGGCAGTAGCTTAGTTTAAAGATATACAAATAAGCTTAAGATAAAGTTTCCTAGAGGTATAAGATTTTTAAAGTAAAATAAGTAAGATTTAAGCCTCTTAAGATAAGATAAGGATACCTAAGCCTAGTTAGACTAAGGTAGGAGTAAAGCTTAAGGTAGAAGTAAGCTTAGAATTAAGAATTCTATAGAACCAAGACTTTGACATATAAATAAGGACCACTAAAGAGGAAATTAAGAAGTAAGAAAACTTTAAGGACCTACTCGCGAGACATAAAAAGAAAGAAACTATAGCAGAATTTAGGGTAAGAATTACTGTATAGTAAGAATAGAAACTAGATAGGAGATTTAGTATATTGGGACGTATTGTTACGAACACTTTAAGTACAATGTTATAACTACTAGGAAGGGAGTCGGAAGAAGCTAGTTAGTTAATATAAGCACGGTCTAGTATGGAGCCAGTGGAACTATGTGATAAGGAATAGTAAGCGAGTTATATAATGTGCTACGTAAGGGACAAGAGGAACGAAGGGAACTTATGTACCTTATATATAATGCGTACCTTACGTATAAGGAGGGTTTCTTAGGAGTACGGTTATATATTTAAAGGACCACAGTCCCTACTCTAGATAGTTTTTTCCTTATAGTAATTCTTAGAATATAATTGGAGTTAATCTATTAGGCAACCACTCCACTAGTTATTATTACGTTGTTAACTTACTTGCAATACCTATACACCTAGCCTAATAACGAGCCTATCGTAGTACTTGCTACCAGGTTCCGTTATATAATTACTACCTAGTTACGGTTTTAATAAGTTAAATAACATGCCACCAAAAGCAGCCACTATAACGCCATTAACGGCGGCAACTACTTTAAGGTTAGGAGGCGATACTAGTATGGCAGATACTAACTCGCAACAACCTATAACGGTCGGATAGCTATAAGAGATAGTTAACTAGTTAATAGAAAACAATACGACACTTAAATAAAGGATTAACAGGATAGGCGCAGTAAAGGTTAAGTTACTATTAATTAAAAGATTCTTAGGAGAGAGATTAAAGCTTAAAGGATTCCTTATATAAATGCACTTTAAGGTTACGCAAGAAGAAGTGAAGCTAGTAATACCTATGGATCAAATAGCTTACGCAGGATTATTTTTGTTAGGAAAAGCACTTAAGTGGTTTAAGCCTTACCTTACAGAAATACAGGTAAATGAAATGACGACTACTAATTAGGAGGTGCGGTTTATATTCTTAAGTTAGGAAGGGTTCGCAGAGCGACTTATATAAATATTTGGAGACCTAGAGGCAGTAACTATAGCGGAAAGAAAACTCTAAGATATTATGTAACGAACTTTAGCAATTAAGTACACAATATAGTTCCAAACGCTAGCTATATAAGTTAAGTGGAATAATAGGGCGCTTATAGCACAGTATAAACAGGGACTTAAGGCTAAAGTCTAGGATGTAATTATTCTAATAGAAGATACGGACACCCTAAGGGAATTAATAGATTAAGCGATAAAGATTAATAATAGGATCTTCTAAAGGGAATAGACTAAGAGAGGTTAGGATAGAGTTTTATAGTCGTATAAGGCGCAGAGCACGTAACAATAAAAGCTAAGTTAGAAACTATGGTATGGCGCAGAGCTAATAGACCTAAGTAGTACTAAAGAAGCCCATAAGAGATGGAGTAAGAAACTATAAAAACCTAGAGGTTAAGGATCTAGTAATTATAGGACTAAGGAGTAAAGGCTAAATTAGGGATCTTATTAGCAGAAGATGTTTAGGCGGACTCTATAGCAAAGTTAATAGTTTAAAGACGGAGCTTATATAAATTGCAGGAAACAGGGTTATTTCGCAAGGGATTATAAAGATAGTTAGAGTTACTATGTAATAAAGGGAACCCGACTAGTAGAAGACATATATATATAGAGGGATGACAGTATACTGCGAGGAACAAAAGAGTGTTTAATTAGAAGTTTCGCGTTTTGTTATAATAACGCATGCTAAATTTATAAAGACGCTAAGTACGGCGTAAGCTATTAGCTATAAGAGCTAGAGTTAAGAGGACTTAGAGGAACCAGAGAGTCCGATAAAGAATAAAATTAACTCTATAAGCTAGATTAGGATATTACAATAATATATAGATAACAATTAGTAACAATGACAATGGAATCGGAGTATTTATTAATTAATAGTGATGAGGATAGTAAAGGAACTAACTAGGGGTATCTAAACCTTAATAACGCAACAGAAGTAGAGACTAAGACCGCCACAGAGTAAGGTTTAGTAACGGGCATTATAATACCGTTGGATACGGCATCCATCGCTTTATAAGACGGTAGGAGTAGTATCTAAAAGAGATTAAGTAAGCAGACGACTGCTAGTGCTAGCTTACCACTCAATAAAGGTAAAAGGCTAAAGGCTTAAGATTCTTAAGACGAGATAAGAGAGATCTAAGATTCTAAAGACAGGATAAGGACAGCTTAAGGACCTATAACGGACAGAAACCGATAGAGTAGAGCAGTAGCTTAGTTTAAAGACATACGAATAAGCTCGGGATAGAGTTTCCTAAAGGCATAAGATTCTTAAGACGAGATAAGTGAGATTTAAGACTCTTAAAGTGAGATAAGAATACTATGGACGCCTAGTTAGACTAAGGCGGGAGCTAAGCTTAAGTTAGAAGTAAGCTTAGGATTAAAGAATCCAAGGGACTAAGAATTTGGAGTATAAATAAGGATACCCACAGGCAAGAAGCAAGGGATTTCTTTATAGATTAGAGAATCTGTAATATAAATAGTAGTTAGACTAGGAGATAGAAATATAGACCTAGAAGACTTACTAGTTAAATAAAGTGTTCAGACTAAAGATTGAAAAGTTAATATATTGGTTAAAAAGTACGAGGATGTTAAGGATCTATTAGAAAAACGACAACCATAAGAAAGCATAGAAGAATTTAAACAACGAATCTTTGTATAGCAAAAGTAATCTATAAAGCTAAGAATACCAGATCACTTTAGGAAAAAGACACCTATACAGAAGGTTACTAATAGGCTAAAGGCAGGTACACCTAGAGCTAAGTGGCTTACGGAACTGGAAGAAGAAGAGAATCTAGGGATTCTAACTAGATTCCAAGAACGACACACAAAAGGCTGTCATAAAGTAGCAATAAAAAGATACTTCCTTACGGACAGATCGTACACACTTAGTAAGCTATACCGTAAGTGGTTCAGGCAACGATATAATAATAAGTAGGAAGACTTTTATATGTAGTTAGACGAAAAGGTTATACCAAATTAGGCCATGTCTAAGAGATAGATAAGCTATATTAAAGAAGCCTTAATTATAACGTTAAAGGATCTAGAGGAATAAGCTGTAGACTAGAAAGAGACAATGCGAATATTAGTACCAGTAAATAAGATAGTAACGTTTAGATTAACGCGATAGAGGTTTAAACTTAAGGATAAAGACGAGTTAAGAGTTAACCTAAGACACCTAGCGCACCACATATTGGCATGGATTGCATACGTGGACGATATATGCGATATACACAAAAACCTAAAAGAAAAGAACCAGAAATACCCTATAAGAATATATTAGGCACCGGATAAGAAACGGTTTAGGAATGCTAAGTATATATATGGCTGGCATCCCATAGAAGTTTAAGAATAAGGGGACTTAATACTTTAACCAGGAAGATTCCTTACAGAAGAATGCCTAAATAGATAATAATGGTAGGAATATCTAGAGAACACCTGTCTATAGCACATTAAGGACAAAAAGCGAACTAAGTATTGGCCTAAGTTAGACTAAGTATAAACAGGATCTAGTAGCTAATAGTTAGGAAAAGTAGAGGCCTACGGAACTAGAGGGAACTAGTAGTAGAGCCTCAGACCCTTAAAGGAATTTAAGGACGATACCTAAATTTATAAGTTAAGTGGCAAAATTAACAGTTTAAGGCACTAATAGATAGTAGAGCAATAAGGAACTATATCTTACTAGCAGCAGTTAAAAGAATAGGGTTACCATACAGAAAGAAGGAATGTTCTTACCTATTAGTAACAATTTTAGGAGATCCAATAGCCTATGGAGGAGGCATTATTAATCTTAAAATAGGACCTATTTAGATAACCATTAAAGGGAGATAGATTAAGATGTCTTTTAATATATTACCATTAGGGAATAATAAGGCAGTATTAGGAATGCCTTAGTTATAGGAATATAATCTAAAGATCGATTAGGTTATAGGTTAAGTTAATATTAGAGATACTTAACGCCGTAAGATGCGATAATAAGCTAAGATAGTATGGTACTAAGTAGGAGCAACTTATAAGGAAATAGAAAAAGGGTTAAGCCATATACTAAAGAAATACTATAAGTACGGTAAGAAACTATAGTTACTAAAAAGTAAAAAGCTGTTAAAGTATATAGTATGGGACTATAAGATAGAATTAGAACTAGGAATAAGTCTAAGGTTTTTTTTAATCTATAAGCTTACCAAAGAAGAAGGTAGAGCATTAAAAGAGTTTATCCAGGAGAACTTATAAAAGGGATATATTAAACCATTGCAATTATTAGCGGGTTATCCAGTACTGTTCGTACTAAAGAAAAATGGCAAGCTAAGGCTATGTATCGACTATAGACAGTTAAACAGTATTACCAGAAAGGATAAGTATCCTTTACCCTTAATCAGCGAAATCTAAGATAGGATAGGCAATGCGTAAATCTTTACGAAGATAGATCTGAGATGGGCGTACTATTAGATTAGAATTAAGGAAGGTAACAAATAGAAGGCAGCCTTTAGATCAAAGGAAGGACTATATAAACTATTAGTTATGCAATTTAAGCTTATAAATACACTAGCAACGTTTTAGAAGCGAATTAATAATGTGTTAGGAGAACATTTAGATGAATTTATTATAGCATATCTCGACAATATTATCATCTACTTAATAACTAAGGAAGAACATGGAGAATACGTTAAATAGGTTTTAAGGAGACTATAAGAAGAACAGATGCTAGTAGCAATTAAGAAATGCGAGTTCTTTACTAGGAAGACTAATTTCGTCGGATTTATTATTAAACTAGGCTAATTTAATATAGATCTAAAAAAGATTAAGGCTATAGTAAATTGGTAGGAACTAGAGAACGTTATACAGTTAAGATCGTTCCTAGGGTTTTGCAATTACTATAGAAGGTTTATAGTATAATAGTTAAAGGACATTAAACCATTTACGCGACTAATAAAGAAAGAAGAACTATGGGTATAGGGAAAGGAATAATAAGAACTATTTAAGAAAGTTAAAGGGTTGTTTACCTAGGAGCTAGTTCTTAAGATCTATTAACCAGGTCTAGAGACAGTTATAGAAACAGATGTATTAGACTTTGCACTAGGAGCATACTTTATATAAAAGTATCCAGATAGATGGTACCTAGTAGCATACTATAGTCGAAAGATAACACTACTAGAGTTAAACTATAACATCTATAATAAGGAGTTATTAGGTATAGTTACAGCATTAAAGAAATAAAGAGCATTCTTATAAGGCACGGAAAAACTATTTATAGTTAAGACGGACTATAAAAACCTAATAGGATTCCTAATAATAAAGGAACTCAACTAAAGATAGGCTAGATGGGTAGAGATGCTTACGGAATACTATTTTAAGATTTAGTATACTAAGGGTACAGATAACACGCGGGCCGACGCGCTAAGTTAAAAGGCTGAACTATAAAATGATAAAAAGCCATTAGGGGCTTTACTGCGAAGAGATATAGATGGGTTAATTAGGTACAATTATCCAAAAATTATAGTAACTTAGGAAGAATTAGAGAGGATTTATAAGTTATTAGAAAGCTTTTAGGTATAAAAAGTTCTAGAGGCATAGCTAGAAGACCTATAAACGGATATATATAAAAACCGAGAAGTAAAGTATATCCTAAAAAGTATAGCAGAGCACTTTATAGAGGATTTCTATAAGGAATTAACTTAAGGACATAATAGGGCCACGGGCTTAGTGTTAAGACTCTAAGAGGAATATATTATTAACGGAATCTAAAGGATAGCCAGAAGGGTCACTAAAGAGTGTTTAGATTGCTAGAGAAATAAACTAATAAGGCATAAGCTATATAGAGGGCTATAACCTATTAAAATACCAGAGAGACTATGGGAGGTTATATTATGGGACTTTATTATTAAGTTGCTAAAGTTAAGAGATCCTATTACCGGATAAGATCACGACGTAATCTTAGTAATAGTGGACAAGCTTATAAAGTGGGGATACTTTATAGCGTGTATAGAAGAGATATTAGTAAAAGATGTCGCTAGAATTTATGTTAAAGAAGTATTTATAAGATATGGAGCACTAAGTAAGATTATATCGGATAGAGATTTAAGATTCGTAGCAGCATTCTAGGAGGTATTCTTGGCGGAGTAAGGAGTTTAAGCAGTAACTTCTACCGCATATTATCCACAGACAGATGGTTAAACGGAAAGATTAAATTAGACACTAGAGCAGTATCTAAGGCACTATATTAATTATGCATAGAATAATTGGGTATTATTGTTACTAGTTATATAGTTTGCATATAATATAACACCATAAAAAGGAATGGGTACGTTACTATTTAAGGCGAATTATGGATATAAGCTAAGAATATTATTATTGCCACGTTAAGTAAAGAAGATAAGTAGTATAGCTAAGCAAAGAATGGAGATACTAATAAATCTTTATAAGAACCTTATAAAAACAGCTAAGGTAGTACAGTAAAGAATAAAGAAATACTATAACGCTAAGAGATCTAAGGGATCAGATCTTAAGGAGGGAGATAAAGTGTAGCTACTATACAAAAATTTTAAGAGTTAACGACCAAGTAAGAAGTTAGACTATGTTAGACTAAGACCTTTTAAAATTACATAGAGAATTTCACCGGTTACGTTTAAGTTAAACCTACCAGCTAAGATAAAAATCTACCCTGTATAGCATATCGCAATGCTAGAGCTAGCATATAGGAATGTTAAGCTATTAGCCTATAAAGCAGACACGTATAGAGGATAAGAAGAAGATAAATGGTAAGTTTTAAAGATTATTAGTTATAAGAACGTTAACAATAAAATATGGTATAAGGTTAAGTAGATAGGCTACAATAAGACTACCTAGGAACTACTAGAAAATCTAAAGAATGCTATAGGAAAGGTATAGGAGTATTAGAAGAGAATAGGTTAGGCAATATTAATAAGGAAAGATCACTAAAGAATGAGTTACCTAAGGGGGACCTAGGAGGAGCAACCGCTAAACTACTCAGAGTTGTTTCCTTCGCTAATTAAAGAGAATCTGTTCTTTTATTGCTAAGTTCCAGTAAACCTTATTTTATAAGCTTCTACTCCTTAAAATAAACCTTCTTATAAACTTTCTTAAGACGGAGAAGACGAGCAGATATAGTAATACGGGCCTTTAGAGCCTTCTGCTCCATATTCTAAGAACGTTCTAACTTAGTAAGAGCTTAAGTTAGCTTACTATTAAGACGAGTAGCGGCGGACTAAACACGAGACCCTATAATAAATTACTTAAGAAACTTAAAGACTATTAAGAGTTATAGGACGCGTATACTTAGCGTTAGTAGAAGAGCGAACGTTATAGGACGAATAAATATTCGCTTTAGTGTACTCTAAGTAAGAGGAAGGTTGCTAAAATAAAGGACTCGCTAACGCAATATAAACCAACCCCTCTTTCACATAACGAGAACACGGAGACGGTATTATTTCACCCAGTAACAGTATAGCAGCAATAGTGCGTGCACAACGTTACGCGTGTAAAGAAGAAGATGCTTTAGGTATAATAAGTAACAATATTAACTAAATTAATTAGACGGATATTATACCTCTAGTAAATAACTTAGAGATACTTGGAATCTTTAAGGACAAAGATAGGAAGAAGGGAGATAGTGTTACGAACGCTTTAAGTATAATATTATAACTACTAGGAAGGGAGTTAGAAGAAGCTAGTTGGTTAATATAAGCACGGTCTAGTATAGAGCTAGTGGAACCATATAACGAGGAATAGTAAGCGAGTTATATAATGTGCTACGTAAGGGATAAGAGGAATAAAGGGAACTTACGTACCTTATGTATAATGCGTACCTTACGTATAAGGAGGGTTTCCTAGGAGTACGGTTGTATATTTAAAGGACTATAGTCCCTACTCTAGATAGTTCTTTCCTTATAGTAATTCTCAGAATACAATTAGAGTTAATCTGTTGGGCAACTACTCCACTAGTTATTATTACGTTATTGACTTACTTATAATACCTACACACCTAGCCTAATAACGAGCCTATTGTAGTACTTGCTACTAGGTTCCGTTACACGTATAAGGGACAGAGCACCTATATAAAGAATTACTAATAGGCTTAAGGCAGGCACACTAAGAGCTAAGTGGCTTATTAAACTAGAATAAGAAGAGGATCTAGGAATTTTAACTAAGTTTAAAGAATAATATATAAAGGGCTATTATAATATAGTAATAAAAAGATACTTCCTTACGGATAAGCCGTATATACTTAAAGGATTATACTAAAAGTGGTATAGATAGCGACACAATAATAAGTGGGAAGATTTCTATATATAGTTAGATAAGAAAGTTGTCTAAAACTACCCAGTTATAGAAAAGGCTATAACTTATATTAAAGGAGCCTTAATTATAATATTAAAAGATCTAAAGGAGCAATTAGAGGACTAGAGAAGCAGGAAGTGAGTCTTAGTACCTATAAATAAAGTTATAACGCTTAGATTAATATAGAAGAGGTTTAAACTTAAGGATAAAGATGAGCCTAGAGTTAACCTAAGATACTAAGCGCACTATATATTAGTATAAATCGCATATATAGATAATATGTATAATATATATAGAGCACCTAAAGATAAGAACCGGAAGTACCTAGTAAGGATATATTTGTCAGATAACTCATATAGAGCTATTCATTGATGAAATGGGTTGATTGATTGATGATCTTGATAATGTCTTGATGGTTGCTTGACCTAGGGCCCCTGGGCTTAGACGAAGATATTTACAATGCACGTGACCCGTGCACGTATCTCGTGCACGTCCTACGCCTCCAAGAATACAGATTATCTAACACACCCCCTTAGCTTCGACCTAGTCAAGGACGAAGCTAGCCACCTTCTCGTGTCCGTTAATGCATTAATTAAACTATAATCTTATCTGAATCCTTCCGTCTCGCTCTAATATTCTCCCTTAGGTCCTCCAATTGCTTCTCCTCATTTAGCCGCTCCTTAATATCCACCATTTCGATTATATTGACGAAGCTCTTAAACCTCTGCTTGGGCAGGGCCTTCGTAAGACCATCGGCGATTATCTCCTTTATTGCTGTCCATTGAAATCATACTCGTCTCTTTGCGTATTCCTAACGTAGCCAGTGTTAATAAATATCAACGTGTCGGAGCTTTGTGATTAGCTTTGCCGTATCTTCTATAATTAGTTGGAGTGTCTAGGTATTATCGCAGTTAATAATCAAGGGCTTGTTTAGGTATAACGTTATTACTTTAAATAACCTGCTAATAAAGATAGCTTCCTTTACTATCTGTGATAGGGCTAATAACTTAGCTTCTGTGCTTAACGCCGTACCCTGCTTGTTTGCTCTCTAGGCAATTGGTCCCCGAATAGCTTTATAATATATCCTTACGAGCTCTCTGTTGACGGAGTTGTCCGCGAATGATGCATTGCTGGTATAGATAAATAATTGCGCTTTACTTCTACCGTCTCCATCATCTCGTCCTTTATCGCTTATTCCTTTGTCTCTCCCTTTCCCGTTCGTTCCTTCCTTATCTCTTTTATAGTAGATTGCTCTACTCCTTGTGCTATATAGGTACTAGTCTCTGATATAGCATTATAGAAGCTGCTTCTCTTGGTAGGGATATAGGACGGACTAGTAGGTCTGTATTGGGGGACGGAAGCGTTGGACGGATTGATCGGTAATCGGTAGGGAGGGGTTCTGATTCTGCTATAGGAGTATCTGGAAGACGCCCTTTAAGATCTATCTTATATTAGTTAGCTATCTTCTCGATATAGGCTTCCTGGAATAGCTATAGGAGCCTTTAGCTACGATTGCGTAGTATATAGATTCCTAGGAACTATTTTAGCTCTCTAAGGGTACTTATTTGGTATTCCTTGCTTAGCTCCTTAAGTACTTCTTAAGCTTTCTTTAAGGTCTTTTATATGCGCTTCCTTAAGGTTAGTCTAGTTAATATAGACGTTGAGATAGGGTTTATTGATATTCCGATTTGAGAACCTTTGTAAGACCTGACGCTTAATTTTAGTGAGACTGCAGTATTAATATTCTGTCGTCTTAGGGCCTTAAAGCTTGACTTCTTAAGCGTTAATGCCTAGATGATGAAGGCTATAGGTCCTGGATGACCTAGACGTAGATGCCATAGTCGTGCATTACCTTTCGAGTCTAGACGAACGTCTCTTGACGAGATTCTGCGCTTCCGTTGGCGGCTTAGCAGTTGGCTTAAATTAAAAGCTGATAGACTTCCTGGTCGGACGTATTTAATAGTCTGTTGTCTATAACGTTCTTCCATTTAATATAGGATAGGACTTCCTTACTCTCGTCTTATTGTTATTAAGCTTCGTCTTCTTGTTTAAGTCTGATTTTGGCAACTAGATTAGCAAGATCCTGGTTCTGTTCTACCTTCCTTAGTGCCTTTTTAATACGAGTATCTTCGATCGTGACTCCTGCAGGTTTCTTATCTTTAAATAAACACCAATAGTCTTAAAGGGAATATCCTTGTTTCTCGCACGCCAAGCATATAGGTAGTAGCTTCTTGTAGGACGTCTCCTTGTCTACTAGTGACCCGGCTCTTTTTAAGCGTCTAGTGCGTGCTAAGGTTCCTTTCCCTGGACCTTTAGTAGTATCAAAGTAATCCATTGTGGCTTGCTCTGCGAAGTCTATATTAAAGGTACTCCCTCTTATAGTAGCATTAGCTTTCTCTAAGGGTCTTCTAAGTTTTTCTTGTAGCTCCTTTGCTACTCTGCGGTATTTAGAAGATCTCGACTTCTGCGGGTTATTTAACTTGGTAGTATACTTTATACAGTAGGTATCGCTAAAAGGTTGAATAACTTCTGCTAGATCTTGAAGCCAGATTCCATTAGATATTTGGGGTATTTTATACTTCTCTCCTAGTACTATTACGTGTTCCCATTAATCTAGCTACTGATTTAATTTTGATAAGTGTGTAAACCCCTTAAGGGCTTTCTTGTACTGGTGTTGTACCTTCTTTCTAATGAACGACGAGGTAGGTTCTGTGTTCTCCTTTAACCAAGATAGCCATTCTTTAACTGTTAAGGAAGGGTTAAGCAGTAGCTTCTTCTGAATCGATACTGTGGTTGTGATTTTGGTGCGTATCTGTTGTAGATGCTCTTCCTGTTTTAGGAAGTACTTTATGTCCTAGTTGTAGTATCATCTGCTGTTCTTGTACGCCCTCTGTTGATTCGTCGAGAGCTGTGCATATAAGGTTGTATTCTTATTGAAATTTGTGACTTCTGGATAGGGTGGTTCTTGTAGTAGACCTTATTAAGGTGCTTCCTTGTCTGGGTTAATATGGGCCCAAATTCGTTTGTCTATAAGGGCTTGTAGTTGCCAGATCCATTGCTCCTAGTCTTCTGGCTTATTAAGGATGATTGTGGTAGACGAACTTAACGTCGGTGGAGTCATTTGACTGATAGGCAGATGGGAATTGAGATGGAATTCGTCGTTAGGATCGTCCTTGTCGCAGGATTGTCCTTGTCATTAGGATCGTCCTTGTTGTCAGGATCGTCCTTTGACGATTGAGGTGGAATCTCGTGGAATCTCGTGGAATCTCGTCTTGTGACAATTGAGGTAGTATTTCTGTCAGAGTCTGCGTCCTAACGATGAGGTGTTAGAGTCTAACGATAAGGTAGAATTTCTTTAAATAATTAAGTAATAGCTGGATAGCTTCTTATGTCGGCGGACCGGGCTCATAACTGTCAGATAACTTATATAGAGCTATTCATTAATAAAATGGGTTAATTAATTGATAATCTTAATGATATCTTGATGGTTACTTAACCTAGGGCCCCTGGGCTTAGACGAAGATATTTACAATGCACGTGACCCATACACGTGTCTCGTGCACGTCCTACGCCTCCGAGAATACAGATTATCTGACAATATTAGGCACTAAATAAGGTAAAATATAGAAACGCCAAGTATATATATAGTTGGCACCCCATAGAAGTTTAAAGCTAAGGGGACTTAATACTATAACTAGGAAGATTCCTTATAGAAGAATGCCTAGATAGACGATAATAGTGGGAATATCTAGAAAACACCTATTTGTGGTGTATTAAAGATAAAAAGCAAACTAAGTATTGGCTAAAAGTAGACTAAGTATAAACAGGATCTAATAGCTAATAGTTAGGAAAAGTGGAGGCCTATAGGGCTAGAGGGAACTAGTAGTAGAGCCTTAGACCCTTAAAGGAATTTAAGGATAATACCTAAATTTATAAGTTAATTAGTAAGATTAGTAGTTTAAAGCATTAGTAGATAGTAGAGCGATAAGAAACCATATATTGCTAGTAGTAGTTAAAGGATAGGGCTACCACACAAATAGAAGGAGCACCTATATCTATTAGTAATAATTTTAAAAGATCTAATAGCCTACGGAGGGGGCATTATTAATCTTAAAATAGGACCTATTTAGATAACCATTAAAGAAAGGCTAGTTAGAATATCTTTTAATATCTTACTATTAGGATAAGATAAGGCAGTATTAGGCATGCCTTAGTTATAGGAATATAATCCAAAAATTAATTGGATTATAGGCTAAGTTAATATTAGGGATACTTAATAACGTAAAATATAATAATAGACTAAGTTAGTATAGTACTAAGTAAGAGCGACCTATAAAGAAATAGAAAAAGGACTAAGTTATATACTAAAGAGATATTATAAGTATAGCAAGAAGCTATAGTTACTAGAAAGTAAGAAGCTATTAGAGTATATAGTATAGGACTATAAAATAGAGTTAGAACTAAGAATAAGTCTAAGGTTCTTTCTAACTTATAAGCTTATAGAAAAATAGTTATAAGCACTTAAGGAGTTTATCCAGGAAAACCTATAAAAGAGATATATTAGACCATTATAGTTATTAGCGGGTTATCTAGTACTGTTTATACTAAAAAAGAATAGCAAACTAAGACTACGCATTAACTATAGATAGTTAAATAGCATTATAAGAAAGGATAGGTATCCTTTACCCTTAATTAGTAAAATCTAAAACAGGATAGGTAATACGCAAGTCTTTATAAAGATAGATCTAAGATGGGCGTACTATTAGATTAGAATTAAGGAAGGCGACAAATAAAAAGCAGCCTTTAGGTTAAAAAAAAAGGACTATATAAACTATTAGTTATGCAATTTAGGCTTATAAACGCACCGGAAATGTTCTAAAAATATATTAATAATGTATTAGGAGAACACTTAGATGAATTTATTATGGCATACCTTAATAATAATATTATCTACTTAATAACTAAGGAAGAATATAGGGAACACGTTAAATGGGTCTTAAGGAGACTATAGGAAGAATAAATGCTAGTAGTAATTAAGAAATGCAAGTTCTTTACTAAAAGGACAGAATTTGTTAGATTTATTATTAAACTAGGCTAACTTAGTATAGATCTAAAGAAGATCAAGGCTATAGTAAATTAGTAAGAACCGGAGAATATTATATAGTTAAGATTATTTTTAGGGGTTTGTAATTACTACAGAAGGTTTATAGCGCAATAGTTAGTAAATGCTAAGCCATTTATAAGATTAATAAAGAAAGAGGAACTATGGGTATAGGGAAACGAATAAAAGAAGCTGTTTATAAAACTTAAGGAATTATTTACCTAGGAACTAATCCTTAAAATCTATTAACCAAAACTAGAAACGGTTATAGAGATAGACGTATTAGACTTTACACTAGGAGCGTGCTTCCTATAGAAATATAAGGATAAATGGCACCTAGTAGCATACTATAGTTAGAAGATAACACTACTAGAATTAAACTATAACATCTATAATAAGGAGTTATTAGGTATAGTTGCAGTACTTAAGAAATAAAGAGCATTCTTATAAGGTATAGAAAAACTATTTATAGTTAAAACGGATTATAAAAACTTAATAGGATTCCTAATAATAAAGGAACTTAACTAAAGACAAGTTAAATGGGTAGAGATGCTTATAGAATACTATTTCGAGATTTAATACACTAAGGGTATAGAGAATGCATAAGTAGACGCTCTAAGCAGAAAAGCTAAACTATAAAACGATAAAAAGCTATTAGGGGCTTTACTATAAAAAGATATAGACAGATTAATTAGGTATAATTATCTAAAGATCGTAGTAACTTAGGAAGAAAAATTAGAAAGAATCTATAAGACACTAAAAAGCTTTTAGGTATAAAGGATTCTAAAAGTATAACTAGAAGATTTTATAGGTGGATATATATAAGAACCGAGAAGCTATATATATCCTAAAAGGCATAGCAGAGTATTTTATAGAAGATTTTTATAAGGGAATAACTTAAGGATATAACGGAGCTATAGGCTTAGTGTTAAGACTTTAAAAGAAATATATTATTAACGGAATTTAGGGAATTACTAAAAAGGTTATAAAAAAATATCTAGATTGCTAAAGGAATAAACTAATAAGGCATAAGCTATATAGGGGGCTATAACCTATTAAAATACTAGAGAGACTATAGGAGGTTATATTATAGGACTTTATTATTAAGTTACTAAGATTAAGAGATCCTATTACCAAATAAGATTATAACGCAATTTTAGTGATAGTGGATAAGCTTATAAAGTAGGGATACTTTATAGTATATATAGAAGAAATCTTAGCAGAGGATATCGCTAGAATTTATATTAAGGAAGTATTTATAAGATATAGAGCACTAAGTAAGATTATATTAGATAGAGATTTAAGATTTATAGTAGTATTTTAGGAGGTATTCTTAGCGGAATAAGGGGTTTAAGTAGTAACTTCTACTGTATATTATCTGCAGATAGATAGTTAAATAGAAAGATTAAATTAGACACTAGAGCAGTATTTAAGACATTATATTAATCACGCACAAAATAATTGGGTATTATTATTACTAGTTACGCAGTTTATATATAATGCAACACTATAAGAAGGAATGGGCATATTACTATTTAAGGCGAATTATGAATATAAGCTAAGAATATTATTATTACTACGTTAAGTAAAGAAAACGAGTAGCATAGCTAAGTAAAGAATGGAGACTTTAATAAATCTTTATGTAAACCTTATAGAAATAGTAAAGATAGTATAGTAAAGAATAAAAAGGTACTTTTATTTTTATTTTTATATCCGATTGTATTATACTACGTACAATACTGCGCATGCAGCCTCTAGGCTATGGCGCTATAGTTCTATATATATAAATCCTTTCTAGGCAGCTTAACATATACTAGTAGCTAAGTGGACACTCCGGCCCGTTTTTACTAGAGGAGTCCTAGCCTATTAGTGTTTTGTCCTAATATTTTGCTCACTATTATCCGGTTTACACCAAAATTACACTAAAGAAATCCTGGCTCCTTTATCTATTTCTGCCGTATTCTGCCGTTCCTAGAGTAGAAAAAGCGCTCTAAAAGATAGATTTTTAACGTAGTTTTGCATATAAGAAATAAGAGAAACCATATAGCTTACTAGCTTGAAAGTAGCTACCAATTACCCCTATACGACTGTTTTATTCTATACCCTATTCCTTCTCCTTACTAAAGAAATAGGTAGGGAATTAGTAATTAGTAGGTACTCTCCCTAAAAGTAACCTACTAATCCTAGATTTACGTTCTAGAAAACGGGTATTTTATAAGGGCGAACCTTATTACGTAAACCCACTCCTATAGGAAAATTTTCATAAGATTGTCTGTATAGGGTATAAACACCAATTCGCCTATACACCTTATATTTAACGTGCTAATAGTAACACGGGCCGGTCCCCTTCCCCTATCCCCTACTATAGCTACCCTAGCAGTGCATCGTCTGCGGTACGCCTACGGTGCGCCTACAGTCCTCTGCAGTTTCCTATAGCGCGACAGCCGTGGACTGGTTGTAGTAGAGGTCGTCTACAGTACAACGGCTGTAGACTGGTTGTAGGAGGTCGTCTGCTCTGCAGCAGACTAGTTGTAGAGGAGGTCGTCTGCCCTGCAGCAGACTATAGAGGAGGTCGTCTGCCCTGCGGCAGACTGGTTGTAGAGGAGGTCGTCTGCTCTGCGGCGGACTGGTTATAGAGGAGGAGGTCGTCTGCCCTGCGGCAGACTGGTTGTAGAGGAGGTCGTCTACTCTGCAGCAGACTGGTTGTAGAGGAGGAGGTCGTCTGCCCTGCGGCAGACTAGTTGTAGAGGAGGTCGTCTACTCTGTGGCAGACTGGTTGTGGTGGAATCGTTGGTTGTGGTAGCTAGCGTCGTGGTGACGTGTCTTTAGGGGGTATACGACCGGCGGCGCCCTTGCGACGACGGACGGAGGAGCAAAGGGGAGGCGACTAAAAAAGGTACTATAATGCTAAGAGATCTAAGGGACTAGATCTTAAGGAGGGAGATAAAGTATGGCTACTATATAAAAATTTTAAGAGTTAATAACTAAGTAAGA